>Ga0334896_1003000_pt1 | contig 10772 bp, 10 predicted proteins | sample GraSluR3_MG_8_FD_207734 | JGI IMG/M metagenome (GOLD analysis project Ga0334896, IMG submission 207734) | Sludge microbial communities from methane-producing bioreactor in Wageningen University, Netherlands - Granular Sludge_27_06-R3 | ecosystem: Engineered > Bioreactor > Anaerobic >...
ATCAGTTGGATCAATAATTTGCCAAAAAATAAACAATAATTCTTCATAGCTTACCATTGAAGGATCAAAAGTTACCTCAACTGCCTCATAATGACTGGTTGTTCCGGTAGAAACCTCCCTATAAGTGGGATTAATCGTATTCCCACCAGTATAACCGGATATTGCTTCTACAACTCCCTCTGTTGCTTCAAACGCAGCTTCTACACCCCAGAAACATCCACCGGCAAAAGTGGCTTTTTGCAAAGCTGATTCACTATTAACAGAAATACTGGAAATCATTATTACCAGTACGATAATTATAAATATCCAAAAGCTTTGCTTTCTAATTCCTAATCTTTTTATATATTTCAAAATAACCACATCCTTTTTTTTTGATTATAACATAACCAAAAAATGTATTTTGGGTAATATATTTATTGAAATGATTTTAATATTGCTCTAAGTAAATATCGCACCCGCGTATCGGGTGGCTTTTAGAACCCTTGAAAGGGGTCTGACTTTTTTGCTCTTTTCTTTCGATTTTTACTTTATACCTTTAGCCATAATCTTTCTTGAGCAATATTATTTACAACTTTGGACTTCAGGTGAAAAATTATTATCTGGCTTATTTTAATCTTTTTCTGGTAAAACCATTTTATTTTACCATTACCACCTTCTTAGAAGGTTGTTTTTTATGGTTAAATAAAAAGAAGACTTCAGGTATGATCCTATAAATATACCTGAAGTCTTTTACTAAATAGCCTTAATAATTTATTTCATCCCTGCATCAATCTTTGATAAAGGTTAAGCATCTGATCTGAGATACTATCGATACTATAACGTTGTGCTGTATATAAAGCTCCTTTGGACAATCTTTTTCTTATATCTTCATTTTTTATCAACAACTCCAGTGAAATTGCAAATTCAGATACATCATCCTCAACTAAAACACCATCAAAGCCATCTGTTATAATATCAAGTGCACCAGGTGCTTTTACTGCCAGCACAGGCAAATTTGATGCCATGGCTTCGATTATAACCATTCCAAAAGTTTCAGAGGTAGAGGTGAAGACAAATAAATCCGATATTTGATAATAGCTTTTTACCATTTCGCTATTTATTGCCCCAACAAATTTTATATCTTCCTGTAATCCTAAAGCTTTGACCATATCCTTTAATTGGTTTAGGGCAGTGCCCTCTCCTACCAGCACAAGTTTTGCTTTATTTATTCCCTTTTCTTTAACCAGAGACAACGACTTAATTATTTTATCAATATTTTTTTCAAAAGAAATCCTGCCAACATAAAGCAGAATAACATTCTCTTTGGTTAGTCCTAACTGTTCTCTTATTTTTTTGCACTGCTCTATATCTTTTTCCTGAAATACCTTTAAATCAATAGCATTAGGGATTACTATAATTTCTTTTTTAATGTTATAGCGGCTAATGATTTTTTTCATTGATTCCGAGGGTGTAGTTATCACATCTGCCTTGGAGGCAAGGCTGGAAACAATCATTCTTATTGCTTCGTTTGTTATAATCTGAGGAACAGGTGAAACATAATATGCATAACGTTCATACTGGGTATGAATTGTCAAAATTTTCGGTATTTTTAATCTTGCTGCATACATTATTGCAGGCATGCTCAGTACAAAAGGGTGGTGTAAATGAATTATATCGGGATTAAACTCCTTAATAACCTTGCTGACCCTTAAAGAAACAGGTATAGCAATAGGGTATTTTACCCGACTTGTCAGGTTTACAGAATGATATCTGAATACATTGTCTTCCTGGTCAGCATATCCCTCAACCTTTGGTGCAAAAATGTAAGTGCTATGCCCTTTTTTCTCATAGGCATTTTTGAGTGAAACAATACTGCTGACTACACCATTTATTAAAGGTTTATAGCAATTGGTAAAAAAGGCTATTCTCATTTAATAACCCTGTATTCTATAGATATAGACACCTATTTACCGCCATTTTGTTTCGTTTTTATGATTTTCTCCCAGCTGTCTCGTAAAGTTACAATTCGGTTAAAAACTAAATTCCCGGGCTTTGATTCAAGGTCTACACAAAAATATCCCTTCCGCATAAACTGGTATTTATCCCCTGCCACGGCATTATTTAAACTGGGTTCAATCAGGCAATCTGTTATAACTTCCAATGAATTGGGATTAATCCGATTTAAAAAATTATCTTTCTCTTCTTCTGGTTTATTTTGTTCTTCTTCTAATAACAGATAATCGTATAAACGAACTTCTGCTTTTAAGGCATGATCTGCCGAGACCCAGTGTAAAGTCCCTTTAACCTTTCTTTTGGCACCGGGACGACCACTCTTTGTATCTGGAGCATAAGTGCAGTGTACCTCGAGAATATCACCTGTCTGAGCATCTTTTACAAAACTTTGACACTTAATAATATAAGCATTTTTTAGCCTTACTTCCCGTCCAGGGGCCAATCTGAAATATTTTTTAGGCGGGTCTTCGTGAAAATCTTCTCTTTCAATAAATAATACCCTGGAAAAAGGTAATTTGCGGTAGCCGGCAGATAGATCTTCTGGGTTATTCTCACTGTCCAGTTCTTCTGTGATATTGTCAGGATAGTTATCAATTATCAGTTTTAGCGGATTCAATACAGCCATAACTCTCCTGGCATTTTTGTTTAAATTCTCCCTGATACAGTGTTCCAAAAAACGAATATCTACAACACTATTTGTCTTTGCTACTCCGATTCGGTCACAAAAATTCCTGATAGCCTCAGGGGTATAACCCCTTCTTCGTAAACCTGAAATAGTCGGTAAACGAGGGTCATCCCAACCATTAACATATCCCTCTTCCACCAGCAAACGCAGTTTCCTTTTACTCATTATAGTATTTGTCAGGTCCAATCTGGCAAATTCTATCTGCTGGGGTATTTCAGAAGAATACAGATTAGTGAGTAGCCAATTATAAAAAGGACGATGGTCCTCAAATTCCAACGTGCAGACAGAATGTGTTATTCTTTCATAATAATCTTCCAGGGGATGGGCATAATCATACATAGGATATATGCACCATTTATCACCGGTTCGATGATGTGATTTTTTTACAATCCTGTATAATACAGGATCTCGCATATTTAAATTAGGAGAATTCATATCAATTCTGGCTCTTAAAACCCGTGCACCATCATCGAATTTTCCTTCTCTCATTTGTTGAAATAATTGCAAATTTTCTTCAATTGAACGATTTCGATAAGGGCTTCCCTTACCGGGTTTGGTAAATGTCCCCCGAAAATCCTTGATTTCTTCGGGACTTAAATCACATACAAATGCTTTATTTTTTTTGATTAAAGAAACAGCGTCTTCATACATTCTTTCAAAATAATCAGACGCATAATAAAGCCGGTCTTCCCAATCAAAGCCCAACCACCGGACATCCCGAATAATCGAATCTATATATTCTATATCTTCTTTTGAGGGGTTGGTATCATCAAAACGCAGATTGCACAAGCCATAATTTTTCTCTGCCAAACCAAAATTCAAACAAATTGATTTGGCATGTCCGATATGCAGATATCCATTTGGTTCCGGTGGAAAACGGAGATGAACTCGCCCACCATACTTATTATTTTCCCTGTCACGGTCAATGATAGCTTGAATAAAATTAACTGATTCTTTATGATTATTATTAGAGTTTTTGTTTTCCTGAGAATGCATTAAATATTAGAGCCCCCTTGCAATATTTTTATTATAATATGTTTTATATTACAACATTTATCATAAAAAATCCATGTCTGGTTTGTTTTGCCTTGATATTTTCCCTTGTAAAAAAAATTATTATTAGACAATTGCCATAGTATCAATATGGATATAATTTCTAATTGTTTTTTAAAACACTGTTAAGTATAAGCGATTTTATTTGAATGGGATTTATAAGTACCGATTATTTTAATAAAAGTCGTGGAATTCTTTAATGATTCTAATGCTTCCTGAACAACCTTTTCCTGCAAACCATTCTCAAAATCAAGGTAAAAAATATATTCCCAGGGTTTCATTCTACTTGGTCTTGATTCTAACCTGGTTAGATTGATGTTGCGAATGGCAAATTCCTTTAAGCATTTATAGATAGCACCGGGCACACTTACCACAGCAAAAATAATTGAGGTTTTGTTATTTGATTCATCAATTAAAATTCTCGGGAATAATACCAGAAAGCGGGTATAATTATAAGGATTATCTTCAATTCCTTTTTCAATAATATTCATCTGATAATAGGAAGCAGCTCTTTCGCTGGCAATTCCGGCAGCAGCTGACTCTTTGGATTCCTTGATTTTTTTAATACTTCCTGCAGTATCATAAACAGGAATAATCTGGCAATCAGGAAAATTTTTCATTAAATATTTCTCGCACTGAGCCAATGCCTGGGGGTGAGAATATATTCTTTTAATTTCTCCGGGGCTAGTGTTATGGTGAGAAATCAAGCAGTGTTCAATTCTTAATATAACTTCACCAACAGCAAATAGGTCCTCATTTAATAATAAATCATGTACATTATTAATTCCACCAGTCTGGGAGTTTTCGACTGGCAGGAGAGCAAAATCAGCCTTGCTCTTCTTTACCATTTCGGCCACCTGGTCAAAGCTATTGCAGGATAATATTTCAGCAGAAGAGCCAAAATATTGCAATGCAGCCATCTCACTAAACGAACCGATTTCCCCTTGCAGGGCAACTATATTTTTGTTTTTATAGTGGTAATCATCCTTTTCTTCCATGATATTTAACCTCGCTTATAGTAATTAATAATTTCCAAATTTTTAATTAAAAAACTTAATCTCATCTTAATTATTCAGTCTGTGACAGTATGACAGTAAATATCGACCCGCATAGCAGTTGGCTTCAAGAACATCTAAAAGGGGTTTGACTTTTTTACTCTTCTTCTTTCGATTTTTTATTTATAACTTTAGCCATAATCTTTCTTAAACAATAGTATTTCCAACTTTGGACTTCAGGTGAAATATTATCATCTGGCTTTTTTTAATCTTTTTATGATAAAACCATTTTTTTTTAACCATTACTGCCTTCTAAGAAGGTGATTTTTTATGGTTAAATAAACAACATTTTTTACATTTTTTCTTTATAAAAACCAGCCTTTTTGAAATCTTCTTCCAAACTATAGGGATTTGTAGCAAGCTTTTTTTTGGCTATCTCCAGCATTTCTTCTAAATTATCAATAAAACTGATAACCCACTTACTATTAGTTTGATAAATGTCTCCCCACATGGAAAAGGGGCTGCTTGCAACCCTAGTCAACTCATTGAATGCATTTCCACCTATTTTAAAACATTTTTCGCTATATCCTTCCTGCACTTGCTGTCCAAACATGTTGGTCATAATGACAGAAATTAACTGGGGAACATGACTGACAAGGGCAATTATCCTGTCATGTTCTTCAGCAGAAAGTTTTATTTCAAAAGCACCAATTTTTTTCAGAAGGTGAGACATTTTAAGGGAAGCTATCTCACTGTTATTTTTCCTGGAGACAGTAATGTAAGGCTTTCCGGAAAATAAATCTGCTTTTGCATGCTCTATGCCCCCTTTTTCTAAACCAGCCATAGGATGCCCGCCTATAAAATCATTTTTATCTGAAAATACTATATTTGCCTTTTTTATTATCTCGGTCTTTGTACTTCCGGTATCTGTCACCAGGCATTTTTTTGATAAAAATGGCTTTATTTTTTCCAGCAACTGGATTATCTCTCTTACCGGCGTTGCCAGGATGACTATCTCTGCATTTTTTACACCTTCTTCTATATATTCACTTCCAGTGTCAATTGCTCCACGCTCAATGGCTTTTTTCAACACTTCCTTCCTGTCAATACCAAATATTTGACCGGAAAACTGATTTTCTCTTAATGCCAGACCAAGAGACCCACCAATTAATCCACAGCCAATAATAGTAATCCCGGTAAATTCTGTAAAGTCGCTTTCTTCGTTCATTCTTCAAAAACCCCTTTCCTGTCTTTTTACTCTTATATACTTTAGTCTTTGTTTTGTTTGATTAAAAAATGAAGTCCTTCCAATGCGAGCAAATATCCCTGAGCTCCTAATCCGGTGATTTGCCCTGCACACACCTCTGCGGTTACCGATTTAGCACGAAAACCTTCCCGGGAATAAATATTTGACAAATGAACCTCAATAACCGGGACAGAACAGTCATCCAGGGCATCCCTGATAGCAAAACTGTAATGAGTGAAGGCGCCTGGATTAATAATAATGCCATCTGTTGCGTTGCAAGACTGCTGGATAAAATCAATAATTTCCCCTTCGTGATTTGATTGCATAATCTTCAGGCTTATACTCAGTTTTATCGCTCTTTCTTCAAGCATTTTGTTTATTTCTATAAGAGTAAGCGTACCATAATGTTTTTTGTTTCTATGCCCAAGACGGTTTAGATTAGGACCGTGAATAACAGTAATATTCATTTTTTACTCCCTCCTGTATTTTGCAGAGAATCAAAAGCATAATCTACATCTTTTTTAACTATTGATTGCTGCAATCTTACTTTTCCTACTTTTTCAGGTAAAACAAAGCGAATATTGCCATTTTTGTTTTTCTTATCCAGAAGAATTGCATTCCAGCATTCCAATGGTTTAATCTTTGTTAAATCTATGTTTTCCAAAATTTTTAATTTCCTGAAAATATTTTCAATCCTCTGTTTCTCTTCTGGTTCACACAATCTCTTATAAGTGGCAATTCTAGTCTCCAGGATGGTACCCAGTGCAACTGCTTCTCCATGAGTAATCCAGTCATAATCCCCGGTCACTTCTAGCGCATGACCTATGCTATGCCCCAGATTCAAAAAATATCTTTGATGTTTTTCCCATGGATCCTCTAAAATAATATTGACTTTTAACCGGGCTGCCTGGCTTACCAGATTTTCCAGTGCATTCTTATCTTTAGATAATAATTGTTCTATATTATCATCAATCCAGCTAAAAAATGAAGGAGAGCTGATAATGGCAATTTTAATGGCTTCTGCAATTCCATTTTTTAAATGTGTTACCGGTAAACTGGCCAAAACATCAGTATCAGCAATACAGGCAATAGGTTGATAAAAACTTCCTATTATATTTTTTGCTTTTGGGTGGTCAATGGCAGTTTTTCCACCAATACTACTATCAATTTGGGCTAAAAGTGTTGTCGGGATATGGATTAAAGGAATCCCTCTCATAAAAGTTGCAGCCACAAATCCTGCTAAATCACCAATAACTCCACCACCCAGAGCAATGAGTGCAGTAGAACGATCTGCTTTAAACTGTAATAGTCGGTCATAAATCTTTTCTACCATTGATAGTGATTTGCTTTTTTCACCATCAGGAACCTCTATTATCTGGGTTAGAATCCCTTTCTTTGAAAGTAAATCAGCTATTTTATTACCATAAAGTTCTCTTACGAACGGATTGGTAATAATAACAGCTTTTTCCTCGGGCAATATGGGATTAAGATATTTATTAATATCTTCTAAGATATCTTTTCCAATAAACATCTTACAAATAAATTCTTTTTCATATTTCAATGATATGGTTTTCATTCTTTTTTCTCCGGTATATTCGAATTATCTTTTCTACTACCTGGTTAACAGTAAGACAACAGGTATCAATGCAATATTCAAAACTACTATATTTTGCTTTTCTTTTATTCAGCAAATCTATAATTCTAGCTAATTTATTTTCTCCTGATAATAATGGACGTGAATTTTCTTTTTGTAATCTACTAAATATGACTTGCGGGCTTGCCTGGAGAAGGATAACTATGCCATTCTTCAATGCCAAAAGGTAGTTTTCTTTGTCAAGCAAGGTTCCTCCTCCGGTTGCAATAACCAGGTTATTTCTGCTGGCAATTTCCTGGAAGATTTGCTTTTCTATTCTGCGAAAATACTCTTCTCCTTCACTATCAAAAACTTCGGCAATAGATTTCCCAATTCTGTTTTCAATTATTTTATCCGTATCAACTAAATTCTTCTTTATTTTCTGTGCCAGGGCGCAGGCTACTGTACTTTTACCTGTTCCCATAAAGCCGGTAATAAAGATATTATCTTTTAACAATTTCTTACCCTTTCCAGATAACTATTATAATTAGCTTCAATTTCCTCCAGGAAATCACCGGTAAATTTTTCAATAAAGGAAGAGGCGAGCTCCCAATTAACCACTGCTTCCCCAACAACACTTGCTGCTGGCAGCACACAGGTATCAGATCTCTGGTAATCTGCAGTGGTTTCTTTTTTGGTCTTCAAATCTACTGAAGCAAGAGGCCTGAGTAAAGTCGGAATAGGTTTTACATAAGCTCGCACAATAATCTCTTCTCCATTGGTAATTCCTCCCTCAATACCTCCTGCCCAATTTTTCCTGCGATAATAGTTTGTCCGGTTAAGTTGATGCCCTTCTCCTCTCCGCCGGAAAATTGCATCCTGAACCGTTGAGCCTGGCTTTTCTGAGCTCCTTATCCCTTCGCCTATTTCAACTGCCTTCACACTGGGAACACTCATCAGGGCAGCTGCAATACGTGCATCTATCCTCCGTTCCCAGAAGACATGACTTCCAAGTCCTGCCGGAACATTTCTTACAATAATCTCAAACTGTCCTCCCAGGGAATCGCCTTCTTCTTTAGCCCGGTCAATCTCACAACACATTTGACGGGATATCTCCGGCTCAAGGCAATAGACAGGTGAGCAATTAATAATCTCTTTGATTTTTTCAGTATTTTCTTCTTCTAAAAATTTTTCTACTGCCTGCTGTTGCAGGTTTGTATTTCCGATTCTAATCACATGACTGAAAGATTTTATGGAAAAATGTTCTAATAATTGCTGTCCGATGGAACCTATGGCAACTCTCATAGCAGTTTTACGGGCACTGGCCCGTTCCAGGATTGGCCGGTAATCATTTAGGCCATATTTAAGCACACCTGCCAGATCAGCATGCCCGGGTCTAGGTACCGTCAATTCCGGCTGATTGTCAGGACTTTGATTATCCCAATCCTTGTTTTTTATCATAAGGCCTATAGGAGCCCCTATTGTCTTGCCTGAAATTATACCGGATAGTATGGAAATACGGTCCTGCTCGATTTTCATCCGAGCCCCTCTTCCATACCCACCCTGTCTTCTCTTTAATTCACTATTTATTTTTTCTTCGCTTAAATGAAGTCCATAGGGAAAGCCTTCGATGATGCCCAAAAGACATCTACCATGGGATTCTCCAGCATCTAAAAAATGTAAAACCATAAAAATACCTCTTTTTTACAATTACAATTTTTCTTTTTGTTTAATCTTTCTTATTGTTTGATTAATTATTTCCCGTTCAGGATAAATTCCTGTCCACAAATAAAAGCTTTCAGCAGCCTGGTAGACCAGCATTTGCAAACCATTCAGTATTTTGTTTCCATTCATTTCTGCTCTCTGCAACAGTGGTGTCTTATCAGGGCAATAAATCAGGTCATAGATAATTGTATCGGGATGAATATTAATTCCTTCGGGCAGTGGGTCTTGGTCAGGGTAATACCAGCTTCCTAAAGGTGTTGTATTTATCAACAAATCGGTCTCCAGGATTTCTTTTTGTAAATTATTTGTATGAAAAGGCAGACTTCTTATCTCACACCGGGGGAAATTTTTCTCATACTGTCTCTTTATTTCCATAGCACGTTCCTGAGTTCTGTTAAATATTGAAATAACCGAACACCCTTCATCTGCCAGGGCATAAATAACTGCTCTTGCTGCTCCGCCCGCACCTAAGACCATCGCTTTTTTCCCGCTTAGATTTATATTTAATCCCTCTTTTAAGGGAATTTTAAAACCGTTACAGTCTGTATTGTATCCGGATAATTTTTCATTCTGATAGACAATTGTGTTAATTGCCCCTATGTCTCTGGCAACCGGGGCAACCTCATCCATAAGCCTCATAGCCTCTTCTTTAAAGGGAATTGTAACATTTAGTCCTTTAATCCCCAGTGCTTTTGCGCCTATTATGGCCTTTTCTAAATTATCACTTTTTATTTGAAAAGGTAAATATGAATAATTTAAAGAATAATAACGAATAAAATTCATATGTATCAAAGGAGATAGACTATTTTCAATGTGTTCCCCCAGTAAACCAAGAACGAGAGCAACAGTGCTCATAATTTTCTCCTTATATTTTTAATTTATTATTTTCTGAAAAGCAGGCAAAAAATTTGGATACGAAATATCCATACATTGTGCATCTTTAATAATAGTTTTCCCCTCTGCGTAAGAAGCCGCCACCGCCAGTGACATGGCAATACGATGGTCATAATAACTATTTACCTCGTTTCCGGATAAAGCTGTTGGGCCCATTATTTCGAAACCATCATCTATTTCAATGATACTTGCTCCCATTCTGGACAATCCTTCTACGATAGCTTTTATCCTATCACTCTCTTTTACTCTCAACTCCCGGGCATCTCTCACTATAGTCCTCCCCCGGGCTAGTGTCGCCAGGACTGCCACTAAAGGCAATTCATCAATAATGTTAGCAATAATTTCTCTGTCAATCTGGATTCCTTGCAAAAAACTGCCCTTTATACATATATCTGCCCTTGGTTCATTGGAAACTATCCTTTGATTCATGATTTTTACATCGGCATTCATATCCCGCAGAACCTCTAAAAAACCGGTACGAGTAGGGTTAGTTCCCACATTTTTTATCATTATTTCTGCTCCTTTTCTGGCACTTCCAGCTGCTAAAAAATAGGCAGCTGATGATATATCTCCAGGAATATCAATATCTACTCCCCTTAATTCATTACC
>Ga0334896_1003001_pt1:0-7500 | contig 10771 bp, 8 predicted proteins | sample GraSluR3_MG_8_FD_207734 | JGI IMG/M metagenome (GOLD analysis project Ga0334896, IMG submission 207734) | Sludge microbial communities from methane-producing bioreactor in Wageningen University, Netherlands - Granular Sludge_27_06-R3 | ecosystem: Engineered > Bioreactor > Anaerobic >...
CGGTTATCCGGTTAATGGGAGCCCTTCTTATGGAACAAAGCGAGATTTGGCAAACCGGCCGTAAATATTTTGAAATGGACCTATTTTACCAAAGCTTACATAACCCGCAAAAGGCTGATAATCAAGCGGCGTAATGCTACTCGTACCAAGGGCCTTTTATGGTCACAGTACTTTATCATAAATTCAAGTAGCTTTGCTTCTGTTGCCTTCAATGCTTCACCCCCTTAAACTAGTCTCTACAACTCCATTTGGTTCAGTAAATCCCTAAGCTTTTTAAGCTCCTCAACACTTAGGGTTACACCTTTGCCCATCTTCTCATGTTCCGGCGACCAATCCCTGATGTCGTATTTAGGCTCCCTGTCATTCCAACTGATTAAATTCAGTTCCTTTGACCAGCCTTTATTGTTTTCTGAAAGAGTACCTACGGTTTCTTTGATTTCATATTTAATATCTGCCATGTAAATCATTCCTTTCATTAGTCAGTAGGTCCATTGACTACTTTCATAAATCATTTCATTTAGCTCATCTCGAATGCTCTTCCAGTTTGGAAGAAACTCATCCATGTACGCTTTAAACCTATCATTATGGTGTCTCTCAAGTAGATGGACCATTTCGTGAACTATGATGTATTCTAAGCATCTTGGATTTTTCTTGGCTAATTCAAGGTTAATCCATATCCGTTTATCCTGTTCATTGCAGGTTCCCCACTTTGTTTTCATGAGTTTGACACCCCATTCATTAACAGTTACACCGATTGTATCTTCCCATTTTTCTATATACTCAGGTATCAGACGCTTTAGCTCCTCTCGATACCACTGACTGACAATCCGCTCACGTTTTTCTTTTGTATGCCCCTGTCTCACATAAAGGTCCATATACTTCTTATTTCGCAGTTCCACTCGCTGTTTTTCACTGGATTCAATAACATTGAGTAGATACCTTGTTCCCATAAAGTAGTGGCTTTCTCCTGACAAAAACTCTCTAACAGATTGACGTTCCTGGGTATCGAACTCTTTTCGTTGTTTCTTAATCCATGAAAGCTTGGATATGGCAAAAAGTCTAATAGCCTCTTCATCCATATTCTCAGGAGCAGCAAGCCTCACTCTACCAGCCGGCGGATGAACAGAGAGATGAACATTCTTAATATTTTTCTTTATAACTTCAATTTCTATGTCATTGATTACGATGTTATTCATTCTAATATTCACCTTGATTCTTCACAATTTCAAAGATCTCATCAAGCTTTTCATCATCTTCAACATATCTTCCAACGATATACTTGACCTTCCGCTCTTTGATTTTACTGCCTCTCCATCCATCTGGTCGGTTGTATGTTAGATCTTCATCGATAGCTAAAACCAAACTTTCATCTTGACCTAAGTTGTCATATAAAGCTCTTTTTGCTCCGGAGTTAATCGTCTTAGGATAGCTTTCCGACTTTCCAGGATCCTTGGCTCTCTTAGCCAGCTCAACGATTTTCGCAAGGTATTCCTGATAATTAACTACCTGCTCTTTTCGTAGCTTTATAATTTCATCTAAAAGAACTGACATTTTTTCATAATACTTAGGGTTGGTTGGCGTTTCATCAATGATGAGTTTTCTTACGTTATTCTCAATGGTTTCTGCTGCAGCTTCCTTATCTTTCTTAATGCCTTCTGGCAGTGAGTCTACTGCGTCTTCACCTTTCTCTACAATAAGGTCAATCAATGACATGTCATCAAATGCAGAAATCTTCTCGCTGTCTTTTGCTGAAATATAAGAATCGATAAGATGTCTCATACCGCCTTCATAGGCTTTAAGATCAATATAATCACCAGCTGCATGCATAACTTCATGTCGAACATTATCGTAGTATTTTGTTAAACGTATAATCTCATCCGCTTCCTGTTTTGAATATCCTGCATCTTCCATTTCATTGGCAAGACCTGCGTAGGCCCTGATGAAAGCAACCACATGCTTATAAAGAGCCAACCTCTTCTGTTCATTTTCCTTTACAGCATCTTTGTCAAGTGTGTCCTTTGCCACAAAATATCTGATGTAAGCCAATGTATCTTTTGGTGGTGCCACAGGTTCACACAGTGCTTCCAAACTTTCTAATGCTGTGTCCAGTTTTTCTCTGGCTTTGTCTAATCGATTCGTTAATAGTCCTTCAATGTCTTCTTTCTCATATCCATCAAAAGCTTCTGAAGTATAATCTCCAACAGACTTTTCAAGACTCTTAAAGAGATCCTTGTAATCCACGATATAGCCGTACTCTTTATCATCTCCATGAAGACGATTTACACGACAAATAGCCTGGAAAAGCCCATGATCCTGCATGCTCTTATCAATGTAGAGATAGGTTGCAGGTGGTGCATCAAAGCCTGTAAGCAGTTTATCAACGACAATTAGGAGCTTCATCTGAGCTGGATCATAGATGAACTGTTTCTTAACTTCTTCTTCGAAATCTTCCGGATTCTTTCCATCCAGCATCTTTTGGTAGATCTCGTATTTTTCAATATTCTCTGTCTCTTGATCTTCCCCGGTGCTTTCACCTTTTATATCAGAAATATTAGGAGAATAGGACGTGACAATGGCACATTTCTTAAATCCTTCAGCTTGGAAAAGTTCATAGTACTTACAAGCCTCGTAAATACTACCCGCCACGAGCATGGCATTTCCTCTTCCATTTTGAAGACGGTCCTTTGTTTCCATATCGTATATGATGTCATTCACAATTCTTACTAATCTAGACTTTGAGCTAAGCACTTTTTGAAGGGTTCCCCATCGTTGTTTTAGTTTAACGATGGCATAGTCTGTGAGCCCTCTTGTCTTTGCTTCAAACCATTTATCGATTTTTTCTTGGGAAGTAATGTCTTGATCTACATCCCGAGCTTCATACTGGAGGTCCAGTACCACATTATCCTTTACCGCCTCATCAAACTTGTAAGTATGGATATAACCACCAAAGACTTCAATGCTTTTTTGCTTATCTTTCTTTAGCAGAGGAGTACCAGTAAAACCAATAAACACGGCATTTGGTAAAATAACCTTCATAGCATCATGGAGTTTCCCAGACTGTGTTCTATGACATTCATCTACAAAAACATAGATATCCCCCTTAGCCTTGAAGTCCTTAGGCAAGCTCTTCTTTAGGTCATCTATGTACTGATCATAATCGGATTCTTTCAATTCTCCTTCTTTCCTGCCAAACTTGTGGATCAGCGAACCTAATAACAGGGGAGTTGTAGCGTTTAGCTTCTCAATCAGATCAGCTCCGCTTTTGGTTCTATAGAGATCCTCGTCTACCCCTCTAAATACTTTCTCTATTTGTTTATCCAGCTCATCTCGGTCTGTGATGATCAAGATTCTGGAATCAGAAATATTTTCTCTGATCCATTTTGCAAGCCAAACCATGGTCAAGCTTTTACCACTACCTTGGGTATGCCAAATGATGCCGCCTTCACGCTGTTTCACTTTTTGTGAAGAAGCTCTCACACCAAAATACTGATTAGGACGGCATAGCTTCTTTACTCCTCTGTCAAAAACAACAAAGTCATGGATGATTTCTAAAAGTCGTTCTTTATGGCACATCCCGACAATCTGCTTGTCCAGAACGTAATCAAGTGATTCAGTGATCGACTCCACTTCTAAGGATAATCTGTCATCCGCTTTATCGTCTTCTTTCCAAGTCAGGTAATATTTTTCTTTGGTTTCTATGGTTCCATAGCGCATACCCGCTGAATCATTTCCAGCCATGATCAGTTGCATGGTGTGGAAAAAGGGTCTAATAAAATTGGAGGTTTGATTATCCAGATTCTGCCTGATACCTTCAGAAATTGAAACTGTACTGCGCTTTAGTTCAATAACTCCCAGTGCTATACCATTAACATAAAGAACGATATCCGGACGCTTTTTATGTTCCCCTTTGATAGAGACTTCTTCAGCAATATAAAAGTCATTGTCATAGACATCATCAAAGTTGATAAAAGAAACCGTTTGGTTGTTCTCTCCCATATGCTCTTTTACCTGAGCACCATACCGAATCAAAGAGTAAACTTCCTTGTTGGCATAGTAAAGCTTATCCACTTGATTTCCAGCTGCTTTGACCAACTTATCTACTGCGCGATTAATTAAATCAGAGGTATATCCTTTTCGAACCAGGTATTCTCTCAAATATTCTTCTTCAATAGCCGCATTGTTCTCTCTTTCACGCCAGTTGCCAAGATAGGTATAGTCAAGCGTATCAGAAAAAAGCTTGACGATTCTATCTTGAGTTTTTCTTTCCACTTGACCTACACCACTCATGTCAATCGAATCCTCCCTGTCAAGAGTTCTTGCATCATCCCTTGTTTAATGGTTTTAACTTTCTCTAATTTTTCTTCCAAAGCTTCAATTTCTGCGTCCATATCAGATAAGACTTGAGCTATAGCTTTTTGTTCTTCTACTGTAGGCAGCTTGATTTCAAGAGTCAATAATGGACCTCTTACAATCTGCGGCTGCCCCGACCCCGTAATATAGTTTTTAAAATCATATGAACGTAAAAAGTAATAAATAAACATTTTCGATACTTTATTATTGTTATCTAAATTCACAACCATTGCGTTGCCTGTAATCCATGATTTTTCTCTAGTTTTATTAACAGTTCCACAAGTTGACCCTCTACATGTAATTGTCACTTGCCATTTTTCATGATTATAAAAACTGTATCTACCTACAATCCCATTAGCACCATAAACCAAGTATCCATCTTCAGTGAAGTCTGATTCCGAAATTGTTTTAGGCTGATAAACATCTGCTATCTCACCTAGTTTCTTAACTTCCCATTCTCCACTAAACCCTGGAAGTTGTTTTTTACCAGTTAAAAGCTGTTGCATCGCTCCTTGCTTGATTTTCTTCTTTTTATCAATCAGTTTTTCAAGCGATAGGATCAAATTGTCTGTGTCAGAAAGAGCTTCTGCTATAGCTTTTTGTTCTGAAATGGGTGGTTTGGGAATTATAGTATTTCTAACTTGGACCAAACTAATCTGTGGATAAGCCAGTCCTGTTTTAATTTGATTATAATAATCCCTAATCTTTTGTTGATTTAGCCAGTGATATATAAATCTATAATCCATTTGTATGTTAACAACTCTAATGATAGCAATATGCTGATTAATATTGGCTTCCTCAATGTAATCTGGAACCACACAAACTTTTCCTAGGTTTCCTGTAATTGTTATTAACAAATCTTTCTTATAAATTTTAGAACGTGCCATCAAATCATGTGCATCAATTGATATGAATTTATAATCACCATAATTGAATCTTCCATTGTTTACACAATCGCTTTTAAAGAAAAGCACACCCGAATCTTCCCAATTAAATCCATAAGTAGTAGGCGTTGATCCTTTTGTGATATAGCTAGAAACCTCCCCAAGTTTTACCTCTTCCCAATCCTCTGGAATAACTCCAGCTTCTGTCATCTTGTATCCCTCTAATGCTTTTCTGCCCTCTACCATGCAAACCCCATCCTTTCCAAGTGCTTCTCGACTTTTTCAGTATAGGATTTTACTTCATCTTCAAGTTGAGACAATGTCTCATCATATCTCTCTGCTAACTCTTTAACCCTTGATGCCAAACGATGTGAAACCCTGTCCATCTCACTATTCACTTCTCTTACGATATAAGGAATCCACTTCATATCGACAACCAGAGTCTTAATTTCATCCTCTGTGAGCGCTTTATATTTTTCATTGACCTTTTTATCAAGTGCTTTAATGGCATCTTTCACTTTTTTATTTGCATCAGATTCATCATCTACCAATTTTAGATAGGCTTCCAAGACTTCCAACTCTTCTACCGAATCTGGATCATCCTTGATTTCTTTGATGCGATTCTTCAAGCTACCTTTTGTTATATTTCCTTTATCATTCTTAATTTCTTCAAGATAGCCTTCTTCACCACTGTTTTCTTCTTCAAACTCCTCTTTCTGTCTAGTTATCTCATCTTTATCAGCTTCAATACTCTCAATAGCTGCTTTTTCCTCAAAGAAGTATTTATCTATAACAAGGTTCTCTGGTACAAGATCCTTATCAGGAATCCATCCATTTTCTACAATCATATAGACATCGTCCTTCATCTCTTCCAGCCAGTAAGTCATCATGTATTGATAGATATCATACTTATCAATAAGCGTTCTAGATGAGAAGGATTCTAAAATATCCTCTGCTATGTCATGGATCAGTACTTTGGGATCGATGTCTGAACTTATTTGGAGAAAGCGATCTCTATGGCGTTCTGCCCATCCATTAATAATGGCATTTACTTCTTCAGAATAAAGAATAAACTCTTGGTGTTCAAAGACTGCTTCTTTGATTTTTTCATTTTCTACCTTTAAATCGTAATAGCCTTCTCTTCCATTTATCTTAAAAAGAGACTCTTTCATTGTTGGATAGACATCCCAATATTTCTCAAGCGCATCTATATCCGCAACAGGAATTCCCCCTTGAAGATGAGCGGCAATATCCTGGATATCTTCTTCTTCCTGATTATCTATATATCTTGGAATGTTGAGATTGTATTCATTGCTCTCGATTTCTTCAACAGATACCATTCTAGAGAATTTTGGTATCTCAAGTTGTTTATTAAACACATCTACGATCTTATGGACGTCCTGCTCTCGAAGTCTATTTTTGTTACCGTCCTTAATAAATCCTTTGCTGGCATCAATCATAAAGATGCCTTTTCTTGCTTCAGCATTTTCTTTATCAATCACTAGAATTGCTGCAGGAATTCCTGTGCCATAAAACAAATTGGCAGGTAACCCAATGATTCCTTTGAAATAGCCTTTTCTAATGATGTTCTTTCTGATTTCCGCTTCTGCGTTTCCTCTGAAAAGTACACCATGGGGTAGAATGATTGCCCCTTTACCCTTGCTCTTAAGTGATTTAACAAAATGCAAAAGAAAAGCATAGTCACCATTCTTTGCCGGTGGTATCCCATACCCAGTGAAGCGATCAAACTCATCATTTTGGGGATCTAATCCACTACTCCACGATTTTGTTGAAAATGGAGGATTTGCTACAGCGAAATCAAATGTTTTGAGTGTTCCGTCAGAATTCTTAAACTCAGGGGATGAGATGGTATCACCTTGTTGAATTTCAGCTATCTCATTTCCATGGAGAATCATGTTCATCTTAGCCAAAGCTACTGTGGCAACATCCTTTTCTTGGCCGTAGATGGTAACGCCTCTCTGGGCCTCATCGGCAGCTTTTAGTAGTAATGAACCACTCCCACATGTTGGATCATATATGGTCTGAGATTGGCTTTTAGCCTTCTCTATCCCTATGACCTTAGCCATGATTCTAGATACTTCAGCCGGTGTGTAGAATTGACCTTTACTTTTACCCGATTCAGTGGCAAAGTGCTTCATTAGGTACTCATAAGCATCTCCAAGAATATCGTCTCCATCTGCGCCATTTCCGCCAAAATCAAGCTCAGGATCCTCAAAAATTGCCACCAAGTTGGTAAGGCGATCAA
>Ga0334896_1003014_pt1 | contig 10740 bp, 9 predicted proteins | sample GraSluR3_MG_8_FD_207734 | JGI IMG/M metagenome (GOLD analysis project Ga0334896, IMG submission 207734) | Sludge microbial communities from methane-producing bioreactor in Wageningen University, Netherlands - Granular Sludge_27_06-R3 | ecosystem: Engineered > Bioreactor > Anaerobic > Unclassified...
AAACGCTTTGCCAGCTGGACTGCATCATTATAATAATTAGAAAGAAAAACCTGATTTTTGGCAAATTCCAGTTCTTTCTTAAGTTCATGATTTTCTTTATTATCATCTGCCGACATAATGCGTTCTTCTACTCTTTCAAGATATTTCTTTGCTTCCAGGGGAGACCTGGTACGTGCTGAACCAAAAAAGACAATTGTATCATTAATATTTTCTTTGCGAAAACGCTGCATAGGTTCCATTAGCTCTGCCAGGATCCGGATAATTCGAGCATCCCCGCTATTAATAAAGTCCATGTTTTTATATGCCTTTTGGGCTTTTGATAGATGCTTTTCCATAAATATCATCTCTACTTTCTTTATTATGTTTATTCGATAAGTACCTGTTTAATTCTTATTGTAATATTTAACACATTTAATATTATACATGATTTGCTAATTATTTTTCTATTATATTTTTATGATCACGGCTTTGTCAATTAGAAGACAATGGCAAAATATTGACTTGAATTTAAACAGAAACCATATTATAATCTTTAAAAATGAATATTAGTACTCCGAGCTATTCTACCTAAGATACCTAATTATGGTGAATAGACGATAGGGAATAAGAGGAAACGCTTATTCCTCCCGTATTTGGAAAGGAGGCATGATATTGGGAAAATATTTTTCAGCCAACACCAAATGCAGTGTTGGCTTTTTGTTATTTTAAAGAACTATCAGCTAACAAAAATAAAAAGAAAGGAAATTTTATATTAGATGAAAAAAAATATAACTATTAGCATATTTATTTTCTTGATAATTTCAATGCTGTTTATCGGTTCAGCATATGCAGCAGAAAGTATCAAATTGGCTACCACGACCAGTACTGAAAATTCCGGACTTTTGGATGTATTGATACCGCCATTCGAAGAAAAGTATGGTATAAAAGTAGATGTGATTTCAGTAGGAACAGGAGCTGCTATTGAATTAGGAAAAAATGGTGATGTGGATGTTGTTTTGGTCCATGCCCGTGAAGCAGAAGACCAGATGGTAGAAGAAGGTTATGGAATTAATCGGAGAGATGTAATGTATAATGATTTTATTGTTGTTGGTCCGGCTGATGACCTGGCGGGTATTGGTGATGAAGAGGACGCTGCAAATGCCCTTGCCAAAATAGCTAACTCTGAGATTTATTTTGTTTCGCGTGGAGATAATTCCGGAACCCATATGAAAGAAATTCAGTTATGGCAAAGTGCAGGAATTGAACCAGAAGGAGACTGGTATCTGGAAATTGGACAGGGCATGGAGCCTACCTTGTTAGTTGCAAATGAAAACCTGGGTTATGCCCTGGCAGACAGGGGCACCTATCTGGCTACAAAAGATAAAATTGATCTGGTAATTTTATCTGAAGGTGATGACAGACTATTTAATCCTTATGGAGTTATTGCAGTTAACCCGGCTGTCCATCCTCATGTCAAATACATGGAGGCAATGCAATTTATTGCCTGGATGACATCTATAGAAGGTCAGGAAATTATTGGAGGTTTTACAGCTCATGGTGAAGTTTTGTTCTTCCCGAATGCCATCTAACCATTGTTGCTTGTAATAACAGTTGAAAAAGAACATAAGAAAAAGGTGTTTTAGGGGATATATTTAATTCCCCTAAACACCTTTTTAAACCAGGGTTAAGGATAGAGGTAATAATTTGAGCTTTATTATTGAGGGATTTCAAAAAGCCTTTGTTTTAATTTTATCTTTAGATAAAGAAATATTTCAAATTGTTGTGTTTTCACTAAGAGTATCTACTATTGCAGTTTTTCTGGCTTCACTGTTGGGAGTGCCTCTGGGATTTTTACTTGCGGTAAAGGAATTTTTTGGGAAAAAATTCACAGTAGTATTATTGAACAATGCCCTTGCAATACCAACTGTTGTTATAGGATTAGTTGTATATTCCCTTATTTCCAGGGCAGGGCCTTTAGGTTATTTCGGCTTGTTGTATTCCCCGACTGCTGTAATTATTGGACAATTTTTATTATCCCTGCCGATTATTGTGGCTTTAACCCATTCGGCTATTCAGGGAATTGATGTTAAGGTTAGAAATACTGCCTTAACATTAGGTGCAACTGAAATTCAGGCTGCCTGGGCAGTTGTTAAAGAGGCACGCTATGCCGTTATGTCCGCGGTCATTGCCGGGTTTGGTAGAAATATTGCCGAAGTAGGTGCTGCTATGATGCTGGGAGGAAACATAAGAGGTTCTACGCGCACTATGACCACTGCTATTTCTCTGGAAACTGCAAAGGGAGAATTTGGTTTTGGAATTGCGCTGGGAATAATTTTGTTAGTTATTTCTCTGGTTATAAATATTTTTTTGAGCTACCTTCAGAGTAGAAAAGTATAGGTTAGATATGGAAAAGAAAAGTTTACTAGAAGTAAAAGATATAAAGAAATTTTATGATAGCAAAGTAGTATTGGATATTAGCTACTTATCTTTTGAGGAAAGCAAAATATATGCTATCATTGGTCCCAATGGCTCAGGCAAAACCACCCTGATTAATATTTTAAGCTTACTGGATAAACCTAATAGTGGCTATCTATTTTTTAAGGAACAGAATATTTACAATAAATCAACGACAAATACTCTAAAAATAAGAAGAAAAATGACCCTGGTGCACCAGAAACCATTTTTATTTAAAACCACAGTCTATAATAATGTTGCATATGGATTAAAAATAAGGGGCGAGGCAAATGAAAATGTAAAAGAAAAGATTAATAAATCTCTGGAAATGGTAGGGTTACCGGGTTTTGAAAAAAGGGATTCACATCAGTTATCAGGTGGAGAAGCCCAGCGTGTTGTGATTGCCAGGGCTCTGGCCTTGGAGCCAGATATTCTTTTTCTAGATGAACCAACGGCCAATATTGACATGAGACATATTGATGTCATAGAGAGAATAATAAAAAAAATAAATCATAAAACTAAAACAACAGTCATTTTTACCACCCACGATCTTTCCCAGGCTTATCGTCTGGCAGATAGGATTATATCATTACTTGATGGTAAGCTTGTTTCACATGTGCCGGAAAACATTTTTAGAGGCGAGATAATCCATGAAGATAAAAAACAGTGGTTTAATATAATGGAAAATATCAGGTTTTCGATTGTAACTGAAAAAAGGGGAATGGCCTATATTTATATTGACCCTGGTGATATAATTGTATCTTGTCAAAAGTTTTATTCAAGTGCCCGGAATTCATTCAATGGAAAGATTATTAAGATATCTCAGCAAAATAATTTAATAAGATTGGTAGTTGATATAGGCATTGACCTGGTGTGTAATATAACTTATGATTCATTTCAGGAGATGGGGATTAATATTGGCAGTAAAGTGTGTCTAACTTTTAAGGCTTCTTCAGTAAAATGTTATTAAAAATTTAATTAAAATAACATTTAGATTATTTGGATTATCTTTGTAAGTCATCGAAATATTTTAAAAAATAAAAAAATCAGATCAGGATTTGATGTATAATAAATCTATATGATATATGAAGAAATACAGAAGAAATGTTTTTTAAAGTATAGAAGAAAGGGTAAAAATGATTATAATTATTGCAAAATCTATTGTAAAAGACGGCAAAAAGGAAGAATTCAAGAGAGTTGCCGAAGAGCTTATTATTGAAAGCAGAAAAGAGAAGGGGTGTATCTCTTACAGCCTATATGAGGAGCTGAAAAATAATAATGTAATGGCTTTTATTGAAGAATGGAAAGATGAAAAAGCAATTGAGAATCATAACAATTCTGAGCATTTTAAAAGAATAGTGCCGGAACTTGCAAAATTGAGAGAAGGTAATGCAGAATTAAGCCTTTATAAAAAAATTAAAGAATTATAATGATTATAATTGAAAAAAATAATAATATATTTGTAAAAAAGTATTTAAATATATTATTTAAAAGATAAAAAGAAGCAAAAAAAATATTTAAGAGGTTTAAAACATGTATCAATATAAAAGATTTTTAAAAAGTCCAATATCTCCAAGTTTTTCATATAAAGAATATCGTTTTCGACTAAAGCGCATGCAAGATTTAATGAAAGAAAATAATGTTGATGTTTTAATGCTAACAAATATCGAAAATATTATTTATTCAACTGGATATCAATCATGGTATTTTTCAAGCAAATTTAGACCAGTTGTATGCTTTGTACCTTTAGAAGGAGAACCAATTATTGTTGTGAGGGTTTTGGAAAAATATACAGTTGAGTACACTTCATGGGTAAATAATATATGGTGCTGGGGGAGCAAAGAAAGATCTTATGAAAAAGAAATTTATATTGAAGATTTTGTAGATATTTGTACACAGGCGATAAAAGATTTAAATGTAAATAAAGGGCCGATTGGTATTGAGGCTGGAGAGAGCATGCGGTTTAATGTTTCTCTTGATTTTCTTCAACAGTTAAAAATTAGATTAGGTGAATTCAAATTTTCAGATGGCTCTAACGTGATTCAGTTGGCGAGAATGCTTAAATCAGAGGATGAAGTAAAAAATATCAAAACAGCTTGCCAAATTACTGAAGAGGCAATAGAAAAGACAATAGAAATAATTAAGCCAGGTATAACAGAAAAAGATATTTCGAGGTTTTTAGCGTCTCAAATGACTTCCAAAGGAATAGACAAGATATCATATTTGACTGTTATTTCAGGCAAAAATAAATATCCAACTTTTAATGCATATGCTACTGACAGAAAGATCGAGAAGGGAGACTTAATTCTATTTGATATTAGCGGACATTACAATGGCTATGCAAGTGATTTAAGTAGAGGAGCTGTATTAGGAAAAGCAACACAGGAACAGAAAGATATAGCCAATGTTAGTATTAAATCAGTACAAGGTGCAATAAATCATTTGATGCCAGGTAAAAGGATTAGTGAAATAAACAAAGTAGCTGAAGATATTATTATTGAAAGTGGTTTTGAAAAATGGCTCTTGCATTCAAGTGGACATGGAATTGGATTGGATGTAGTAGAGTATCCATTTATTCATTCAAACCAGGATCAAAAAATTGAAGAAGGCATGGTTTTGTCTGTTGAACAAGGTGTGTATCCTTATGATTTGGAGAGAGGAGTTTCAACTATTTATTGTTGTTTTCGTACAGAAGACAATGTTTTTATTAATAAAGAGGGGGCTGAGTATTTGTCTGGTCCAGACAAAGGATTAGTTGAAATTATTTAAAACTACAACAATATAAAAAGCCTTTTATTGTAATAAATAGTAAGAAGCCTTTTATATTGTTGTAGTTTATTTGTTTAAAAAATAATATTATAAAATTTTTATACTATTGCCGGTCCCTCGCTACGTTTGTTTTTAATGCTGATAAATGCAACTGCACCAATAATTATCAAGCCCTGAACAATAAATTTGAAGTAAAACGGCACTCCTAACATAATCAAACCATTTTCGATAATACTTAATAAAAAGATTCCTAACACAGAACCACCAATATTTACAAGGCCGGGCTTGAAAACAGTTGCCCCCAAAAATGCTGAAGCTATTACTGTCATTTGAAAACCATCACCTGCCGTAGCAGGACCACTGCTCAATTTTGAAGCCAGAATAACCGTTGCCACTCCAATTAAAAATCCTTCTAATACATAAGATGTAAAACGAATTCGCTTAGAATTAATTCCAACATACTCAGCTGCGTCAGGGTTACTGCCTACAGCATAAATATACCGCCCAAATTTACTACGATTTGCCAGTAGCAAAATTATAATAGTCGCGACAATAAAAATAATTGCACTAATCGGAATAAAATTAAATACTGTTCCACGACCAATTAATGTCATGATAGGAGGATAATAGCCATAGAAGGTTCTTCCCCCATTAATCCAGTATATTAACCCTCGACATATTGTCCAAGTTGCTATTGTAGCAACAAATGCATGCATTTTTAGTTGGACTACCAATAAAGCATTTAAAGTACCCCAAACCATGCCCCCAACTATGGCTATGCTATAAACAAACCATACATTCCAATGTTTATCAACCAGCATAACTGTAATTAGGGTAAATAAACCAACAGCACTTGCAAATGAAAGGTCAAAATCTCCATTAATCATTACCAATGCCAATCCAAGGGCCAAAATACCACTAACAGATATATTCATTAACACATTTGTTATATTTGAAAAGCTTAAAAATCTATTTGAGGTAATTGAAAAAAAGATAACAAGAGCAATTGCAGCTATAAGTAATTCTTTGTTTCTAAGTATTTTAAATATACTACTATTATTATTAGGCATTTTTTAATAAGGTCCTTTCCGTAAGAGTTTTGAAAAATATATCTCTCTATAAAATATTTTTTAGAATATTTTCCTGATTTATTTCTTTATTAGATAAATTAGCAGTTATTTTTCCTCTACGCATAGTATAGACACGATCAGAAATTCCAATAATTTCAGTAATTTCAGAAGATATAAAAATAATACCTTTGTTTCGAGAAGTTAATTCTCTTAGTATTCTATATATATCTCTTTTTGCACCAATGTCAATTCCTACAGTAGGGTCATCTAGCATTAAAACCTCACATTCTTTTAATAACCAACGGGCTACAATTGATTTTTGTTGATTTCCACCACTTAATTCTTGAATTAATTGATTTATGTCTGCATATTTAAGATTAACTCTCTTAGCTTCCCGAATAGCAAGGTGATTCTCTTTTGATTGTTTTAATAAAAATTCTGGGAATAAAGAAAATAAATGTGCGATAGTAATATTTTCAGATACAGTAAAAGAAGGAAATAGGCCATATCTATGACGATCACCCGGGATTAAAAAAATTCCATTATGAATAATTGTGTCAACATGTGATTGTGGAATTTTTTTATCTTTAAAAATAATTTCACCTTTTCGAAAAGGTCTAAGTCCGTAAATTGATTCCACTAGTTCAGTCATTCCTGCTCCTATCAAACCATACAACCCCACAATTTCCCCTTCATGAACTTTAATAGATACATCCCTTAATTTTTGGGAAATTATGTTGTTAACTTCTAATAATTTATTTCCAATTTTTGGTGATTTTTCAGGGTAAAATTCTGAAATATCCTGATTAATCATCATCTTAACTAATTTATCTTTATCAAAATTATCTCTAGTTAGTGTCCCAATATTTTTTCCATTTCTCATGACAGTTATTTTATTACAAATTTCAAAAGCCTCTTCAAGCTTATGTGAAATATATATAATTGTAATATGGTTTGTCTTGTTTAATTCTTTTAATAAGCTGAGCAGGGTTGCAGTTTCATCTTTTGGCAGGCTTGCGGTTGGTTCATCTAATATTAAAATCTCGGGATCGTAAGATAATGCCTTTAATATTTCTACAACTTCTTTTTCACCCGCTGACATTTCTGTTACTGGTTTTTCAATATCTAAGTTTTTTAGTATGGGATATTTTTTGATTAATTTTTTTGTTTCATCAATAGCTTTAATATTATCTACAAAGAAACCTTGAGAAAACTCTTTTCCCAAAAAAATATTCTCTGCAGCATTAAGAGAAGAAACTAAAAGAGGGTGTTGGTGGACAATAGCTATTCCTTTTTTTAAAGCCTCAGCGGAATTACTCCAGGAAATTTTTTTATTATGATAAAAAATTTGACCAGAGTCAAAGAAATGTTCACCACCCATTATTTTAATTAAGGTTGATTTTCCAGCACCATTTTCTCCAATTAATCCCATGATATCGCCCTTTTCGATGTTTATATCAAGATTAACAACTGCATGGGTTGCCCCAAAACTTTTGTTTAATCCTTTTGTGCTCATTAATATTTCTTTTGTGGTCATTGTATCCCCCTGAATAGTTAAAACTATAGTAATATTTAAATGTTTATATTTTAAAACTATTTAATAATTTTGAATGCCCCAATAGCATTAAATAATTAATATAATTTATTTAAAAATCTATTTTTACTTTATTTCCTTTTAGGGACTAAAAAAGTCCCTCATATCCAAAGTCAACACCTTCGCCTTGAGCTGGAACATTTGTTGCGTCAATCCATTTATATGGTACATAGACAGTTTTACTAGCTGGTAGTACCTCTGCCGGGTCTTTACCTTCAACGACAACTGCTTTTATTGCATCTCCAACAACTATAGACCATCCATAGAAGTTTTGTGCGATAACACCAACAAATGGATCACCTCTTCTGATTAAATCATAGGTCTGGTCAGAACCATCTATAGACATAGTGAAGATATTATCTTTGGTCATACCAGAGTCTAGTATAGCTCTAGAAACTCCCCATCCAATACCATCCCAGGTACCAACAATAGCATCCAAGTCATCTCCATACTGGGTAATCCAAGTTCTAGTGATTTCATATGGGCGAGTTGGCCAGTCAGCTACAGTACAAGTCTCTACAGCAATAAGGTTGATATCAGGGTTTTCAGGGCTATTGAAAATAGCTTTCATCATTTCTTCTCTCTGGCGGTGTACATACAAATCAGGCATACCAATTATAGCAACATTTCCTCCTCCGGGTTTAGTTGCCCGAATGCGGTCTATAACCTGACTCCCTAACAATGCTCCCATTGCCCAGCAGTTACTAGTACCATTTATCAAGGATTCACCAATGTTTTCGGTATCTTGTAAGAAAACAGGTATGCCAGCATTAGTAGCGGCAGCAACACCTTCTTCAATCAGTGATTTTTCTGAACAGCAAAGGGCAATTGCGTCAACTCCTTTACTTACAAAAGCCATCATATTAGGTGACCATTTTGAAATATCTCCCTGGCAATCAAGAAGTTCAACTACCCATCCTTCTCGTTCTGCGTAGTCAACCATTCCTTCATAAGCAGCTACATTAGAATCAGCTCCCATATTTGATGCAATATAGCCAATAGTTAGTGTTTGAGCAAAGCCACCTACTGAAACAACACCGACAATTATTAGTATTAATAATAAACTATTTGTTAATTTTCTCATACTTTATATCCTCCATAGTATTTAATATAATATTGGGGCATTCAAAAATTTATCAAATAATATAACAATATATTAATCGGGTATTATGACTGCGGTACGATAAGTTCCCGGTGTTGCTGCCATCTCAAATGCTTTTTGAATATCTTTTAAAGGAAAACGCTTCTCTATTAATGGAGTCACGTTTATATTTTTATGGCTTAACATTTCTACCGCATCCTGCCAGTTTTTTAGGCTTGCTCCGTATGTTCCGATTACCTGCCAGAATTTGTAATGAACAAGATTAGGATCAATTATCCATTGTGGAGCAGGGAAGTTAGCTGCAAAAATTAAAAATTTTGCATTGCGAGGTGCAATTTCGAATCCTTGCTGATAAGCCCTGGTGGCTCCAACTGCAAAGATGATAGAAGAAGGACCTTTCTTGTCGGTTAATTCCATTATTTGCTGGTTAAATTCTTCGTTGGAAGGATTAATTATTTTTTCGAAACCTAATTCACGAGCAGCTTGAATCTTATTTTCAATTAATTCAGAGATAATAACATCAGCTCCAAAGTATCTGGAAACCTGGGCATTTAAAAGACCCATAGTGCCTGCTCCGATTACCAGAACTTTTTCGCCTGGTTGTAAATTTAAGCGCTCGATACCCTGAAGCACTGTAGCCAGGGGTTCGGTAAAGCCTGCTTCTTCAAAAGGTATGTTTTTTTCTACTTTTACTACATGCTTTTTGTTAACGACCTCATATTGCCCACAACCGTAATATCCATAGTATCCATATTTGTCTATTGTAAAATGTTCAGCAGGCTTGTTCAGACAAAGATGCATGTTTAGGCCTTTACGACAATTGGCACATTCGAGGCAGGGACGGTAAATATTATCAACAACCTGGTCGCCGATTTTAAGATTTTCTACTTTTTTACCTAATTTTGCTACAACTCCAGACTGTTCATGTCCCCAAGCCATTGGATAAGGTTGCTGATGTCGAAGTCCTAACCATTGCTGGTAATCATGAGTGCATATATTGCAGGATTTGTTGTGTATCAAGACCTCATCATCTTTTATTTCCGGAATTTCATGCTCATGTACTTCTGCTTTTTTATCTGCTACCAATACTCCAAATTTCATGCTATTTTTCAAGGTATAATTCTCCTCCTATTGCTTTAATTATTACTACTTTAAATAATGCTACAAACTGTATATTATTATACTAAGATTATCCAGCATTAATCAATAAAAATTTTATTAATATGCATTGTAAAGATATTATTGTATTTTATAGTAGTTATTTGTTTATTCATTATAATTGCTCTTTATGTAGATATAAGAATTAAAATTTAATAAAAATTATTTTCTTTTTTAAGCTGTATTAACCAGCAAGTACATTAAAAAGAAATGGAAACAATTTAACTAACTTTATTCTTTATTTTTTGGTAGTTTGTGATATATACACCGGTCAATACCATTAATGCGCCAATAAAAAATGCCAATGTTGGACTTTCTTTAAGGATTAGTATCCCGCCGATTGTGGCAAATACCGGAACCAGATTTAAAAAAATTCCTGAACGGGATGCGCCAATAGAATACACTGCCTCATAATAAAATTTATAGCTTATTGCCGTGCCTAATGTCCCTATAGATAGTGATCCCAGCATTATCCATAAGGTCATATTTTTTAAATCGACAAAACTATGCTGATGGATGCCAATTCCAGTAAGTATAATTGACCCGACTATGCTTGAATAACACAAGATAATAATCGAATCAAGCTTTTCGCTAACTGACTTCCCAAGAAGAGT
>Ga0334896_1003023_pt1 | contig 10726 bp, 10 predicted proteins | sample GraSluR3_MG_8_FD_207734 | JGI IMG/M metagenome (GOLD analysis project Ga0334896, IMG submission 207734) | Sludge microbial communities from methane-producing bioreactor in Wageningen University, Netherlands - Granular Sludge_27_06-R3 | ecosystem: Engineered > Bioreactor > Anaerobic >...
TGGGTGAAATCGTTAAGCTTATGGAGGAGGTTGGTGGCAGGATTCTAGTAACCGCCGACCATGGAAATGCAGAATCCATGCTTGATAGGGAATCAGGTGGAACTGTTACAGCACACACAAGCAACAAGGTTCCTCTCATACTTGTCGGGGAGACAGATGTCACCCTTAGGGAGGGTATTCTTGCCGATTTGGCTCCAACTATACTGGACCTGATGAAGCTTGAAAAGCCTGATGAGATGACTGGAAGATCCTTGATTGAAAAATAATATTAGAATGGAGTGAAATGAATGAGTTTAATTACCGATATTTACGCAAGAGAGGTACTTGATTCAAGGGGCAACCCAACGGTTGAGGTGGAAGTTTGGACAGAGCTTGAAGCATTTGGAAGAGCCATAGTTCCATCAGGTGCCTCGACAGGCATATATGAGGCGGTTGAGTTGAGGGATATGGACAAGTCAAGATATTTGGGAAAAGGCGTGTTAAAGGCGGTTGAAAACGTAAATGACATAATTGCCGATGAAATAATCGGAATGGAAGTTTTTGACCAAATCATGGTAGACAAGGTGCTCATGGAAATAGATGGAACAGAGAACAAGGGCAAGTTGGGGGCAAATGCAATCCTTGCAGTATCAATGGCTGTTGCAAGAGCTGCGGCAAATGAACTTGGAATGCCCCTCTACCAGTATATTGGTGGAGTAAACGGAAAAACCCTCCCGGTCCCAATGATGAATATTCTTAACGGAGGAGACCATGCTGATAACAACGTTGACATCCAGGAGTTCATGGTTATGCCTGTTGGAGCAGAAGGATTCAGGGAAGGTCTTAGAATGGGTACAGAAATATTCCATAACCTAAAGGCTGTGCTAAAAGCCAAGGGAATGAGCACATCCGTAGGAGATGAGGGTGGTTTTGCACCAAACCTTTCAAGCAATGAGGAAGCACTTGTAACAATTGTGGAAGCAATTGAAAAGGCAGGCTATAAGCCAGGTGAAGATGTAGTTCTTGCTTTGGATGTGGCAGCAAGTGGTATGTATGATGAAGACAAGAAGGTCTATAACCTTAAGGGTGAGGGAAAGGTTATGACCGCAGAGGAAATGGTTGACTACTACGGAGATCTTTGTGACAAGTACCCCATAATCTCAATTGAGGATGGACTTGGAGAAGATGATTGGGATGGTTGGAAACTGATGACTGAGAAACTTGGAAAGAAAATTCAGATTGTGGGAGATGACCTGTTTGTGACAAACACTGAAAGACTGCAAAGAGGAATTGACATGGGGGTTGCAAATTCAATCCTTATAAAGCTTAACCAGATAGGTACAATCACAGAGACCCTGGATGCAATTGAGCTTGCAAAAACCAATGGATATACTGCAGTAATTTCACATAGGTCAGGTGAGACAGAGGATTCTACAATAGCAGACCTTGCAGTAGCTACAAATGCAGGACAGATAAAGACAGGCGCACCTTCAAGGACAGACAGGGTTGCTAAATACAACCAGCTGGTCAGAATTGAGGATGGACTTGGTGAGATGTCTGAATACAAGGGTATAAAAACATTCTACAACCTTAAGAAATAGGTTGTTGACAAGCAGAATATTAAAGAGTAGAATAAAACGCATATGCAAACTATTTGCATTTGCGTTTTATTTTTTTGTCTTTGGGTAAAATAGGAAGGCAAAGTAAAACATCAGTCTAAACTTGTTGGAAATTGGAGGTTAATAATGAAAAGAAGAGGAATTTTATTTTTAATAATGCTAATGATATTTACATTTTCAGTATCGGGCTGTACAGGGGAAGCTCAAGAGCCTGCCACTGAACAAGTGGGAAAAGAGGTATCCAGTGAAGAGGAAACAGGGGACAGGCTATCTGTCGTAGCCACACTTTTTCCCCAGTACGATTTTGCAAGAAGACTGGGTGGAGACAGGGTGGAGGTAAGATACCTGCTTCCAGCAGGAACGGAGGCCCACTCCTACGAGCCCACTCCACAGGATATGGTGGCACTATTGAATGCGGATGTCTTTCTCTACACAGGTGAGTTCATGGAACCCTGGACCAGGAACATAGTGGAAAACCTCAAGGAAGAGGATGTTTTGGTTGTTGACCTAAGTCAGGGTATTCCGCTTTTAACATCTGAAGACCATGACCATGACCATGATCATGGTGAAGAGGATGACCATAAGGAGGGAATTGATCCCCACTACTGGACTGACCCAAATATGGCCATCTTGATGGTACAAAGCATTAGTGATGCCCTGTCACAGGTGGACCCTGAAAATGAAGAAGCATATATTTCAGAGGAAATAGAGTTGATTGATGAACTTACCAAGCTTGATGGTGATATCAGGGAGGCCTTGTCAAGGACAAAATCCAGGACAATACTTTCAGGAGGCCATTTTGCCTTCGGTTATTTTGCAAGAGAATATGGTCTAGAGCACATGTCTCCATACTCAGGTTTTTCTCCCAATGCCGAGCCTACACCCCAGAGGATAACTGCCTTGATAAGAACCATTGAGGAAACAGGTGCAAATGCAATATATCATGAGGAGCTGATTGACCCAAAGGTAGCTCAGGTCATTGTTGATGAGACAGGTGTAAGGCTGCTTCTGCTCCATGGAGCACACAACATATCCAAGGAAGACCTGGAATCTGGCAAGACCTATATGGAAATAATGTATGATAATCTGGAGAATCTGAAAGAGGGATTGGGATATGAGTAATAGGCTAATTGAAGTGGAGAATCTTTCCGTATACTACGGCCAGCAGCAGGTTCTAAAGGATGTTTCCTTTGTCATAGAGCAAGGTGACTACGTGGGGCTGGTTGGGGCAAATGGATCAGGAAAGACAACCCTTGTAAAATCGATACTTGGTTTGGTGCCCATTTCAAATGGTACCATAACCTACCATGGATCGGGAGGAGTCCACAAGGGTGTGGGTTACCTTCCCCAGGTTGCGGTAACTGGAAATACTCTGTTTCCAGGTGAGGTACACGAAATTGTAGCAGTGGGTCTGCTGGGCAAGAAGCGGTTCCCAAAGAGGATAACCTGGGAGGATAACCGAAGAATTGACGAAATCTTGAAAAGGCTTGACATATATCAGCTCAAGCACAATAAGATTGGAGACCTATCAGGTGGACAGCAGCAAAGGGTTCTTCTGGCAAGGGCAATGGTAAGCAGCCCAAGGCTTCTAATCCTTGACGAGCCTACAAGTGCCTTGGACCCCAAGGTCCGAACAGAGTTCTTCAGCTTGATAAGGAAGATAAACCAGGAGGAGGGAACAAGTATCATTCTTGTTTCCCATGATCTGAGCAGTATCAAGAAATGCTCATCAAAAATTATGCTTTTGGACCGGGAACTATTATACTATGGACCAACGGTTGACTTTAACATGAACGTAAACTTTGTAGAGGGAATTCACGACCATGATCATGAAAGGGTGGTGAGCTGATGGAGACAATTGAACTCATAAGGGAGGCCATGAGTCTTGCCTTTATGCAGAGGGCAATGATTGTTGGGACAGCCATTGCTCTAAGCAGTGCCCTGCTTGGGATATTTCTGGTTTTAAAAAAGTACTCAATGATTGGGGATGGACTGGCCCATGTTAGCTTTGCAACTGTAGCCATAGCACTCCTATTGGGAGCATCGCCCCTCCTTGTTTCAATACCAATTGTAACCATTGCCTCAATATTCATCATGCAGCTGAATGAAAGGGCAGGAATTCATGGGGACGCTGCAATCGGACTAGTTTCTTCATTTTCGGTTGCCTTGGGTGTATTGATTTCAAGTGTGGCCGGAGGATTCAATGTGGACCTGTTCAGTTATCTTTTTGGAAGCATACTTGCCATAAAGGAAACCGACATGTATCTTTCAATCATACTTGCAGGATTGATAATATCACTGATAATACTCTTCTACCACGACCTGTTCGCAGTGACACATGATGAAGCCTTTGCAAGTGTAATTGGAATTGGGACAAAGCGTATGAACTACCTTATAGCCACCTTGACATCCATAACCATAGTCCTTGGTATAAGGGTGGTTGGAACGATGCTTATCTCAAGTATGATTGTATTTCCAACGGTAACTGCACTACAGGTATCCAAGAGCTTTAAGTCAACCATTATTATTTCGGCAATAGTTTCAATCATTGCTGTTACAACAGGAGTAATTGGATCCTACGTGTTCAACTTCCCATCAGGTGCCAGCATTGTAATGATCAATGCATTTCTTTTCATTTTATTTTTGGGAATGAAGAGATTTGTCAGGATATGACCATGGGAGGTGTCAGGCATGAGCAGTGATAAAATACGGGAACTATTCAAGTCAAGAGGTATCAAGAACACTCAGCAAAGGCATTTGATCTATGAATTTCTAAGCAGGAAAAAGCAACCCATTACTGCCGAAGAAATCTACATGGTCCTTTCAAAAAAAGAAAAAACCAAAATGAACCTGTCAACAGTGTACAGAATACTGGATACCTTTACAAAAAAAGGATTGGTCCAGAAATCCGGAATAAATATCGAGGGGAAATCCACTTACGAGATCAATCATATGGACCATAGGCACCACCTTGTCTGTGTGGAGTGCAATAAAATCCTACCCATAAAGGGTTGTCCACTGGAAGGTTATGAAAGGTACTTGGCGGAGACCACAGGGTTTGCCATTCTGGAACACCATCTTGAGATCAAGGGAATTTGCCCGGACTGTCAGGATGAAAGCAATGGAAAAGATAAGTAAAGTATGGGTTAAATTCCATTGCTTTTAAATTTTGCCTATGTTAAAATGGTAATGTTATAGACTTGAATATTAAATATTTTTTCATGTACAGGAGGTGTAGTATGACGACTTTATTCTCAGTTTTAATGTTGATTTCCAGTGGTACCCTCATAGGAAGTATTCTTATGCAGGAAAGCAAATCAGAAGGTTTAGGCGCTATTAGCGGTGGCAGCGATTCCATGTTTGGCAAGAGTGTGGGAACAAGCCGACAGGCAATGCTAAGGAAGGTAACAATTGTATCTGCAGTGATATTCATGATTTCAGCTGTTGCTTTGGCAGCGGTATAATAAGGAGGAAGGTAAAATGAGTTTTGCTTTATATGCCGCTCCAATAGTGGGAGTGGTTGCTTTGTTATTTGCATTTTACAAAGCATCATCAATCAATAAGGTTAGCCCTGGTAATGACAGGATGAAGGAAATCGCAGCATATATTCAGGAAGGGTCAATGGCATTCTTGTCAAGACAGTACAAATCCCTGGGTATTTTTGTGGCAGTTCTATTTGTAATACTTGCCGTAGTGATTGGTATTACAACTGCAATTACATTTATTTTTGGAGCAGCATTCTCCATTATGGCAGGTTTCTTTGGCATGAGGGTTGCAACAAAGGCAAATGTAAGAACAGCAAATGCAGCAATGGAAAGCGGAATGACAAAGGCACTGAATGTTGCTTTCTCAGGTGGGGCAGTAATGGGAATGAGCGTTGTAGGTCTTGGTCTTCTGGGAATTGGCGTATCATATATAGTTTTTAGAGACCCTGCAATAATAACCGGATTCGGACTTGGAGCATCATCGATCGCGCTGTTTGCCAGAGTAGGTGGAGGTATTTACACCAAAGCCGCTGACGTTGGAGCTGACCTTGTAGGTAAGGTTGAGGCTGGAATACCAGAGGACGACCCAAGAAACCCTGCAGTTATAGCAGATAATGTTGGAGACAACGTAGGTGATGTTGCTGGAATGGGTGCAGACCTTTTCGAGTCATACGTAGGAGCAATCGTATCAGCAGTAACACTTGGACTTATAGCTTATGGAGATAGCGGAGTATTCTTTGCATTTGGTCTTGCGGCAGTTGGAATACTTGCATCAATAGTTGGAGTATTCTTTGTAAGAGGAGATGGAGACCCACAGAAGTCACTTGACAAGGGAACACTTGTAAGCTCATTGTTGACAATGGTAATTGGAGCCTTACTAAGCATCATGATTCTAGGATCATTCCAACCATTTGTTGCAATCATAGCAGGTCTTGTTGTTGGACTTACAATTGCAAAGATTACAGAATACTTTACATCAGCTGATTATAATCCTGTTAAAAGGATTGCTAAAGAATCAGAAACGGGAGCATCAACAAATATCATTGGTGGACTATCTGTAGGAATGATGTCAACAGCACTTCCAATAATAGTAATTGCAATAGGTATCCTTGTGGCATACTTTGCATCAGGTGGAGCGGCGGAGCCAGCCAAAGGACTTTATGGAATCGCTCTTGCAGCTGTAGGAATGCTTTCAACAGCTGGTATGACCATAGCAGTCGATGCTTACGGACCAATTGCAGACAATGCTGGTGGAATCGCTGAAATGTGTAAGCTACCTGAAGATGTTAGAAAGATTACCGACAAGCTTGACTCAGTTGGCAATACAACAGCAGCAATCGGAAAAGGATTTGCAATCGGATCAGCGGCACTTACTGCTCTGGCTCTTTTCTCATCATACACGCAAGCTGTTCAACTTACAGCTATAGACCTTACCAAGCCAGCTGTAATAGCAGGTCTTCTAATCGGAGGAATGCTTCCATTCCTATTCGCAGCCCTAACAATGGACGCTGTTGGAAAAGCTGCATTCAGCATGATTGAAGAAGTAAGAAGACAATTCAGGGAAATTCCTGGAATCATGGAAGGAACCACAACTCCTGAGTATGCTACATGTGTTGACATCAGTACAAAAGCTGCTCTTAAGGAAATGATCATACCAGGATTACTTGCAGTTGCAGTGCCTGTATTCATAGGATTGCTTCTGGGAGCAGAGGCCCTTGGAGGACTTCTTGCAGGAGCACTTGTAACGGGAGTACTGATGGCGATCTTTATGTCAAATGCCGGAGGAGCATGGGACAACGCCAAGAAGTATATTGAAGAGGGACATCACGGTGGAAAAGGTAGCGAGGCCCACAAGGCTGCTGTTACTGGAGACACAGTAGGTGACCCATTCAAGGATACATCAGGTCCTTCATTGAACATCCTGATAAAGCTTATGACAATCGTATCACTTGTATTTGCGCAGATGTTTGTACTATACGGTGGAATATTGTTCTAGATAGTGACCCTCCTTATGGAGGGTTTTTTCTTGCCTGGAAGACTGTTTAAATTCCAATTAATATGATATAATTTTATGTTGTAACACAGTTAAAAAGAAGGATGGAGCAGAATGGAAAACACTATTGAAATAGATGGTCTCAAAATCAACTACATAAAGACCGGCACAGGAGAACCAGTTTTGATTCTCCATGGCTGGGGAGCAAGCATTGAGACGATAATGCCAATTGTAAATACCCTTAAGGAGGACCACACTGTATTTGCTCTTGACCTACCTGGATTCGGAAAATCCCAGGTGCCTGAGGAAGTGTTTGGGTCCTTCCTATACGCAGATATTGTAAAGGAGTTTATGGATAGATTGATTCCAGGAAGTCTGGCTCTTGTTGGACATTCCTTTGGGGGAAAGCTATCAATAATACTTTCATCAAAATATCCGGAACGGATCAATAGGGTTGTATTGATTGACAGTGCAGGACTTATACCAAAAAGGACCATTAAGTACCACATTAGGGTAAAGGGCTTTAAGCTTCTCAAAAAGCTTTACTTGGCCCTTGTGTTCTGGGAGGAAAAGGATAAGAGGCTGGAAAAGCTATACAAGAGATTTGGCTCGGACGACTATCAGAACAGTTCAGGTGTAATGAGAAAAATACTTGTTAGGGTTGTCAATGAAAACCTAAAACCAATCCTAAGAGACATTAAGGCACCTACTCTGCTGATCTGGGGTGAAAAGGACGAAGCAACCCCCCTGTACATGGGACAAATAATGGAAAAGGAAATCAGTGACAGTGGCCTTGTGGTATTTGAAGGGGCAGGCCATTATTCCTACCTGGACGACTTCAATAGATTTTCCAGGGTTATGGAAGCCTTTTTCAAGTCAGAAGACCAATAAGCATTTGGCAAACATATTTGGAGGAAAATAATGATTTTAATGATAATGACTGGATTTATTTTGGCTGCAGCCATATCTGTGCAGCTTATGAGCAAGAGAACAAAGGATTCACTTCATATGGTACAGCTGGAGGGATATTTGGCAGACCACTATCTGAAGTGGCTTTCAACAAACAAGAAAAAGGCATACAGCCTTTCAGGAAATGAAGCACCAATCAAGAAGCCATTGGTTATGACACCAAGGGCTACAAGGTTGTACAGGGCAAATTTCCTCATATCAGCTACCTTGGTTGCCCTACCTGCAATACTTGTCAACTCAATTTCCAGCAACCTGGTCGCTGGACTTGTTGTTCTTCTTGCATCAATGGCCGCTGTATACTACTACCAACCAATTGTCATGGCTCTTTCCACAATGGCAATGAAACCAGTGGAGGACAATATCAATATGGGCTACTACAGGGCTGCCCAAAGCAAGGTGAAGTCAAGGGATAATCTAGAGGTGGTTGGAATAACGGGAAGCTTCGGGAAAACAAGCACCAAGTTTATCGTGGGAACTATTCTCTCTCAGAAGTTCAACGTCCTAAACACTCCTGAGTCCTACAATACACCCATGGGGCTTTCCAAGGTAATAAACAACGACCTCTCCGATGAGCATGAGGTCTTTGTAGCTGAAATGGGAGCAAAGACCATAGGTGAAATAAGAGAGGTTGCCCAGCTTGCTCAGCCGAGAATAGGCATACTGACATCAATCGGCCCTGTTCACATGGACACATATAAGAACATTGACAACATTATGAAGACAAAATATGAACTGATAGAGGAACTACCAACCGATGGTGTTGCTGTCTTCAACTACGACAACGAATATATCAGGAAGCTGGCCGACAAGACCTTCAAGGAGAAGATGCTTTACGGTTTTGAAAATGTTGAAGAACTGGACATGTATGCAGAGGATATTGTCGTTAACGAAAAGGGCTCTGAATTTACCCTCAGGGACAGGGAAGGGAATAGTGTAAGGTGCAGAACAAAGCTTTTGGGGAGGCACAATATTTACAACCTCCTTGCAGGTGCATGTGTATCCAAGATACTGGGCCTATCCTTTGAGGAAATCAGCATGGGAATAGAAAAGGTGGAGCCTGTAGAGCACCGGTTAAACCTCATTGAATCAACTAGTGGTATAATAGTGATTGACGATGCATTCAATTCGAATCCAGTGGGCACTAGAGCAGCCCTTGACGTACTTTCACAGTTTAAGGAAGGCAGAAAAATCATAGTGACTCCTGGGATGATAGAGCTAGGTGAAATGGAAGAGTCGGCAAATCATGAGTTTGGGGTAAATATTGGAAAAGTATGTGATTATGTCATTCTGGTAGGCGAACAGAGAACTAAGCCAATCTATGAGGGGCTGATGGACACATCATTCAATCCATCCAATATAATTGTAGTCAATAATCTACAGGAAGCCACTGAGGAAATTGGAAAAATAACCAAGCCAAAGGACGTAGTGTTGTTTGAAAATGATCTACCGGACAATTACAGCGAATAGCAAGAGGAGGTTGACAATGAAAAAAGTAGGAGTTCTTTTTGGAGGCAGAAGTGTTGAGCACGAGGTATCTGTAATAACTGCAATGCAGATAATTGAAAATATGGACAGGACCAAATATGAACCTGTAGCAATCTATGTCACCAAGGAGGGAAAATGGTTAACAGGAAAATCCCTATTAAGCTTTGAGAGCTTCAAGAACAATGATTTTAAGGATTCCAAGAGAATTGTGATTTCACCAAATCACAATGACGGCAACCTTTATGCCCATCCAGACGAGACTGGACTGTTCGGTAAGAAGATAGTCGATACAATTGATATTTTCTTCCCTGCTTTTCATGGAACAAATGGTGAAGATGGAGCTGCACAAGGCTTGCTTGAGTTCGTTAACAAGCCCTATGTGGGTGCAGGTCTTCTTGCATCATCTGTAGGTATGGATAAGATAGTGATGAAGGATGTATACAAGGCCAATGGGATACCAGTTGTGGACTATATCTGGTTCTACAGAAGCCAGTGGGAAGCTGACAAGGAAGGATCCATTGACAAGGTGGAATCAAAGCTTGGATATCCAGTCTTTGTAAAGCCTTCAAACCTTGGTTCAAGCATAGGTATTTCCAAAGCCAAGAACAGGGAAATGCTTCAGGTTGCCTTGGAGATTGCAGCAAGCTACGACAGGAAGATCATAGTGGAGAAGGCAGTAGAGGAGCCTAGAGAAATAAACTGTGCAGTTATGGGCTACAACCATGAGGTGGAGGTTTCTGAATGCGAGGAGCCGCTGGGATGGAGCGAAATCCTATCATTCGATGACAAATATGTAAGAAAGGATTCCAAGACATCAGGATCCGCCAACAAGAATAGACAAATACCAGCAAACATTGAAGAAAGCACCAGGCTTGAAATAGAGGAGCTTGCAAAAAAGGCCTTCACAGTGATAGATGCTCGGGGCAATGCCAGGATAGATTTCCTGATAGATGGCAGCGGTAAGGTTTTTGTAAATGAAATCAATACCCTTCCCGGTTCAATAGCTTTCTATCTTTGGGAAGGAAAAGGCTATGACTTCAAGGCCCTGGTAAATAAGATGATTGATATCTCCCTATTGACACATAATGAGAAGAACTCCAACATGTATGTTTATGAGTCAAACCTATTCAACAGAACCCAATTTGGCTCAAAAACAGGTAAAATGTAAGATATTTTATATATCTTACATTTTTTTT
>Ga0334896_1003024_pt1 | contig 10726 bp, 9 predicted proteins | sample GraSluR3_MG_8_FD_207734 | JGI IMG/M metagenome (GOLD analysis project Ga0334896, IMG submission 207734) | Sludge microbial communities from methane-producing bioreactor in Wageningen University, Netherlands - Granular Sludge_27_06-R3 | ecosystem: Engineered > Bioreactor > Anaerobic > Unclassified...
TGACAAACTTTCTACCGGTATGAAGCAAAAACTGTCAATAGCAAGGGCTATTATCCATAATCCGCCTGTGTTGGTTTTTGATGAACCGACAGCAGGCCTGGATGTAATTACTGCCAGAGTAGTAATTGAATATATCAGGGAATTTAAAAAACAGGGCAAATGTATTATTTTTTCTACACACCAGATGCATGAAGCGGAAAAGCTGTGTGATGATATTGCGATTATTCATCTTGGTAGACTTCTTTCAATAGGCAAACTGACAGAGTTAAGAAAAAAAGTTATAAATGCAGACCTGGAAGAAATATTTTTTAAATTAATAGAAATGAAGAGTTAGCTATGAATTGGAATAATATTCGTTTAATTTTTTGCAAAGAGATTTCCGGTGCTGTCCGCGATCGCCGAACTTTAATAAGTATGATTATTATACCGCTTATTTTTTATCCACTGCTTTTTCTGGGGATAGGTTATTTTACGATGATGGGACAGCAAAAATCAGAATCTGCGGCTTCAGTTGTTGCTGTAAAGGGAGGCGAATATGCCCCCGGCTTAATAGAAATTTTAAAACGAGATGAAAAAATCCAGATGGTAAGTTTAACTGAAGATTTGAGCGAGGGGTTGGAATCAGGAGAAATCTATTTATTAATGGAAATACCTGAAAATTTAAATGTGAATGAAAATGAGCAGAATATTCAACCTATTATCATTCAGTATGACTCAACTGCCCAGCATTCCCAGACTGCCAGAAGAAGGATTGCTGATTTATTAGAAGAATTCAAGCAGCAGATTATTCAGACCAGGTTAGAGGGATTAGGTTTAAGTATTGATTATATTCAGCCAGTTAACACTCAATGGCTAGATATTTCTACAGATGAAAGAAAGACCGGGTCAATTTTAGGCATGCTTTTGCCATACATAATTGTTATACTGATATTTATTGGGGCTATGCATTCAGCCATAGATATTACGGCCGGGGAAAAAGAGCGAGGAACTATGGCAACTTTACTTGTAAGTCAGCTTAGTAGAATGGAAATTGTTATAGGGAAGTATTTTACAGTCATAACTATTTCTGCTACCAGCATGTTATTGGGATTATTAGGACTTAGTATTGCATTTCTCACGCCGGCCTATATATTAGGCGAGTTATCATTAATTAAAATACATTTTTCTTTTTACACTTTTATATTATTTTTTTTAATTCTGGCGCCACTTGTAGGATTGGCAAGTGCCGTCTTATTATTAATCGGAATATTTGCCAGAAACAACAAAGAAGCTTCTACTTATGTTACTCCTATTTATATGATAGCCATCTTTTTGGGGATGATTTCGCTGAGCCAGGGAATGGAATTAGCAGAACCAATGTTTTTTATCCCTATTTTGAATAATAGCTTCACTTTTCGGGAATTGTTGATGGGAATTATTGATTGGGGGCATATTTTGCCTACCTTGTTAAGCAATGTCACTATAGCTATAATTGCTTTGTTAATAGCAGCGTATTTATTTACCAGGGAAAATGTTCTTTTCCGAAGCTAAGCAGGTAAAATATATTTAACTATGAAAAACCATAAGAAGTCAAACCTTTTTAGATGTTCTTAAAGACACCCGCTTTGAGGGCGTGATGTTTGCTATACCAGGGTTGGTTTAGGTATAAAAAATTATGATGACATTTTCAGATGAAAATAAGTATGATATAGCAGTTATTGGAGGCGGCCCCGCAGGTATGATGGCGGCAGGTCGATCTGCCGAGCTTGGCTCCAGGGTAGTATTAATCGAAAAGAATAACCAGTTAGGGGTAAAGCTTTTAATCACCGGAAAGGGACGTTGCAATTTTACCCATTATGAATTTGCTCGAAATAGGATAGCCGAAAACTTTGGGAAAAAAGGCCGTTTTTTATATAGGGCTCTGGACAGGTTTGGCGTTTCTGCTGTTCTGGAATTTTTCGAATCCCGGGGGCTGGAATGGGAAGTTGAGCGCGGTAATCGTGTTTTTCCTGCTAGTGGGGATGCCAGAACAATTTTGAAAGTATTAACAGAATATCTAAACAAAGGAAAGGTGAAAATAATCTGTAACGCAAAAGTCCTTGATATTGCGAGTGCCGATGAGGGTTTACAAAAATTTAAAATAATTTTTAATGAGCAAACTATATTTTCTGATAGAATTATTATATGTACCGGTGGCAAGTCTTATCCACAAACCGGTTCAACCGGGGATGGATATCTCTGGGCGAAAAAGTTCGGACATAAGATTAACAAGCCCTTACCGGCACTAAACCCGGTCAGGACTTCTGAAATCTGGGTGCAGGAATTGCAGGGTCTTACTTTGAAAAATATTTCTCTTCAACTATATCAAGGCGGAAAAAAAAAGGATGAAAGATTTGGAGAAATGCTTTTTACACATTTTGGAATTAGCGGACCTATAGTTATGGATATGAGTAAACATATCGGTCAGTTATTGAGGAAAGGCAAGGCAAAACTATGGCTGGATTTAAAGCCCGCCCTGGATTTTAAAAAATTAGATGAAAGAATAAGAAGAGATTTCCTGGAATTTAAGGGCAGGATGTTTAAAAACTCTTTGAAAAAATTATTGCCTGGTTCTATGATAGGGGTAATAGTGAAGCTCTCCGGGATAGATCCCGAGAAAAAAGTTGATTACATTTCTAAAGAGGAGAGAAATAGATTGGTGCACCTTTTGAAAGAGCTGGAACTTACACCCACCCAATTGCTGGGCTATCAATGGTCTGTAGTAACTTCCGGTGGAGTAGAATTGAGAGAAATCAATCCTGATACCATGGAATCAAAAAAGATTCCCGGTATGTTTTTTGCCGGGGAAATTATAGATTTAGATGGTCCTTCAGGTGGTTATAATTTACAGGAATGCTGGAGTACCGGATATCTTGCCGGAGAAAGTGCAGTTAAAGGAGATACCAGTAAATGACAATAAGAAAATATTTTATTAATCTAGTAATAATTATTGTATGTCTTTTTTTGATAACCAGCCTGGCTATTGGAAGTGAGGAGGTACAGCAAGCAATATATCAATTTAATGGTTTTCCTGGAATCTTTGCTCAAGACTTATCATCTGGCGAAATTTTAATTTCCTATAATCAGGATAAGCTTTTTACACCTGCTTCTCTGGTAAAGATATTTACACTTTTAGCTGGCCTGGAAGCCCTTGGGGAGGAATACCGCTATCCCACCGTCTTTTATTTTTCCAGTTCTGTACCAGGATATATCGATGGCGATGTTTTTATTAAAGGTTATGGCGATCCGACCCAGTCCCCAGAGGTTATAAGGAAAATTGCCCAGGATTTAATCAGGAAATATGATATTCAGCAAATTTCCGGTGATCTTGTTTTGGATGATAGTATTGTATGTCCTGGAGAATTTTTAGGAAGAGGATGGATGTGGGATGACCAGAATCCGCTTATTGGTTCATTTACTATCGAGGGAGAAAATGTAGGAGAAACCAGGATTTCTTATTATAAAAAGATGACTATTGGCTGGGGAGAAATATTTTGCCAGGAATTATACAGGCAGGGTGTAATGTTTGATGGAGATATAAGGATTGGTAAATTAGAGGAAAAACTTTCTGTTAAAGCGATTTTTTATTCTAAAACATTGGATGAAATATTGGCTCATATGATGAAAATGAGCGATAATCAGAGTGCCGAAACTGTCTTTCGGACTCTGGCATTGACAGATGATTTTGTAGAAGTATCTACAATTAGTCATTCAATTACTTCCATTTCAGATATTATCTTTGAAAAATTATCAATTCAATGGGGAGAGGATTATGTTATAGTGGATGGCTGTGGGCTGTCAGAATATAACCTTATTACCCCTGCCCAGGTTGTTAATGCAATTATTTATCTTTATAACCAGTATGGTTCAGAAACATTAAAATACTTTGCCAGTACCAATGAAAGAGGTACTATTAGGGAAAGATTTCCCTTCCAGCTCTGGGGGAAGACCGGAAGTTTACCCTCATCCTCCGGGTTGGCAGGTATATTTAAAACAAAAAGCAATAGAGATGTAGTTTTTTGTTTTATGGAAAATAATTTTACCGGTGAACAGAACAATCCCAAGACTTTTGAGAACAATATCATAGAATATATTTATGAGAACTATTGAGAATAAATAAAATTATAGTATTGTTATTGTAGCTTAATATCATTTTTTAACAATATAGGATATTGTCATTACAGCGAATTTAATTAAAGCTATTTTATATTCCTTGTTTTTCTGTTAACATAATGAAAAGCTCAGGTAAAATTGCATAGATTAGTAAAACTTTTAAAATTATTTTAATTTAACCATAATAAACCACCTTCTAAGAAGGTGGTAATGGTTAAATTAAATGGTTTTACTATAAAAGATTAAAATAAACTAGATAATAATTTTGCATCTGAAGTCCAAAAATGGAAATACTATTGCTTAAGAAAGATTATGGCTAAAGGTATAAATAAAAAATCGAAAGAAAAAGAGCAAAAAAGTTAAACCTCTTTTAGAGGTTCTGAAAACCACCCGCTATGCGGGTGCGATATTTACTTATGTAAAAGGAGTTTACAATGTCTAAAGGTTATGCTCTGGAAAGCGGCAAAGCAATGCTTCGTACCCTGGTTTATGCAGTGATTTTACTTCTTTATTTTATTCCAGTGTTAATAGTATTTTTACATGGTTTTGATGACTTTTTTGAATTTTTTCGTCGAATAACAGGATTAATTGGAATTGTATCTTTATTTATGGCTATTATATTGAGCTCTTTAGTAAAATATAGCAAAATAATTTTTGGGACGACTTACCTCAAAGTTCACCACCTTTTTTCTATAACAGGACTAATACTAATTACTTTGCACCCGATTATTATGGCAATTGACTTTGGCACTTCCAGGCTCTTTATTCCTAATTTTAGTTCCTGGAATGCCTTTCTTGCTAATGCTGGCCGTCCTGCTTTATATCTTATTTATATTGCTACTCTCGCTGTTATCTTAAGAAAAAACCTAAAAAACTACTGGAGATTTTTTCATAGTTTGCTTTATCCTGCTTTTGTATTTGGAGCTATTCATGGTATGCGCCAGGGAAGTGATTTAAGGAATGTTTCTCTCTATACTTTATTTGTTATTATGATAGCCGCAGTAATTGTCAATTTTATTTATAAAAGATACCAGCTGAATTTTAGAAAATAATAACAAAAATATTTAATAATACTAAAAAATAATATTAAATAAATATATATTAATCTTATAAGATGAAAAGCAATTAACCAGGTTTTAAGAAACTTTGTAGTATTATTTCTTTAGAGATAAAAAAGAGGATTGCAAATGCCGGTAATTAATCCAATCTATCTATTACTTTTTATTCCTATATTTCTGGGCTGGTTTACTCAGTGGAGAGTTCGGCAGAGCTATCATAAATATCTTAAAGTGTCTAATAAAAGAGGGATAAAGGGAGGGGATGCAGCTAAAAGCATTCTTTCTTACCATAGTTTAAATATGCCTGTTTTGCTGACCAAAAGACCAATGCTGAATTACTATAATCCACAGGACAAGACATTACACCTTTCCGAACAGATTGCTGAATATGATTCCATTACTTCTATAAGTATAGTTGCCCACGAAGTAGAGCATGCTGTTCAGGATAAGCAGGGCTGTAAATTTATGGTCCTGCGGAACAAAATGGCAAAATCTCTAGCATTTATGGGCCAATTTAGCCCTTTGATTTTTATGTGGGGAATATTTTTCAGAAATGTACTTTTTATATATCTGGGTATAATCCTGTTGTTTGGGATGGTTGTTTTTGCTCTGATATCTTTGCCGGTAGAGTTAAATGCCAGTAAAAGGGCTTTGCAAACACTTAAAAAAATGAATATCGCAGATGAGAAAGAAATTGAAATGGTTGCTACTGTATTGCGCCATGCTGCATTGACTTATTTTGTAGGAGCAGGTCAAAGAATAGCAACTTTTTTATTTGTAGTGATGCTACTATATATGGCCCACCAAATATAGTAAATTATCAGGTATTACAATTATTAATTTTAAACAGAGATATTTTTCCTGAAAGCCTTTAATAGTGAATTTAGATATAGTAAAATAAATTATACAATATATTCTCAAAAACATTTCTACAATAACCAAAGAAACAGATATGGAAATCAAAAAGAAAGGATACCGATGATAAAAGTTATAAAGCGTAATAATACTGTTCAGTACTTTGATCAGAATAAAATTATTAATGCCATTACTCAAGCTATGCGTGAGACAATTAAGGGCGTAAATCAAGAACTTGCTTCCTCTATTGCCCAAAAAATTGAAGCAGATTTAAAAGACTCCCGGGAAAGTGTCACTGTGTCTGATATCCAGGAACAGGTAGAAAATGAGCTAATGAACAGCGAAAGGAAAGATGTAGCGAAAACATATATACTTTATCGTGAACAACGGGATAAGCTGAGAGAAATCGCTTCCGAAAACCACAAATTGTTGACAGATGAATTTATCAGTAAATACAAACATCTCCCAAACCCATTCCCCACCCAGCTTGGGCAGTTTGTTTATTACCGAACTTATTCCAGGTGGCTTCCCCTGGAAAAGAGGAGAGAGTACTGGTGGGAAACAGTCAGAAGGGCAGTTGAATTTAATTGTAACCTGGTACTGACCAGTCAGCGGGAAGCAGAAGCTCTTTATGATAATATTTTTCATCTAAAACAATTCCTGGCAGGCAGAACCTTATGGACCGGAGGAACAGGAGTTAGCCTGAAATACCCTATGGCTAATTTTAACTGCAGTTTTACTGTTTTAGACAAATTCAGCATTTTTAAGGATCTTTTTTATTTATTAATGATTGGCTCTGGAGTCGGTGTAAGAGTTTTGAAGGATGATGTGCAAAAATTACCAAAAATAAGAACAAATGTCAAGATAATCCATGAAGCATATTCCCCTGTCCCCAGGGAAGATAGAGAAGATTTAACCGGTATTACTTTTCAGAAAGATACTGCGCATATTGTGGTAGGAGACAGCAAAGAAGGATGGGTACAATCTCTGGATTATTATATGAGTATAATCTCAAAAAAAGAATATCGTGATATTAATACAATCATTTTTAACTATGATAATGTAAGACCAAAAGGAGAAAAGTTGAAGACTTTTGGGGGCACTGCCTCGGGTTATGAAAGCCTGGAGAAAATGTTTACCAAGATTGATAAAGTTGTTAAAAAGGATTTTTTCGGGCAATACAAGAAATTGAAACCTGTAGATTGTATGGATATTGCTAATATTATCGGACAAAATGTAGTGGTTGGAGGTGTCAGGCGAACAAGTGAAGTAATATTATTTGACCCGGATGACCAGGATATTCTAAATGCTAAAAATAATCTCTATGAGCAGATTGATGGAAAATGGGTAAAGAATAAAGAAATTGATTTTAGAGAAATGAGTAATAATAGCATTTATTATACCTCTAAACCTTCCCGGGAACAACTTTCCTGGCATGTTAAACAGATGCGATATAGCGGTGAACCTGGCTTTATGAACGCTGAAACAGCCGCTAAAAGAAGACCTAACCTAGAAGGAGCCAACCCTTGTATGGAGGTCTTGCTTGATAGAGAACAAATGTGCAATTTGACTACTATAAATGTGATGGGCTTTGTCGAAGACGGTAAGTTGCATGAAAAAGATTTACTTGAAGCCCAGCGTCTTTCGGTTAGAGCAGGGCTTAGAATGACGTTTTTAGATCTGGAACTTGACCAGTGGGACATTAAACAAAAAAGGGACAGACTAGTAGGTTGCAGTTTAACAGGATGGCAGGATATGGTCAATGCGGCTAATTTATCTCAGGAACAGCAATCCAAACTGCGAAATAAATTAAAAGACACCGCTCATAAAGAAGCAGAAGATTATGCAAAGAAATTAGGCGTTGAGCCACCGCTTTTAATTACTACGGTAAAACCGGAGGGGACTCTTTCTCAGTTACCCACTGTATCCAGTGGTGTGCATTATTCTCATTCTCCTTATTTTATTAGAAGAGTAAGGATAAATGCCTCTGACCCGCTGCTAAAGGTTTGTGAGGAGCTGGGTTATGATATAAAACCGGAAAATGGACAAACTGAAGAAAACTGTCGGACAAAAGTCATTTCTTTCCCGTGTAGTGCCCCGGCCGGGAAGACAAAACACGATGTTTCAGCAATAGAACAACTCGAAACCTACCGGGCATTTCAGAAAGAGTACACTGACCATAATACCTCGATTACTGTACATGTCAAGAACGGCGAATGGGAGGAAGTTGAAGACTGGTTATGGAATAACTGGGATGATGTGGTGGCGGTTAGCTTTGTATCTCTGGATGATAGTTTTTATGCTCAAATGCCTTATGAGGCAATTAATAAGAAAGAACATGAAAAGAGAGTAAAGGAGATGATACATTTTATTCCTTCTCTAATTTCAAAATATGAGAAGGATGAAATTGTGATTGATCCCGGAGATGAATCATGTGCTAATGGCGTTTGTCCAATCAGGTAACTTCATAAGTGATTTTTTTTAAAGGTATAAGGCGTAAAATAAAAAAAAGGAGGTCTAAAAAATGGAAAGCGTGTATAAAATTATTGAAATAGTAGGTACCAGCGAAAAATCATGGGAAGATGCAACAAAAATTGCCCTGGAGACAGCCTCTAAATCTATTCAGGATATCAGGGTAGCAGAAGTTAAAAAGCTTGATATAAAAATAAATGAAGACGGAAGCAAAATTTTTCGAGTTAAGTTAAATGTTTCATTTAAGTACAAAGGTTAGTAAGATTATAAGCTTTATCTAATTGCTGAAACAGCTTTGAAAGGGGTGGGAGTTGATTAATTTATTTTTGAAATATTAATTAAATCAGCCTCGCCCCTTTTCTTTGTCAAAAATGCATAGAGCATCAGAATTATTCCAAAAGTAATTGCAATATCAGCTATATTTAAAATGCCGGTTCGAAGGTTTCCTATTCCAATATTAAGAAAATCTACGACTATTCCATCATGGATGATGCGGTCAATAAGATTGCTCAAACCCCCGCTCATTATCAGTGATAGTCCTATAGTGGATGATTTTGACAGGGATTTTGAAAACAGGTAATAAAAGAATAATATAAGCAGTGATACGGCAACTACTACAGTAAAAATCCAGAATCGCCATTCATCAGATAATGATGAGCCCATACCCAGAAAGGCACCCTTATTATTTGCAAGTTGTATTCTGATTATATCCCCAAACAGTTTAATTACTGAACCGGGTTCTAGTAATCTCCGGGCTAAAAACTTTGTAGCCCGGTCAAACCCTATGGAAATAACGGATATAAATAATAATATAAAAAATTTATTGAATTTTCTTTTCATCAAATCTATCTCTTTTTGAATATTAACTAGGTTGCCGTTTGTTTATACTATCATAGTTTTAAAAATCAGTAAAAATAAATCTTTTATTCAGTTTTTTCACTATCAGTATAATTTAGAAATCAAGTAAGGTAAAAGAGGATACCTAAAAAGTGAGATATGCTTCCACCCAGGACAAAAAGGTGCCAGATAGTATGGTGATAGCGTATTTTAGGTGTAAAAAAGAAGAATATTCCCAGTAAATAAAACAAACCCCCAACAATAATCCATAGTAACATATTTATGGGTATACTCATAAGCAATGGCTTAATTGCGGCAAGAATTAATAATCCCATTACAATATAAAGTATTACTGAAATAACCTGTGTCTTTTTAAAAAAGAAAGCCTTCATAGATATGCCTATTAGTGCAATGCCCCACACTAATCCAAAAAGAGTCCATCCCCATGAACCGCGTAATGAAATGAGTGTAATTGGTGTATAGGAACCGGCAATCAAAAGGTATATTGCCGAATGATCAAATACCTGAAAAGTCCTTTTTGTTTTAGTCTCTGGCAATCCATGGTAAATTGTAGAAGCAAGATACAAAGTTATCAGGGTTGTTCCATAAATAGTAAAACTTATTATTTGCCAGATATTACCTTTTGTAATAGCTATAAAAAGAAGAACTATGAAGCCAACAACACTTAATAGTGTTCCGATTCCATGAGTAATGGTGTTAGCTTTTTCCTGATAAGCCATGTTTGTGGCTGCTATGGAAGCATTTTTTGTTGCATTATTTACCAGGGTATCTATGAAATATAAAAAATTTTTAATGCTCATAATAATATAGTTAATCTACTTTTTGTCGAATTATTTGTCTTACAACAAAAAAAGGTTAGACCCCAATTATTGTAAATGACCGCAAAAATTATAGCACAATACCTATCGACAGTAAAGGATAAATCAGAGTAGTGTAGAAATTAAACATTCTTGTTGCTAAAAATAACCAGTAAATAATATACACTTTACACATCAAGCCAGGTTTTTTTGGTATTGATAACGAGAATTATGGTCTAAGATTTTTTTTCTAAGCCGTATACTGACGGGTGTTATTTCAATCAATTCGTCATCCTGTATAAATTCTAAGGCCTGTTCAAGGGTAAAATCTTTCGGTTTTTCTAATCGCAAAGCTTCATCGGAGCCACTAGCCCTCATATTAGTAACATGTTTTTTCTTATTAACATTTACCTCCAGGTCATTATCCCTTTTGTTTTCCCCAACAATCATTCCCTGGTAAACTTTAGTTGCCGGTCCGATGAATAAATTGCCTCTGCCCTGGGCATTATATAAACCGTATGTACTGGAAATACCATCTTCGAAAGCAATCAATAC
>Ga0334896_1003044_pt1 | contig 10677 bp, 8 predicted proteins | sample GraSluR3_MG_8_FD_207734 | JGI IMG/M metagenome (GOLD analysis project Ga0334896, IMG submission 207734) | Sludge microbial communities from methane-producing bioreactor in Wageningen University, Netherlands - Granular Sludge_27_06-R3 | ecosystem: Engineered > Bioreactor > Anaerobic > Unclassified...
GCCTTCGATATCGTCTATGTTCTGACTCGCGGAGGGCCCTTCTATTCTTCGTCTGTCATGGCAAATTACATGTATATTAAGACATTCAACAATTACAGGATGGGCTATGGATCATCTATTGCTACTGTCCAGTTCCTTATCACCCTGGTGTTCATAGTGGTTTATATGCGGAACGTGTTGAAAAGGGAGGTTGAAAACGAATGAAGAGGACCCTTTTCTACATATTCGCCACCCTCCTCGTTCTTGTCTGGCTAATGCCTTTTGTCATAACTGCTTTTACTTCATTGAAGAGCATGGATGAACTCATGTTAGGAAGAAGATGGTGGGAACCGCCAAAAGAAGTTCGGCTTGAGAACTATGCAACTGCCTGGAATGATGCGAATATGGGTAGGTATTTCCTGAATACATTCATAATTACCGTGCCTTCAGTTCTTGGCGCTCTATTCCTTTCTAGTCTGGGCGCATTCGCGCTGGCATGGTACGATTTCAAGCTTTCCAAAACTATCTTGATGATCTTTGTCGGCGGTATGTTGATTCCTTTTCAGATGCTTTTGATACCCGTGTATCGTATGTCGATGTCTTTCGGAATCTACGATAGCTATATCGGTGTAATCCTCTTTCATATTGCGTTTCAGCTTGGGTTCTGCACGTTCTTCCTGAGAAACTTCATGAAGACAATACCTGAAAGCATATTCGACGCCGCGATGATTGACGGAGCGGGTCACTTCTTAATCTACAGAAGAATTGTCTTGCCTCTCGTGGTACCTGCTATGGCAGCTCTGGGAATTCTCGAGTTTACATGGATCTGGAACGATTATCTTTGGTCTCTGATACTTATACAAAGCGATAGATTTAAGCCTGTAACCCTGGGCCTTGTCAATCTTCAAGGTCAGTGGGTTACGAGCTGGAATGTGATGGCTGCAGGGTCTATAATTGCAGCAGTTGTTCCTCTGGTAGTTTTTCTTCTTTTCCAGAGGTACTTCATAGAAGGACTTACAGTTGGGAGTGTTAAAGGATGAAATGGTTTGGAGCGGCTTATTATCCAGAGCACTGGCCTCGCGAGCGCTGGAAAGAAGATGTCAAAGTGATGAGGGAAATGGGAATGAACGTGGTACGTATAGGAGAGTTCTCCTGGAGCATAGTCGAAAGGGAACGAGGCAAAATAGACTTTTCTGTCCTTGACGAAGTTATTGATCTTCTCGATTCAGAAGGGATAAAAGTTATAATGGGGACTCCCACCTGCACGCCTCCACCCTGGCTGATAAAGGAGTTTCCCGAGATACTTCAGAGGGATGTCAACGGATTGTTGATCGCCAGCGGCAGTCGCAGGCATTACTGTTTCAACTCGACTATCTATCGCAAGGAAACGGCAAGGATTGTTGAGGCTTTTGCAGACCACTTTGGTAGAGACCCCAGGATAGTCGCATGGCAAATTGATAACGAATACGGATGTCATAATTCCACGGTCTGCTACTGCGAGAACTGTGCCACTTCATTCAGACATTGGCTTAAGAGAAAGTATGGTTCCATCGAGAACCTCAACAGAGCCTGGGGGACAGTCTTCTGGAGTCAGACATTCAATAAATGGGAAGAGATAGACCCGCCCAGAAGAACCCTTACATCTCCAAATCCTTCGTTGGTACTAGATTATAGGCGGTTTTCTTCTGACTCTGCGATTGATTACCATAATCTGCAGAGAGAGATCATTGAGCCAAAGAGCGAGGCGCCAATAACTCACAATCTTATGGTCAATTTCACAGAGATCGACTATAAGAAGCTTTCAGACTCCATCGACTTCGTATCTTGGGACAATTACATAGCGGAGGATTATGATCCGGATCTTCAGGCGCTTAACCATGACCTAATGCGTTCTCTCAAGAAGAAGCCTTTTCTCGTAATGGAGCAGCAACCCGGAAGGGTAAATTGGCGTTCCGTGAACACTTGGCACAGTGCTGATCAGCTTTCTTTTTGGGTGAAGCAGTCTTTCGCCCATGGAGCATTTGGTTCACTGATTTTCAGGTTCAGGCAATTGCCGTTCGGTTCGGAGCAGTTTCACACAGGCCTAATCGACTATGACGGCGATCCAACTGAACGCGCAAAAGCCTTTTCAGAAGTAATAGCCGGACTGGCAGACTGGAGCGTGGTCGTTCCGCAGAGAGAAGCGGCTGTTTACATTGATTATGAGAATTTCTGGATAAACGAGACAGACAATCTTAACAATAGATTTGATCTCTTACTCGATGCGATTTTGCCAGTTTACAAGGCAATCAGGAGTCTCGGTTACAACGTTGATTTCGTTTTTCCAGGTGACTCTTTGGACGGGTATTCATTTGCTTTCGTTCCTTCGAGTTTCAAGCTTGAAAGCAGTTTTGTCGACCAGCTGAAGATATTCAAGGGGAGAGTCTTCTTCACTGCTATGAGTGACCAAAAGGATTGTCACAACTTCATAAAGAAAAGCAAAGACAGCTTTCTTAACGAACTTATTGGTATAAGGGTCATTGATGCAGGTGGTATAGAAGAGACTGTGAGCATATCTTTCGCTGGCCAGATTTTCTCCTGCTCTTATGTTGCTGAAAGAATCCTCCCTGCGGATGACTGCGAGATACTGGGAGTTTACTTGGACGGCCCATATAAGGGCAGTTCAGCCCTAATAAAGCGTGAAAACAAGTACTACTTAAGCTCTATCCCGGACACCGAGTTTCTTGAAAGACTGCTTGTCGAAGCAGGGGTAGAGAAGAGAGTGGAGCAATCGGGGAGGATCATTAAGGATGGATCGCAGACAATTCTTTTGAATCCCTTTTCGCACGTTACAATGATAAAACTAAACGGGAAGGAGCATATCCTCAGGGAACACGAGGTCAGGAAACTCTGATCAGTATAAAACACGCTCTCAAAGATTAAGGGATAAGCAATCCTTTCGAGTGACAACTTGGGACCAGATTGTTTTCATGCTTCTCAGGTATTGTCGTTAAGAAGGAGATAAAATCGGCGGTAGAGGACGATGGCACTCTCACCGTTCACCCGAACTTAGTCGAAGGGCTGCGAGAAAAGGGTTTCGATGTAATCACCAGCGCGGGCGAGCCTGAAGAGAACAAGATCGGCAGCAACTGCGGCCTCTTTATTCGCAGACCTCTTCAGGGCTCAAAGGGTAACCCTGAGATATATTCTTCAGTTAAGTCCAACACCAATTCACAGAAATCGTAAATCCCTTAGCATTAACGGGAATACATCACTTCTGCTAGCAACGCTATTATGACGTTCGGCTGGTCTGAATCTCGATCTCTGATGCAAATGATTCTTGCCAGTCCTCCGATCTTTGACTGCAGCGAAGAAGCTAACGGTATGCCAGAAAAGCGCACCCTCTGAAACTCAGTTACTCTTTCTTACTTCCGATGCTTTTGAAAGCTTGCTTGATATGATAGCAAAAACCCTTCTTCTCAGGTGTTGAGTGGTATCTTGCAACGTGAGACCTTAACAGCGCGGAAAGTGAGTCAATGCTTCTTGAGAGTTTTTCGATTCTCTGCTCCATCTCTTCAAGTTTCTTTGAGTCCAATTCGTCACCCTCTCTTATTGTCTCAATTGCTTCTTTAAGAGATAGTCCTTTGCTGTGAATCGCATCGAGCCTTGAGACTAACTCAGGACTTTCAAGCGGAAAGTGTTTTTCGCCCTCAATAGTCTTGGATAAGCAGATACCTGATTTCTCCAATTTATCCAGGTACTCTTCCGTTCTGTCAACAGGCAGCCCGGATCTTTCGCTCACCTTCTCTAGAGTCAAGAAGTTGATGTCAGCAGGCTGCCCTTCATTGCCTATTCCTTCCTTGACAGACTCATCTTCACTTCTCTTCACATCGGTCATATTAGCATCATTAGATGCTTGTGAAGCGCTCTCGTGCTCGAAGATAATCTTCTTGATCCGCTCCTCCGGGAATTCAGTGCCGATTACTCCTTTGAGTCTCTCGTAGAGAGCAATCATTCCCAGCAAGTCTCTCTTAAGTGTTTCATCTCCTGGTACCATTCCCTTCTCATACTTCTTTCCGTAAATGTGACCCAACTCGTAAGCGACTCCCAGTTCTCTATCTGTTCCCAGGGTTATGCTATCGTAGTCGAAGCTCTCTTCATGCCCCAGCACTTTTCTATAGGCTTCCGCTGCTATAGAAATCTTTTGCTTTGCCTCTGCGCCGAACGTTTCCTTAAAGAATAACCAGCCTTGATTCAGCGAGAGATAGACGGCTGACATGTCTGCAGTAAAAATGTACATCACAAAATAACCCTCTGTAGGAGATTCTGTTATGTCTTTGTCGAAAACACCTATCCAGGGAATCTCTGCCCACTGCCCCTGTCCGGGGGACGCAGATACCTTGAACCTATCAGGGTACTCCGAGTCCACCATTTCCTGAACCATGGTGCTAACATCACTTCTCAGAAAGTGTGCAAGCTTGTTTTGTGCAAACTCTTTGTGCTTTTCGATGAGATACTTATTGAGGATTCGGTTGATAGCTTCCTGCATAAGCCCTCCTTATGATAACTGCCCACGCATGGAGCAATAACGTTTGAAGAGACTATCCAGATAACTAGAGCCTACACCACAACTGTTCCGATTCCTAATGAAAATTGGACTCCCTAGAACAACCTCCCTATGGGAGTAAGCGCTTTCCTTTGTTCCTCCCCTCATAGTGTCCTAACTACAAGGGTAGGTAATTCCGGGGGAAGTTGCAATGGCTCTTGCATTAACAGGGAATTCTCCTCTGCAATTTCAGGGATTCACTCTCTGCAATTACCGGTACTTATATTCTGCAGCAAACAAATTCCAAAGAGCTTGAGAGGCGGAGCAATCATCCGAGGGCTGAAGATCAATATCCAATGGATTAAAAAGAAGTGTTCCCTCGAAAAAGAGATTCGTGAGACCTCTGGAGGAAGCTTCCTCCCAATATGAGCATAAGAACTACTGTTCACTTCAGTGATCTCTAGTCGGTAGAAAAGCGCTTTCCTATTTAAGGATAGACTCTGCTTAACTGAGAAGGTTGATTTAGCAGGGCTGGGGTAGATCAATTAATCCAGCGATTTGTTTTTTTTCACATTTCTTCATCTCTTTGCATAACGCTGGAAAACGAACGATGATTAATTTATTGTGTTCTACTACATATGCTAGAGGTGGTATATGGATAGAGAGACAGTAAAGGTGACCCTCCTGGCCGAGGCACTGGAGATGAGCAGGAATTCCTATATTGAATATCGTACTCTCGAAGGGCTTGAGTCATTCTTTGAAAGAAGCACAGCAATCGAGCTTGCGAAGGGACTTAAGGATGGATTCTTTCTGGACATGCCCCTGGAAGAGATAATGAACAACGGATTCTTCAGGGGTTATCTTGCCGGTCTTATGCTTTCAGACAAGACTACTTCACATGTTGTCAAGGAGCAGATAGCCAAGATCCTTCTCGAAGATCTTCTTCGCACCCTGAATGAGGCAGAGGAAACTTCACCCGGTCAAGAAGAGAGTTTTCAATCAGAAAGAGACTTGAAGAAGAGATTCTTTTCCCTATTCGAAGAGAAAGACCGCGAAGAATCTAGAGTACTTGTAAGAGAGAATCTCTCACTTTTCAGAGATTTCATGAATAGTGAGCATTATATTCCTATTTACCTTTGGGGCAATGAATTGACGACTTTCATTTGCGAAAACTTAGATGCTGAGCAGTTCGAGGGCTCCTTAAAGGAAGACCTGAGAAAGATTGTTCCTTCTGTACTGGCATCATACTCGATGCCCGATACTATGGGTTCGTCAGTAGGACTTAGATTACCGTCGGTTGAGAGTTATTTGAGCTCGCAGTTCCCGATTCTGGCTATGATAAGGAATCGAAAACTTAATCTGGATCAGGTGACTGAGTTCATCAAGAGCCTGTCTCACATTATATTTGGGGATATCTTGTTGGCGCCGGTTAGCATGGCGGCAGGTGGAAAGACGGAAGAAAAAGCAAGGGCAAAACTGATTATCAATAAGATGTTCGCTTCGATGAGTGATTCTGAACTCGGTATTATGTTGAATTCCTCCAGCTACGAGTCGAGAGACGGTTTTCTTTACGAAGTTGTCGTGTGCAATGATTTCAGCAAACTTTTCGATAGACTGAAGAATATTTGGAAAGGGATAGAAAAGAAGGCTTCCCTGTTCTCCAATATGGCTATTGCGAGCGCTCTCCTGGAAAAGGATGAGGCAACTGATTGTGTGGGAGAGTATGTCGCATATCTGAAGACGCTGGAGCCAACAATCGCAGTTGTACGATCGGGACTCTTGTTATGCATGAAATACGACTTTGAAGACGAGGAGCTCTTCAGCAAGAAGTTTTCTGAGATAACAGATGAGAAACCAGATCCGCCTTTGATCCTATCTCTTCTTCGGGATTCTTTCGGTGATCTTGATGTGATCTATAAACATATGGCAGACGAGTATTCTCATAGAACGGCGATTGATGGTGTAATTTCGAACTTGAAATCGATTAAGGAACCTAATTTCATTTCGTTCGAGAAGACCGGCAGTCTTGAGTATTCAAGAGTGCCAATGTATACGCTGATAAACTCAGCGATAAGTCAGAACGATATCGATCATGCATTCGATACCATGGTAGCTTACTGCAAGAAGTACCGGTTCAACTTCGAGTTCATGAATACACTTCTCTTCCTTTCCACAAGAGAAAATGACGAACTGAAGAAGCTCCTTCACGTTGTGGGCGAGCTCGCTTTGAACGTCCTTCACGATATCGTTGAAAAGGATAAGTGGGCATCACTTATAGAGAACGAAGAGAGTCCATCTAACACCGAACTCCTGCAAGTCATCGAACATTATGTGGATAGCTTGATCGACCGGAAGGATTACGGGGAAGCACTGAGGGTTATCGAAGAAGTCTTCCCCCTTGTCCGCCCGGATGATTACGACTACCTCTTGGCGAGCAAATTACTTGTGTGCTGGAGACTGAAAATGTTCGATGAATTGGCCAAAACAATGGAGTTTAAGAACCACAGTGGCCATCCGAAGGCTCTTGCAGTATTGGCGCTGAAGAACTATGCCTACAGGGAGCTAGACATAGCGGAACAGATTCTTCTGAACATTCTTCGCCACTGCCCTGACTTTATCAAGTATCTTCTGGAGGAAGAAGGAAACGATAAGAAGGACTTCGAGAAAGCAGAAAGAGGCAACCTCACTAGTCAGAAAAGAGTCGATTCGCTGACTCTTGCAGAAGAGTTCAGAGGGGACTGGCTCAACCTGAGGGGAGGAAAGGAATGGCTTAAAAAAGTGCAGAAGGTTTTTGATGAAGTGAGGAGTAGTAATACGCCGAGGAACCTTGACTCTTCTAGCTGCTAATGAATTAAAACAATGGAGTTCCCGAAAGTGCCATCCAAAAAGAGGGAAGCGATGAGCAAATCTCATTGCCCGTCGCAGCTGAACCTGCCTCAGCTGAAAGCGAGACTGGCCTTTGCGAAGCAAAGACTGGCCACCGAAGGTGACTGGCTTGTCATTATTGTCACGTTAACGCAAGCGAATAATGGAGTCCTCAGAAGAGGCATCATGGATTGCTGTAGATCCTTTCTCCCGGCTTCAGCGAATGAACAAGCCAGACATTACCTCCGATTACGCAGTTGTCTCCGACTACAGTATTCCCTCCAAGGACCGTAGCTCCTGCGTATATAACGACGTGATTACCAATATCCGGATGGCGTTTTATCCCTTTGATCGGATTGCCGTTTTCGTCGAGTTCGAAGCTCTTGGCCCCAAGCGTGACTCCTTGATAAATCTTGACATGGTGTCCTATCGTGCAGGTTTCTCCTATTACAACACCGGTGCCGTGATCTATGAAGAAGTGCGTCCCTATTGTCGCACCGGGATGAATATCTATTCCAGTCTTCTGATGAGCATATTCTGTCATTATTCTGGGAATCAGCGGGACCTCCAGCTTGTAAAGAATGTGGGCGAGCCTGTACGTGCTTATCGCCTCGTAGGCCGGATAAGCAATCATGATTTCTTCAATCGACTGAGCCGCAGGATCTCCTTCGAACGCGGCTCTCACGTCTTTAACAAGAGCCACAGCAATCGATGGTAACTCAGCCAGAAATACCTTGACAACTCTCTCTGCTCCTTTTTCTCCCAGTTCAGGCCGAATCTCCATAATCATTTCCCCTAGAATATTCAAAGCCTCCGATAGTTGCTCTTGGCCGTCAACGATTTGCGAATGTGAAAGCTGCGGACAGAAGGTTTTTCTAACAAGATGAATTAGCTCTATCGTCTTAAGCTTAATATGCCCAAGCGAGTACGACTTCGATGAGCAATGAGTCTTGGCAATTTCCTCGTATACTCCACTTATTCTGAGTGATATCTCACTAAAATCACTATTCACGTAGACTGTCTCCCTTCAGGTTCGGTTACTGAGTCTCTTCCGTTCAAGTATAGTCGAATCAAGCCAAGATATCATTGCCCTATTTGAAAGCGCTGTCGTCGGCTGTCTTCTCAAACTTGTCACTGGTTAACGGGAGGCTAGAGATTAGTCTGCATGTCCTTTCTTCTTTACAAGATTGTTAGAAGATGAGTTTGCATGAGTTTTTTGCTCGCGCTGTCAATTGGGTAGGATGAAAGTGGGGATGCGATGTATTTTGCCTTCTTTAGATCCTTCGACTTTCTTATCAGTCATTTCCAATCCTTCAAGGGGGTGTTTACGTGAAAAAGAATAGACGCAGAGCGGAAATACTCATGGCATTACTGAACAGGTTCTGACTGTATCTCTCTAGTAAAAAGAGGCCGATTGTTCTAGAAAGAGTGAAGCTGCTCATCAAGCGTAGACAATTGATCATCTGAAGGACCCTTGTAGTGACTCATACTTCTATGACGAACGAAGCGTTCTTCGCATGAGAATAATTCTATAGAGACTATGAAGGAGATTTGTGGATCGTTATTCCATGAAATTCCTGCCTTCTGTGGAGTCATACTCCGCGAACTCTTAGCGCAGCGGTTGTCCTGTAAATCCTTCGCTTTTGTGTGGCGGTTGACTTATAATCTTTCATCGCAATCATTCGGCAAACGGCGCCAGGTTGTTTGGTGAGCATGAATTTCGGCTCAGGGAGATGGAGTTCTTGAACAAAACCAGTCTAGAAAGGGTGAAAGTCGAAACAAGTGAGCTCGATAGGCGTGTGAAAAACTACTCCGAGAGAGCCGATGACGGCACCGTAAATGTCAAGGTGGAAGACAAATCATTTGGAAAGCATGATGCTGAAAAGCTTATCGAATTACTTGAAGAGAGGACCAGGTACCTTCCATTGAGAAGAGGCTTAAGTGTTTCAATCGAAGGAACTGAATCAGAGATGAAAGAGTTTATTCCGAGGGTCAGAAATTCTGTCAGGGATTCTCTTGTTCCACTAGTCTACTACATTGTTCTTGATCTCAAAAGACTGGCAAGATTAAGTGTCATTCTTATTGTAGTCGGCATGCTGGCCATGGGCAGCGCTCCGATTCTTACGGAATTATCATTTAACGCGTACGCTCTTCATGAAATTCTGGTCATTGCGAGCTGGATTTTTATATGGGCTGCCGTTGAAACCTTCTTCTTCGAAAGAAGAAAGTTGAAGAACAGAAAACACCATTTTCAACGGATCTACTCAGCAGAGTTTACAACGGCTAATCAAAGGGGAAGTACCGCAACTCTAGATTAGCTTCAGCAGTAATACGTTATCGCTAGGAGGCGAATTCAGTGGCTAAGAAAATGCCAGTTGTTTACTGGGAAATCAACGCACTAGATGGGGAGTCACTTTCGGAATTCTATGAGGAAGTTTTCGAATGGGAAACAGAAGTTAGCGATACGAAATTCCATTCATTCAAGAGCGGAGTCCCTAAAGGAATAAACGGAGGCATATTCACGGGCAAAGGGACTCTTCCGACTCACAGGGCTCTATATATCGAAGTCGAGGATATGGATGAGATTATTGAAAGAGTCAAGAATCAGGGACTGGAAATACTCCAGGGGCCGTTCGAATCCGGGAATAATATCCTTGCATTCTTTACAGATCCAGAAGGCCATATGATCGGCCTGAGACAGAGGAAGTAGGGGAAAGCACGATAGTTGCTGCGACACCGGCTTGTATAATTAAAGTTGCTCGGACTCTTTCAAGATTTTAATACAAGAAATGAACCTGTAAAGTTTGAGAAAGATCACTGAAAGCCGCTGTCATTGCGAAGCCGTCGATGATAATCGAGAATGCGAATGCTAACGAACAGTAAATAATGGAGTCCCCAAAAACGTCCCTCGTTGGGTCTCTGCGAAGAATTCATGGATTTCCTGGAAATGGTTGAAAAAAGAAAAGCAGCTTCTGAAGCAGCTGAGGAGTACCTCAATCAACGTTTAGATAGTATTGAAGCATCTCTGGCAAAAGTCGAAAGTGAAGGCAATTTTGTAACTGCCAAGGGAAAGAAAGAACTAATCGACTCCCTTGACAAGGCCGTCGAGGAGGCAACAGAGGTCTTTAGAAGCTATGGTTTCATGTACACGAGATGGTCAAATCAAAGAGAGCTTCAGCTGAGAGACAGAGTCGATAACCTTGTTATAAAAAAAGAAAGCAACTCAGTTCACTATGAAAACCCTGCTGAGGTATTTGAAGTTGTGGAAAGACCGGCTGACTTGATAAGAGGAGAGTTGATCTGGCTTG
>Ga0334896_1003051_pt1 | contig 10662 bp, 10 predicted proteins | sample GraSluR3_MG_8_FD_207734 | JGI IMG/M metagenome (GOLD analysis project Ga0334896, IMG submission 207734) | Sludge microbial communities from methane-producing bioreactor in Wageningen University, Netherlands - Granular Sludge_27_06-R3 | ecosystem: Engineered > Bioreactor > Anaerobic >...
TCAAAGGGTTCCGGCAACGGCCCCCCGGCAATCCCTCGGCTCTTTCGTGCCCGGCGGCGGGCAAACCTCTTATTTTCGCGGAAAGTGGGTAGATTTCAAGCCCATCCGCGCCTAGATCGGACCGAATAGCCGGCTTACCGACTCGTTGCGGTGGATCCGCTTGATCCCCTCGCCGAGCAGTCGGGCTACGCTTAGCACCTTAATCTTCGGCAGCCGGCGCTCCGGCGTCAGGGGGATCGTGTCCGTAATAACGACCGCCTCGACCGGAGCCCGCTGAATCCGTTGGATGGCGTCGGCGCAGAGCACGCCGTGCGTCGCCGCCAGGTAGATCTTATCGGCCCCCGCCTCTTTGACCATGTCGGCCGCCCCGCAGATCGAGCCCGCCGTGGAAATCATGTCGTCAAAGACCAGGGCCACCTTGCCTTCGACGGAGGCCCCGATCAGATTGGCCTGCTTCACGTCGCTCTCCGAGCGCCGCTTGTCGACAATGGCCAATCGCCCCCCCAACCGCGCCGTGTGCCGCAAGGCCCGCTTGATGCTCCCCTCGTCGGGGCTGACCACGACGATGTCTTCCTCCGGAAAACCCAACTCGAGAAAGTGCTCGTCGATGACCGGCGCCGCGTGCAGGTGGTCGACGGGAATGTCGAAGAATCCCTGGATCTGGGCCGCGTGCAGATCCATGGCCAGCACCCGATCGGCGCCCGCCCGGGCAATCAGGTTGGCCACCAGCTTGGCCGTAATCGGGACGCGGCCCTCGTCCTTGCGGTCCTGCCGGGCGTAGCCGAAATAGGGAATCACCGCCGTGATCCGCTCGGCACTCGCCCGCTTGAAACTCTCGATCATGATCAGCAGTTCCATGAGGTTCTCGTTCACCGGGGGACAAGTCGGCTGAACGAGAAACACGTCGCGGCCGCGGACGTCCTGCTCGATCTTGCAGCCCAGCTCGCCGTCGGGGAAGTTCTTGATCGTGATCCGGCCCGGCGACAGGCGCAGATACTCGCAAATCTTGTGGGCCAACTCGGGATTGGCCCGCCCACTGAATACCTTCAAGTCGTTCATGATCGATCGAGAAATCGCAGACCAATCGCATTGCTCGTGAACCCGGCACGCCGCCGTATCGGCGCCAAGCTAAGATTATTGCCAGGAAATCGCGTGCTTTGCCAGGGGAGGCGTCCGCGTTCAGAGCGGCAAGGACCATGCCCGCCGCAGGGCTCGATCCCTTCCCGCCGGGAATCGAACGTGAAATCGCGATCGAAAAGAAGCCCGCGGGCAGCAGCCCGTGGGCTTCGGCAAAACACAATGCACCGCCCGGCGAAGACGACCCCGGGCTCCCCCCCCTTGGCTATTTCGCGACGACCGCGTAGGCCGAAAGCTCCGGAACCGAGTCGCCCAGGTCGGTCTCGATGCGGATCGTCTGAAGCACCTTGCCCGGGTGGTCGGTCGCCACAAACGTGACTGGGATCACGTGCACGGGCTTGGCCTCGGTCTCGCCCGACGTGTCGAACTCGAAGCAACTGTCGCCGCAAGTCACCGAAAGGATGCGGAAGGGCTTCTTTCCCCGGACGACGAGCTGCTTGGTCACTCGCTGGCCGGGCTCAATGACCCCCATGAAGAGCGAGGCCGGGCTGACGACGATCCCCGACTGCACAACCCCCTCGACCAGCACGGGGACCTGGCCTTGCTGGTAGTCGTTCGTGACCAGCATCAAATGGTCTCGCAGATAGCCCATTGGCGCATCGGCCGCAAGGCGGACGGTCAAGTCGTAGGCAACCTGGCCGGCGTCGCGGCGGGTTTCCTGCAACTCGGCCGTCAGGTGCGGGTTGACGCTCCGGACGTCGATGATCCTCCAATCGCTTCGGCCCGCGTAGGTCACGCTGACCGTGGTCTCGCCCGAGGTCCCCTGATCGACCGACCCCAACTGGATACTGCCCGGATGGACGACCACGTCGCTCCGAATGTAGCCGTGGGTGTGCAGTTGCACCTCGGCGGGAAAGGGACGGTCGAAGGTCACCGTAATCGTGGCCCCTTTGCTCCCCTTGAACGCCTGCGTGTTCAGCGAGGCCACCACCGCGCCGGTTTCATAGGTCTTCAGAAGGGGCTTTTCGACGGTCACGTTCGTGCAACCGCAACTCGACCGCACGCCCGAAATGTGAACGTCCTCGACGTAGATATTGGACAATACGAACCGGAATTCCGCTTTGGCTCCCCGGGCGACCGTACCGAAGTCGTGGCTGGTCGTCTCGAACATCTTTCTGGCCCACTCCTGCCCAAACAGGGGGGAGCAGCAGCAGAGAATCATCCATAGCGTCCAAGTAGCCTTGCGGAGCATGTGCGTCGTCTCCCACACAACAGACGGATCCTGGGCGGGTCAAACAAGGGGTTGCAGCCGCGGAGGTCCGTCTCCGATCAACGTAGGTTGTCTACCCATTCGGCGAAATCCTGCGGAACTCTAGGTTCTGGTTGAGATTGTGTCAAATTCCGTGTCGCCAGGGCTCCTGGCACGCTTGGATTGCCACGGAATGGGGTGCGACGCCCGATTCCATGCGCCGGACGCACATACCCAAGAATCGGACCGGACGACGTGACTGCTAGAGCCCAATTCTTCGTACTTATCTCGACAGAAGCCCCGTATTCGCTGTTCTTTCCATCCGATCCAGGCAGCACGAGCCGCTCGCTCGCGTTGCCCCGGCCTCGACGGCACTTTCGAGGGGGTATCGCATCGACCGTCGGCGATCCGCGGGCGCGGATCGTGCATGGCTCGGCCCGGCCGGCGTCGAGGTGAGGAAACTCGCACCGGTGACCATTGCCAAGCTCGGGGAGAATCCGATACCATAGGGGATTACGTAACGGCCGGCCCCCGGCAATCGGAGCACGCCGGAATCCCCCGCACGGTCCGGTTCATGTCGTCTTCGCCGCTTGGCTCGATCCATGTTCGAATCACTCCAGGAAGGCTTGACCTCTGCCATCCGGTCCCTGCGGGGCCGGGGGAAGCTGACCGAGTCGAACATGCGCGACGGGCTTCGCCTCATCCAGCAAGCCCTGCTCGAGGCCGACGTCAGCTTTCCCGTCGTCAAGCAGTTCATGGCCCGCGTCTCCGAGCAGGCCGTCGGCGAGCGCGTGCTCAAGCTGCTCGACCCGACGAAGCAGCTCGTGGGCATCGTGCACCGGGAGCTGGTCGAGTTGATGGGGCCGGTCGACCATTCCCTGCACCTGCGGAGCAAGCCGTCGGTGCTGATGCTCTGCGGGCTGCAAGGCTCGGGGAAGACGACGACCTGCGGCAAGCTGGGCATGCTGCTGAACCGTCGCGAGCGGAAGCCGCTTCTGGTGGCCGCCGACCTGCAGCGTCCCGCCGCCATCGACCAGTTGGAGGTCCTCGGCCAGAAACTCGGGATCCCCGTGTACACCGAACGGGGCGTCGACAACCCCGTGGCGGTCTGCCAGAACGCGGTCCGGCATGCCAAGCAGATCGAGGCCGACGTGGTCGTGCTCGACACGGCCGGGCGCCTGCACGTCGACGAAGAGTTGATGGCCCAGTTGGCCAGGATCGAAAAGCGCGTCGAGCCCGACCAGGTCTATTTCGTGGTCGACGCGATGACCGGGCAGGATGCCGTCCACAGTGCCAAGGCGTTCAATGAGGCCTTGGAGCTCGACGGGGTCATCTTGACCAAGCTCGACGGCGACGCCCGGGGCGGGGCGGCCTTGTCGGTCAAGGCGGTCACCGGGGTGCCCATCAAGTTCATCGGCACCGGCGAGCACCTCGATGCCCTCGAGGAATTCCACCCCGATCGGATGGCGGGCCGGATCCTCGGCCTGGGCGACATCCTCTCCCTGGTCGAAACGGCCCAGCAAAAGGTCGACCAGGAGGAGATGGCCCGGCAGGAGGCACGGCTTCGCAAGGGCGAGTTCACCCTCGACGACTTCCGCAAGCTCATGGACCAGACCGGCCGGCTCGGGCCCCTCAACAAGATCATGGGGATGATCCCGGGCATGAGCCAGATGAAGGACATGATGGGCGACGTCGACGCCGAGGCCGAGATGAGCCAATTCCGCGGGATCATCGACTCGATGACCCCCGACGAGCGCCGCAACCCCACCCGCGTTATCGACCAGAGCCGGCGGCGCCGCATCGCGGCCGGAGCCGGCGTCGAGCCCCACCAGGTCAACGACCTGGTCAAGCAGTTCGATGCCATCGCCGACGTCATGAAGAACATGTCGAAGATGGGCATGCGGGGCCGCATGCAGGCCATGCAGGAATTGACGCAGAAAGTCATGGCCAACCCGGGCGGGAAGCTCGCCAAGTCGAAAAAAGGCACGGGCAAGCGTCTCAGCCCGAGAGAGAAGGCCAAACTCCGAAAGCAGCGGGAGAAAGAGGCACGGCGTCGCAGGCGCAAATCCAAGGGCGAAGGGTAGGCCGGCGCCGTCCGTCCCGCCGTCGCATGGCGAACAGTTCGGCAAGACAACTCAACCAATCAACGAGACGAAACGGTTACGAGGAGCACGACGTGGCAGTCCGGATACGAATGAAACAGATGGGCCGGCGGCACCGCCCCTTCTATCGCATCTGCGCGATGGATTCGCGCAGCCCGCGCGGCGGCCGGGTGTTGGAGGAATTGGGAACCTACGACCCGATGATCTCCGACATCGACGCCCGGGCGAAGCTCAACGGCGAGCGGATCCAGTACTGGTTGGGAGTGGGGGCGCAGCCGTCCGAGAAAGTCAAGGTATTGATCAAGAAATACGGAGCCGAGGGGACGCGATTGGAGCAGCACAAGGCCGCGCTGGAACGATTGGCCCAGAGCCGGCGCCGGCCCGAGCCGCTCGTGCAGGCCGCCCCCGCCGAGGCGACCGAGGAGGCCCCGGCCGAGGCCGAGTAACGCTCGATGCGCTTCGATGTGGTGACCCTATTCCCGGAAATCTTCGAGGGATACCTGGGTCAGAGCCTGCTGAAGCTGGCCATTGGGCGGGGGCTCGTCGAGGTGCACCTGCACAACTTTCGCGATTGGGCCGCCGATCGGCACAAAACGGTCGACGACCGGCCCTTCGGCGGCGGGCCGGGAATGGTCCTCAAGGTCGATCCCCTGGTCCCCTGCGTCGAGGAAGTGCGGGCCCGATGCCCCGACCCCGGCCACCTGGTCATGCTCACCCCGCAAGGGCGACGGCTCGACCAGGCGACCGTCGAGCGGTTGGCCGGGCACGCGCGGATCGTGCTTTTGTGCGGGCGGTACGAGGGGTTCGATGAGCGCATCCGATTGCTCCTCGACCCCGACGAGATTTCGGTGGGCGATTTCGTCCTCAACGGGGGCGAAGTCGCCGCCATGGTGGTTGTCGACGCGGTGATCCGGCTGGTGCCGGGAGTGTTGGGAGACGAACGTTCCAGCACCGACGATTCGTTCTCGGGAACCGAACGGCTCCTCGAGTGCGCCCAGTACACCCGACCACGCGAGTACCGCGGGCTGGAAGTCCCGCCCGTGCTCGTCAGCGGAAACCACGACGAGATCGCCCGATGGAGGGAACAAAACAGCCGATGGCGGACCGAGCAGCGTCGCCGCGACCTGCTCGGCAAACCACCGTCGCACGTGCCAAACGACCGACCGGCATCCCCCGAGGTGCCGAACGACCCAACGAAGGAAGAACCATGAGCCAACCCTTGATGAATCTCGTCGAACAGCCCTACCTGAAGCCGGCCCCCCCCAAGTTCGAGATCGGCGACACGGTCGACGTCCACTGCCGCATTCTCGAAGGCGACAAGGAGCGCATTCAGCTCTTCACCGGCGTGGTGATCGGCAAGAGCGGATCGGGCAGCCGCGAGATGTTCACCGTCCGCCGCATCGTCCAGGGCGAGGGCGTCGAGCGCAAGTTCCCCCTGCACTCGCCCAAGATCGCCGACATCGTGGTCAAACGCTCCGCCGTGGTCCGCCGGGCCAAGCTCTACTTCCTGCGCGACCGGGTGGGCAAAGCCGTCCGCCTCAAGGAACGACGCGTCGAGCGCACCACCGAAGAAAAACCCAAGGCCAAACGGCGCGGACGCCGACGCAAGCAAGCCAAAACGGCCGAGGAATAAACCGAGCGCAAATGCTCCGTCGCTCCCGGAACATCCGGCGGGCAGGCTGGATCGGTCCCGCCGGGCGGCGTATGCTGGCCCTCGGAACAACTGCACCCTGGTAGGGAAGGAGCACGCGGGATGAACCACGACGATCGCCGGAGAAGTCTGCGCCGAACGACCCGGCTCGGCGCCGCCGAGAACACGAAGGGGGCGACGCGGCGAGCCTTTCTTCAGGGCATGGGCGGCCTCTGTCTGGCGGGGACGGGCCTGGCGCACCTGGCCCACGGGGCGCGGGCCGACGATCCTCCCCGGCTCCGCCGCGGACACGCCCAAACGCCCGAAGAGGCCCAAAAGGAGTTGGACGAGTTCCGGGCATCCTACTCGGACCTCGCGGGTTGGCAGCAGCGCAAGGCGCGCATTCGCCAGGGCATCCTCGACGGGGCGCGGCTCTCGCCCCTGCCCGAAAAGACACCGCTTAAACCGCGGTTCTTCGACAAGCGCGTTTACGACGGGTACTCGGCCGAGAGCGTCGCCATCCAAAGCTGGCCCGGTTTCTACGTCACCGGCACGCTGTACCGCCCCCTGGACATGGACCCGCCCTACGCCGGCGTCGTCTCCGCCCACGGGCACGGGGGACGATTCCGCCCCGCAAGGCAAATCCGCTGCGCCGTCCTCGCCCGCATGGGCGCGGTCGTCTTTCACTACGATATGGTCGGCTACGGCGATTCCGAAGAGGCCGGCTGGTCGCACCGCGATACCCCCGAGGTGCTCCGCATGACGACCTGGAACAGCATGCGGGCCCTCGACTTCGTCCTGTCGCTCGACGGCGTCGACCCGAAGCGAATCGGAATGACCGGAAACTCCGGCGGCGCGTCGCAGACGTTCCTTCTCTCGGCCATCGACGAGCGCGTGGCCGTTTCGGTGCCGAGCTGCCAGGTGTCGGCCCATTTCTTCGGCGGCTGCGCGTGCGAAAGCGGCATGCCGATCCATTGGGGACCCCACCACAAGACGAACAACGCCGAGATCGCCGCCCTGACCGCGCCGCGGCCCCAACTGCTGCTCTCGAACGGCGCCGACTGGACCAAGTTCACTCCCCAAACCGAATTCCCGTACATCCAGCACGTCTACGGCCTGTACGGCGCCGCCGACAAGGTGCAAAACGCCCACTTTCCCCGCGAGGGCCACGACTACGGGCCCTCGAAACGAATGGCCGCCTACCCGTTCTTCATTCGCTATCTCGAGCTCGACGGGCAGCGGCCCTGGGGGCCCGACGGCGTCGTCGACGAATCGTTCGTGACGATCGAATCACGCGAGCAAATGCTGGTGTTCGGACCCGACAACCCGTACCCGAAGGATGCCGTGGCGCCCAATACGCCGCTGCCGTGACGGCCGGCCTTTGGTCGACCCCGCCGAGCAACCGAGGTGAAGCCATGCCACGTCTTCTCGCCGCGCTGGCGTGCCTGGCCGCGACGTTCCCGGGCACCGCCGCCCGGGCGCAGCGGCCGCCGAACATCCTGTTCATCTACGCCGACGACCACTCGCCGAAAACGGTAAGCTGCTACGAGGGCGCCTACCCGATGGCCAATACGCCCCAAATCGACACGCTGGCGGCTTCGGGCGTGCGCTTTCAGGGCGCCTACCTGGGGTCGTGGTGCATGCCGTCGCGCGCGTCGCTGCTGACGGGATTGCATCCGCACGGGATCCGGTCGATGCGCATGGCGGGGCCGTATCCCGGCAGCGTCTACGATCCCGAGCAGTGCCCGTTCTGGCCCGCCGCGTTCCGCCGCCACGGATACCAGACGGCCCAGATCGGCAAATGGCACACGGGAACCGACGCCGGCTGGGGCCGCGACTGGGACTTCCAGATCGTCTGGAACCGGCCCAAAAACCCGGAGAACGCCGGCAGCTACTACGGCCGCCAGGTGACCGACTTCCACGGCCAGCAGCGCCTCGTCGACGGCTACTCGACCGACAACTATACCGACTGGGCCGTTCGCTACATCCGCGGCGAAAACCGCGATCCCGACAAGCCGTGGTACCTGTGGCTCTGCTACGGCGCGATTCACGGCCCCACGACGCCCGCCCCGCGACACCGAGGCGCTTGCGCCGGGCAGCCGGCCGAACCGCCGCCGGGCATCTTCGGGCCGCGCGAGGGCAAGCCGGGTTATCTGGAGCGCACCCAGGCGTGGCGCCCGGGACCCGACGGCGAACCCGTTCTCCAAAACGGCGGCAAGACCTACCGCCAGTGGCTCCAACAGGTCCACGAGTGCATGATGGCCGTCGACGAAGGCGTGGGACGGCTCATCGAGGCGCTCCGCGAGTCGGACCAGTTGCACAACACGCTCGTCGTTTACACGTCGGACCAGGGGTTCGCCAACGGCGAACACGGCATGCGCCAGAAAGTGGCGCCCTACGAAGCCACCTACCGCTCGCCGCTGATCGTCAGCATGCCCGGCACGGTCCCCCAGGGGCAATACTGTCCGCACCCCGTCAACGCGCCGGACCTGATCGTCACGTTCTTCGCGCTGGCCGGCATCGAACGGCCCTGGAAAATGCACGGCCGCGACCTCACGCCGCTGTTGATGAATCCGCAAAGCGCCGCGTGGGACCACCCGACGCTCTTCGAGCACACCGGCCAACATTACGGCTCCGACGTGACCGAGGCGCTGGCCGGCGCCAAGGAGGCGGCCCACGCCGGCGTGCCGTACTACGTGGCGCTGCGTCTCGGCCGGCACAAGTACGTGCGCTATCTCGGGGCCGACGAGCCCGACGAGCTGTACGACCTCGAATCCGACCCCGAGGAGCTCGCCAACTTGGCCGCCCGCCCCGAACACCGCGCGGTGCGCGACCGGCTCCACCGGATGCTCCGCGAAGAGCTGAAGCGTTGCGACGCCGAGTTCGTCGGTCGGGTCGATAAGCCTCGTGACGCCGAGTCGCGCGGGCCGTAGGCCCGTTGCCCTCGCGCCCCTGCGACTGCGCCTCGATTCGCTCGGCCGGGGTCCACGGTGGTCTGCCCGGCAGGCGTCGAGCCGTTCCGCCGATGCCCCGCCGGAAGCGTTTTGTGGGCGCCAATCCGCCCAATCCCCACATTCTCGTCCCCGGAGGCGGGGAGCGCGTGTGGGCGCCAAACGGCGCGAAACCTCGATTCGTGCCGCCACCCGAGGGGTTTTGTGGGCGCCAGGTGGCCGCGCACTGGCATTCGCGTCCCCACCGGAGGGGATTTGTGGGTACCAAACGACGCGAAACCACGATTCGTGCCGCCACCCGAGGGGATTTGTGGGCGCCAGACGACGCGAAACCACGATTCGTGCCGCCATGCGAGGGGATTTGTGGGCGCCAGGTGGCCGCGCACTGGCATTCGCGTCCCCACCGGAGGGGATTTGTGGGTGCCAGACGACCCGAAACCTCGATTCGTGCCGCCATGCGAGGGGGTTTGTGGGCGCCAAACGGCGAGAAACTCGGATCCGCGGGCCCTCGGCAGCGATGTTGTGGGCGCCAAGGCGCCCGGCCGCGGCCTTTTCGCGTCCGACGGCGGGGGCTGTGTGGGTGACGAACGACGCGTCGCGCCCCGGCGTGGCCCCGTCCGGCCCGGCCGCGTGCGTGCCGATTCGTGGCCCGGGCCCGGCGTTGATCGAGTCGTTGGTCAACGGACATCCCATGCTCCACATCTCCCCCCAGTCGAGTTGCCTTGCCCGCATCGCGCCGACTACCGCGCAGGCTCCCAGCGGCAACGGCGTGCGCCGACCGGCTCTGGATAGCGCTGGCTGGGCCGCCCGTGCCGTTCAACTGCTCTGGCTGGGTATAGTGTTCGTTTGTCCATCTATCATGCCCGATCGCCCTGGAAAAGTCAAACCCCGATTTGTGCGCGGGACCAATCGCCATTGCCCGCCCCGCCCCGATGCCGTCCTCGACCCAGCCGGCGGGCGCGAGGAACGTGCGCACCTGCCGACAGGATTCGCACGCAGCCCGTCCGCGCCTCCGTGCCCTGCTGCCCCGGGCGACACCGCAACCGCGCGCCCCGCCCTCGGTTCGGGACCCGGCACCCCCCTTCCGTCGCCCAAAACTGCTTCTGGCGCCTCGGCTCGTCTGATAGAATCTCCAAATAGCAGGCCGCATGCCGCACCAAGCTCCGCGGCGAAGTCCAACGACGTTTTATCGGTCATCGCTGCGCGACGAGACGATAAGACGCTTCATGTTCACGACAAAACGCTTCACGTTCTGGCCGTGGAGTTCATCCGTGGCACCGACACCGAGAAATCGCATCCGCGAGATCGAATCCTGGTTCCACGACCACGCGGATGGCGAGTTCATGGTGGCCCCTTCCGAACATCGCTCCAGCGTTGTGGGCGATGGTTCTGCCGTCCGAACAGTCATCTACACCACCAAGGTCCATTGTCTCGAACACAAGCTCCATGCCCTTGATGTTGCGCACCCCGTCATGATCGTCGGCCGATACGGCCTTCCCGCGTCCGCCGATCTGATCTACCTCGATGCGGTGCCCGTCGATACGCGCTGCTCCTTCCTGGGCGACGCTGATCCGCCGGACATCCTCGCGTTCGCTTGGCTGCGGGAGCATACTGCTCCAGAACACTGGACCGGGGATTCAAAATCGAACTGGA
>Ga0334896_1003061_pt1 | contig 10631 bp, 7 predicted proteins | sample GraSluR3_MG_8_FD_207734 | JGI IMG/M metagenome (GOLD analysis project Ga0334896, IMG submission 207734) | Sludge microbial communities from methane-producing bioreactor in Wageningen University, Netherlands - Granular Sludge_27_06-R3 | ecosystem: Engineered > Bioreactor > Anaerobic > Unclassified...
ATGAGACAGGGACACATATTCTCAAACCCCTTCTACTATATAGACTATTGTCTGGCTCAGGTTTGTGCATTCCAGTTCTGGAGAAGGAGCCTGGAGGATAGGGAAGAGGCCTGGAAGGATTATCTGGAACTATGCAAGGCGGGAGGAAGCATGGCATTTACAGAGCTTGTCCGTCTGGCAGGATTGAAGGATCCATTTAAGGACGGAACCGTCCACTACGCCTTGGAGCCTGTAAAGAATTTTCTTGAGAACATTGAACATAAGGAGATTTAAGAGAAGAAAACAATGAAAAAACCACCTTCAGGTGGTTTTTGATTTAAAGCAAATTAATTCTCATGGTCCAGGAGATAGATAAGGTTTTTCAGCAATCTCTGGAGATGATAGTTGAAGATTATGTCGTTTTCAGCGATGATGGCCTTCTTCTCCCATATGGGAGTGAAGGAATAGAGCCTTTCAAGAAGGTCAAGATTGTCCGGGCTGATGATGGCAATGTGCTGCATCATCTGAAGGGCTGAAAGGTCGCTGTAAACGTCATATATTATCTTCAGGGTAATTTCAGATTCCGGTAGACCCTTTTTCTTAACAAGATTTATTTTAGTTTCACTTTGAATAAGCTCAAATATCTTTTCGATCTTGGTCAGTTCTGACTTGAAATCCTTAAGGTCCACCTTGTGACGTCCAACGACAAGCTTATAGGCATAATCCTTGGCTCCATGGATCATCCTCTCTGCGTACTTTTCAAACATCTTATTGCTGCTTGGTGCAGCCACAAAGTAATTTACTAGGACACCTATGGCTATTCCCACAAAAGTATCCAGAATCCTGCTGAGTGCATAGGGAATTATCTCAAAATCATGGTTCAGGGAAACAGCTATAAATACTATTGCGGATAGAGAAATAGCTTTTTTCCACCCAACAAGATTAAGTATATGGATGACAAGGATAATTCCAAGGCCCATGAAAATTTGGTTTCTGGGAAGGTACAATGCAAAAATGACAGCAACAATACCACCCATGACAGTACCCAGGATCCGGTTCTTGCCGGTTTCAAAGGATTCCGAAACCGTTGCCTGCATGGCGTGTATGGCACCTATACCAACAAAAAGGGGACTTTGCAGATTAAATACTTCGGCAATGAATAGTCCTATTGACACTGCTATTGCAGTTTTTATTGTCCGCATTCCTATCTTGTATTTCTTGATAACCATGACTATTCTCCTTCAACATATTCTTCATTATACTCTACCCCAATGCTTAAAAATTATCAAGAGGGTAATCCACAAAATAAAGCCCATTATGTTGCGTTTTCCACAGAGTTGCCCACAATATCCACAGAGACTTGTCAACTTATCCACATAAATAGGGCAATGTTATCCACAAGGCTGTACTTCTGATAAAAGCAGGCATGGAAAATACTGACAGGAAAACAGTGTTTAGTCACCGGCTCCCTGAGGGTATAATAGAGACAAATAGTATAAGAGATTATACTACATGAAAGGAGCTGGGTTTATGAAAATGAACTATACTGGAAAAAACATGGAGGTAACTGACGCACTAAGGGACGTAACGGAAAAGAAACTGAGCAAGCTTGAAAAATATTTTCAATCTGATATCTCAGGTAACGTTACATTCAGCACTGAAAAGAACAGGAAGATCATAGAAGTTACCATAAACCTTCCCGGCACTATCCTAAGGGCAGAGGAATCCAGTGATGATATGTACGCATCAATAGACAAGACTGTTGATATCCTGGAGAGACAGGTAAGAAAGCACAAGACAAAACTACAGAAAAGGTACAGGAACAATGACACCATTAGATTCGACAATGTACCTTCACTGACCAAGGAAGAGGAAGAGGACAAACCTAAGCTGGTAAGAAGAAAGAGATTCGGTTTGAAGCCGATGTCATCAGAAGAGGCAATACTTCAGATGGAGCTTTTAAGACACAATTTCTTCGTGTACATGGATGCTGAAACTGAGGAAGTATCAGTTGTTTATAAAAGAAAGGATGGAAACTACGGTCTGATCGAACCAGATTTCAACTAACATAATGGAGATTTCAAGCAGGGCCTAGGCCCTGCTTTTTTGATTTGGCACTCTCAATGATAAATGGTATAATTAAATGATGTTAATTTTGAGAGGATGATTTTGATGGGACTATTTGACAAGGTTTTCGGGACCTATAGCGAAAGGGAGCTTAAGAAGCTTGACAAAACGGTGGAGCAGATTCTTTCCCTGGAGACGGAGATCCAGAGCCTTAGTGACGAGGCACTTAAGAATAAGACAAATGAGTTCAAGGATAGATTCAGAAACGGCGAAGGCCTTAACGAAATAATGCCAGAGGCCTTTGCGGTTGTTAGGGAGGCATCCTGGAGGGTTCTTGGAATGAAGCACTTTCCTGTGCAGATTTACGGTGGGATAATACTTCACCAGGGTCGTATAGCCGAGATGAAGACAGGTGAAGGTAAGACCCTTGTAGCTACATTGCCTGCATATCTTAACGCCATAACTGAGCTTGGAGTCCACGTGATAACTGTGAACGACTACCTTGCAAAGCGTGACAGACAGTGGATGGGCAAGGTTTTTGAATTTCTTGGACTGACTGTGGGTTGCGTGGTGCATGGGATGAACAACAAGGAAAAGAAGGAAGCCTACGAGGCGGACATAACCTACGGTACAAACAACGAGTTCGGATTTGACTACCTAAGGGACAACATGGTCATCTACAAGGAAGAGATGGTTCAGAGAAATCTCTACTATGCAATAGTGGACGAGGTTGACTCCATACTTGTTGATGAGGCAAGAACACCACTGATAATTTCAGGAAAAGGAGACAAGTCCACCAGCCTTTATGGTATGGCGGACAACTTCGCAAGGTCACTTTCATCAAGGAAGCTTGATCCTGAGGAGACCAAGTCGGACCCCTTCAACAGGGAGATAAAGGAAGAGACGGTTGATTACCTGATAGATGAAAAAGCCAAGAGCATTGCCCTTACAGACAAGGGAACCGCTAAGGCAGAAAGCTTCTTCGGAATCGAAAACCTGGCGGATGTTGATAACATGGAGATAGCACACCATATCAACCAGGCAATTAAGGCAAGAAGCATAATGAAAAGGGACATAGACTATGTTGTGCAGGATGGCGAGGTTATAATCGTTGATGAGTTCACAGGGAGACTCATGTATGGAAGAAGGTACTCAAACGGACTTCACCAGGCGATTGAAGCAAAGGAAGGTCTGGATGTACGGAGTGAATCCAAGACCCTTGCAACAATAACCTTCCAGAATTACTTCAGGATGTATGAGAAGCTTTCCGGTATGACAGGTACTGCAAAGACTGAAGAGGAGGAATTCAGGGAAATCTATAACATGGACGTTGTTGAGATCCCGACAAACAAGCCAGTGGTAAGGGTTGACAACCCAGACAGCGTATACAAGACAGAACCTGGGAAATTCAGGGCTGTTGTGGATGAAATTAAGGAAAAGCACCAGCTGGGACAGCCGATTCTGGTTGGTACAATAACTATTGAAAGATCAGAGCTTCTTTCAAAGATGCTTAAGAAAGAGGGAATCAAACATGAGGTCCTCAATGCAAAGCAGCATGAAAGGGAAGCTGAAATAGTAGCACAGGCAGGTAGGTTTGGATCTGTCACCATTGCAACAAACATGGCTGGTAGAGGTACAGACATCGTCCTTGGAGGAAATCCGGACCATATGGCCAAGGATGAAATGAAGAAAAAGGGCTATGACGAGGAAGTGCTGGCATATGTGGATGGATTCTTTGATACTGATGACCAGGAGATAAAGGAAGCAAGAAAGGTCTACCAGGATCTTGTGAAAAGGCATGAGGAGGAAACCAGAAGCGAGCACGAGAAGGTGGTCCAGGCTGGCGGACTTCATATAATAGGAACTGAAAGACACGAGTCGCGACGTATTGACAATCAGCTTAGGGGTAGATCCGGACGTCAGGGTGACCCGGGAAGCTCCAGGTTCTACATCTCACTTGAGGATGACCTTATGAGGCTATTTGCAGGAGATAGGATCAAGGGAATAATCGACGGCATGAACATGCCTGAGGACGAGCCCCTTGAGCATGCCCTCCTTACAAAGACAATCGAGGGTGCACAGAAGAAGGTTGAGGGAAACAACTTCTCAATACGTAAGCATGTCCTCCAGTATGACGATGTAATGAACAAGCAAAGAGAAATCATGTATGGGGAGAGAAGGAAGGTTCTGGAGGGTGAAAACCTCAAGGACCACATACAGGAAATGGTCAGGGGCCTGGTTGTGGATAATGTTGAGCTTTACACCAGAGGCGAGAAGTATCCGGAGCAGTGGGATTTTGAAGGCCTTGAAACCTACCTGATGAAGCAGTTTGGATTCAAGCAGGGAATCTTCACCGGCATGGACATTGAGTCCCTGACAAAGGAAGATTTGATAGATAGGATCATGAAAAAGGCGGAAGAGGCCTACAAGGTCAAGGAATCCGAGTTTGGAGAGGACCAGTTCAGAGAAATTGAAAGGGTTGTACTCCTTCAGGTTGTTGACAAGAAATGGATGGACCACATAGATGCAATGGATCAGCTTAGACAGGGAATTGGTCTTAGAGCCTACGGGCAGCAGGATCCGGTCAGGGCATATCAGATTGAGGGCTTTGACATGTTCGAGGAGATGACAAGAAGCATTTGGGAGGATACGGTCGGACTTCTCTATCACGTGGTTAAGAATGAAAACATTGAGAGAAAAAGGGTTGCCCAACCGGTGAATGCAGTGGCACCAGGTCAGCAGCAGGAAAACAGGACTGTAGTCAACAAGGAGAAGAAGATAGGAAGAAACGACCCCTGCCCATGTGGCAGTGGAAAGAAGTACAAGAAGTGTCATGGAGACCCTACGAGACAGCAGTAAATTGGTTAAATTAGAAGGGATGTGAGATTGTGGAGAGCATATATCTTGACAGGGACCGCCTTTCGGAGATAAAGGAGACGGTCAAAGAATTGGGTGTTTCACTTTGACCTGCCTACACTAAGAAGCAGGGTAAAGGAGCTTCAGGAGGAATCCTACAAGGAGGACTTCTGGAACGATGTAAAAAGGGCTCAAGGGATAATGCAGGAAGTAAAGGCCATTAACAATGAAGTTGAACTTTATGAAAAGCTCATGGAGGACATCGAGGACACGGAGACCATGATTGAGCTTATAATTGAAGAGGACGACTTCTCCCACTACAAGGATGTCCGGAAAAACATCGATATTCTGGAAAGACGAACTGATAAGTTCAAGATTGCAACCCTCCTAAGCGGAGAGTTTGATCAGAGGAGCGCCATACTGTCAATCCATTCAGGTGCAGGCGGTCTGGAGGCTCAGGACTGGGCTGAAATGCTTTTGCGCATGTACAGACGTTGGGCAGAAGGCAAGGAGTACAGGGTCGAAACATTGGATCTTCAAGCGGACACCGAGGGTGGAATAAAATCTGTTACACTTCTAATAGAAGGCTTCAATGCATACGGATATCTACGAAGTGAGAAGGGAGTCCACAGACTTGTGAGGATTTCCCCCTTCGACTCCTCCGGGAAGAGGCATACATCCTTTGCAAGCATTGACGTGTATCCAGAGGTGGATGATGATGTTGAGGTGGAAATCAGTGAAAAGGATCTGAAAATTGACACCTACAGGGCTTCAGGTGCTGGTGGACAGCACGTAAACACAACTGACTCCGCCATAAGGATAACACATGTCCCAACTGGAATTGTGGTCCAGTGTCAGTCGGAAAGGTCCCAGCATTCAAACAAGGCAACGGCAATGAATATGCTCAAGGCTAAGCTGATACAATTGCAGCAGGAGGAGAACAAGGAAAAGATAGAGGACCTTCAGGGCTCCTATTCCCAGATAGCATGGGGATCACAGATCAGATCCTACGTATTCCATCCCTACAGCATGGTCAAGGATCACAGGACTGATGCAGAGGTGGGTGATGTAAGCCGTGTAATGGATGGCGATATCGACTACTTCATCAACGAATATTTGAAACAAAAGGCCCTTCAGTAGAAGGGCCTTTACACAAAAGTAAGTCTAGAAAGGTTGGTTTCACATGGATATAGTATCAAGGTTGGCTGAAGAGCTTAAACTTAAGAAAAAGCACATAGAGAATGTAATCCAGATGATTGATGCCGGGGACACAATTCCCTTTATCGCCAGGTATAGGAAGGAACAGACAGGGGAAATGACCGATGTGACACTTAGGGATCTTCATAACAGATTGGTTTACCTCAGAAATTTGGAGGCCAGGAAAGAGGAGGTAATAAGACTTGTTGCCGAACAGGAGAAGCTTACTCCTGAGCTGGAGAAGGAAATACTCAATTCCGACACCCTCCAGAGGGTTGACGACCTTTACAGACCCTTCAGACCCAAAAGAAGAACCAGGGCCACCATGGCAAAGGAGAAAGGACTGGAGCCTTTGGCAAAGGAGCTTATGCTCCAGGGAATGGACAAGAAGGACCTGGTTGCCCTTGCAACCACCTTTGTTGATGAGGAGAAGGAGGTTGCCGACTGGGAGGCTGCCGTTCAGGGAGCAATGGATATCCTTGCAGAGGACATTGCAGACGATCCGGACTTCAGAAGGTCAGTGAAGAACTACCTTTGGAGAAACGCCCTTATACAGACAGAGGCTGTGGAGAAGGATGCGGATTCAGTATATGAGATGTATTACGATTTCAAGGAGCCTGTAAACAAGGTTCTAAATCATAGAGTTCTTGCAATCAACAGAGGGGAAAAGGAAAAGGTACTTAAGGCCTCTCTCCACATAGAGGGGGATGACGGCGTCAAGATAATAAGGGACAGGCTGCTTAAGAATCCTCCAAACATATGCACAGGGTATGTTGATTCCGCCATCCAGGATGGCTACAAGAGGCTTCTTTACCCATCAGTAGAAAGGGAAATCAGAAATGACCTTACAGAGAGGGCAGAGGATGAGGCAATCAAGGTGTTTGCCCTGAATCTTGAACCCCTGCTTATGCAGGCACCCATAAAGGGCAAAACGGTTCTGGCAATCGACCCTGGCTTCAGGACAGGCTGCAAGGTAGCGGTTGTGGATGACACCGGGAAGCTTCTGGATAATACTACGGTGTTTCCAACTGAACCACAGAAGAAGATTGAAGCCACAAAAAAGACCTTGGCTGCTCTCATTGAGAAGTACAATGTAGAGCTGATTTCCATTGGAAATGGGACTGGATCAAGGGAGACTGAGGCAGTAGTTGCAGAGCTGATGAAGGAGATTCCCCAAAAGGTTGCCTACGCAATCGTAAACGAGGCAGGGGCATCAGTTTATTCCGCATCGGAGGTCGGTCAGAAGGACTTTCCGGATCACGATGTAACTGTAAGGGGTGCAGCATCAATAGGAAGAAGGCTTCAGGATCCTCTTGCTGAGCTTGTGAAGATAGATCCAAAGCATATAGGAGTTGGACAGTACCAGCATGACCTGAATCAGGGCAAGCTGGATGGTGCATTGACAGCTGTGGTTGAGGACTCGGTAAACAGGGTGGGCGTAGACCTTAATACTGCAAGCCCCTCCCTTTTGAGATACGTATCTGGAATATCCACAAAGGTTGCCAATGGTATTGTTGCACACAGGGAGGAAAATGGAAAGTTCAACAGCAGAAAGCAGCTGTTGAAGGTGAAGGGGCTAGGAGAGAAAACCTTTAAGCAATGTGCAGGTTTTTTAAGGATTCCAGGTGGAAAGGATCCCCTGGACAACACTGGAGTCCATCCCGAGTCATACCACATAGCCAAGGACATTATGGGCAAGGAACTGGATTCAATTAATCTTAAGGAACTTTCAGACAAGCTGCAGGTTGGACTTCCAACCCTGGAGGACATAATAAAGGAGCTTAAGAAACCAGGCAGGGACCCAAGGGATGAGATGCCAAAGCCGCTCCTAAGGGAGGACATATTGAAGCTTGAGGACCTTTCACCTGATATGGTGCTTAATGGAACAGTGAGAAATGTTGTTGATTTTGGTGCATTTGTGGATATAGGTGTTAAGCAGGACGGGCTTGTACACATATCTGAACTTGCTGATAAGTTTATCAAGCATCCCAAGGAGATTGTCAAGGTGGGGGACATAGTCAAGGTAAGAATAATTCAGGTTGACAAGAACAAGGGCAGAATTTCCCTGAGCATGAAGAACATAAGTGGATAGGAGGACTGAAGGATGAAGCTTGGCGTAATAGTAAACCCAATCGCAGGAATGGGTGGAAGAGTTGGATTAAAGGGGACAGACGGCCCGGAGGTCCTTGAAATGGCAAGAAAGATGGGAGCAAAGCCTGAATCACCCGGAAAAGCCGAAAAGGCACTCAGGACTCTCGTGCCTCTTAAGGATAGGCTAGAAATTCTTACCTTCCCAGGGGACATGGGTGAAAATGAAATGAGGAATCTAGGCTTTGAGCCTCTTGTATTGAATCATCTGGAGGAGAACACCACCCCTGAGGATACGGAAAGGGCCGCCAGAATGATGGTGGAAAAGGGTGTTGACCTTATAATCTTTGCCGGTGGAGATGGAACAGCAAGAAATGTCTATAATGCAATTGGTGAGGAGGTTCCTGTCATTGGAATTCCGGCAGGTGTCAAGATCCATTCAGGGGTTTTTGCCAATCATCCAGGTGCAGCGGGAGAAATTGCCTTCAATTATCTTCAGGACATGGAGATCGGAACAAAGGAAGCCGAGGTAATGGACATTGATGAGGAGGCCTTCAGAGAGGGCGTTGTAACCGCCAAGCTCTATGGCTACATGAGGATCCCCCATATGCCCGACCTAACCCAGGTTCAGAAATCCAGTGGATTTGCCGATGAGAAGGAAGCCATCGCAGGTATTGCCGAGAAGATAATCGAGGAGATGAGGGATGGAGTCTACTACATCATGGGCTCAGGAACAACCATAAGGCCTATCATGGAGGAGCTTGGACTTCCCAATACACTACTTGGAATTGATATCATCAAGGACAAGAAACTTGTGGCTTCTGATGTCAACGAAAAGCAGATTCTTGACACAATAGGGGATGAACCTGCAAAGATCATCGTCACTGTCATCGGTGGGCAGGGATATATCTTTGGACGGGGAAATCAACAGATAAGTGCTGAAGTGATCAGGAAGGTTGGCAAAAAGAACATAATAGTTGCAGCTCCAAGAAGCAAGATATTCTCACTCCAGGGAAGACCGCTTCTGGTGGATACTGGAGATGAGGAGGTCAACAATATGATGAACGGATACATCAAGGTTGTGTATGATTACTACACTGAGAGCCTTCAGGATGTGAAGGGACTATAGGGCAACCAGCATTGGTCAATGAACATTGAATAATGAACAATTGAAAGAAGTTGTCATTCCGAGCTTGTCGAGGAATCTAGCTTTTTAGGTAAGAAGTAAGAGTTAATATCTAAGAAGTAATAGGTAAGAAGTAAGAAAGTGGAAAGTATTTTTTCACTCTCAGGTATTTGCCCGCAGTTCTCGATTCAAGTCCGAGAAAAATCATCAGCTCGTTTTTTCCATTGATTCCTATGCCGCTTCGCTTGGAGGAATCAAGGCATTCCAAAATCCTTGCTGGATTTTTCAGTCGTTCTTTCATATGAACCGCTTGGCAAAGTACCGCTCGAGTGATAATTATCTGGTCATCCTCAGTGAAAGGAAGAATCTCAGACCCTTAAGCTGGACCTAGGTAATTGTGAATTGTGATCTGTGAATTGTGAGTTCAATCTTGATATTTTATTATCAAGATTGAAAAAATCTGCTTGACATAATAGATAACCTTCGATATTATAATAGTAGATATATCTTCAGGGCGAGGTGCAAGTCCTCACCGGCGGTAAAGCCCGCGAGCCGAAAGGTTGATCTGGTTAGATTCCAGAGCCGACAGTTAAAGTCTGGATGGAAGAAGATGATATTATCTTTAGTATTTATGCCCCGAAGATTGCTTTGGGGCTTTTTATATTCCCGAAGTAATAAAAAAACATGGAGGGATATTATGTATACACTTAGCAAGGAAGCATGGAACACCAGAATGATGGTTAAGATATCGGTATTGGGAGTGATCTCCTTTATATTGATGTTCTTCGAGATACCCCTGGTTTGGCTTGCGCCACCGTTTATCAAGATCGACATATCAGATTTACCGTCACTTATTGGGGCATTTGCAATGGGACCAATGGTTGGGGTCATAATTCAATTGCTTAAGAACGTACTTAATCTTGTAATTGAAGGAACCACAACCGGAGGAATCGGTGAGCTGGCAAACTTCGTGGTTGGAAGTGCATTTGCCTACACCGCTGGATTTGTATATTTCAAGAAGAAGACATTTGGAAGGGCAGTTGCAGGACTACTGCTTGGAACAGTTGTGATGACCATTGTCATTACAGTGGCAAACTACTATGTGATGTTCCCGTTCTATGCAAAGCTGTTTGGGTGGCCAATTGAGAGCCTGGTTGAAATGGGTACTGCAGTGAACAGCAATATTGTTGACTTGAAAACAATGATGCTATACTCCATTGTGCCTTTTAACCTGCTGAAGGGAAGCATGCTGACCGCCATAACAATTTTGCTCTATAAGAAGGTATCACCCCTTCTTCACAACTAGATAGCAAAACAT
>Ga0334896_1003088_pt1 | contig 10542 bp, 6 predicted proteins | sample GraSluR3_MG_8_FD_207734 | JGI IMG/M metagenome (GOLD analysis project Ga0334896, IMG submission 207734) | Sludge microbial communities from methane-producing bioreactor in Wageningen University, Netherlands - Granular Sludge_27_06-R3 | ecosystem: Engineered > Bioreactor > Anaerobic > Unclassified...
CGATACGCCGGACGGGGTGGCCTACCAGGGAACCCCTCCCTACGACGACCAGGGCAATCCCCTCCCGGAACGCTACCGGAAGATCTTCCGCGGGGGGCGGGAATCCCTGCGCACCGGGGCTCGACGCATCGAGTTGCCGGCCGACTCCGGGGCCCTGGCCCGCGCGGCCCAGGGCCAAAGCCCCGTCACGCCTTCCACCCGAGGCGTCCACCTGGGGCAGGATGCCGGCTCGGACGGCCTCTCCGGCGGGTTGACGGTGGTGGGCGACGTCGACTCGATGGTCCTGGCCGTCGAGGAGGGTGGCAACCGCAGCGTCACCATCCAGCAGGGCTCCTCGATCACCAAGGTCGTGGAGGTCACCGACACCGCAATCACCGACCCGGAGGGGAATCCCGTCCCCAAAGGCAGCACGATCCTCTACAAGCCTGACGGAACCTTCACCGTCCACACCGGGCTGACCAATGGCCTGATCTATGGCACCGGAAACATCCGGGACCTCCAAGGCGTCAACAAGGGCAAGCGGACCGTGGCGGTGGACATGGCGGCCAACAAGGAGATCGTCCTGGGCGGGTCCCTGACCCGGGCCGACACCCCGGTCGGGCAGACCCCCGAAGGCGGGCGGGACTCTTTGGGCCTGGTGGCCTACAATGTGAGGATCCCCACCTCGGTCGCCCAGACGGTCAATCCCCCGACGGACATCTACGCCGCCATCCTGGCGGGGACCAAAGGGTCGGAGGGGGGCTTCTACGTCGACTCCTGGGAGACCCGAACCCCTGGTCGGATCCGGCTGTACGGAGGACTGATGATGGGGTACAAGCCGGCCTGGGCCTCGGTCGACAGCGTCGAGGGAACGGTCCTGAACGGGGTCACCGTGGACTCAACCTACGACCCCAACCTGGCCTCCAGCCCCCCACCCCACTTCCCGACCATCGGGAAGTTCCGGGTGCTGCGCTACCAGGAGGAGGCCCCCAGCGTCGACTGAGACGAAAGCTCAGGCCAAAGCCCACAACCCCGCCCCCAGGGCCAGGGGAAGACCCAGCCGCCAGAGCTCGCGAGGCACGGCTTGAAGGCGGAAGGGGACCCGCCCGTCGCAACAGGCGATCCAGCCCGTCCGCGCCGCCTGGCGCAGGGTCCCGGGGGGATCCCCCGGCTTCCCGGGAAGGGCCGGTCCGTACACCCGGACGAAGCCGGGGATCGGAGGAAAGGGTTCATACCACAGGCTGGCCCCCCGCAGGAAGTGGCTGACCCGGGAGGCCGGCCAGGTCTGCCAGTCGATCAGGGCCTCACCGGGGGGGACGAAGCGGGCCCGGCGCAGCCCGTCCGGGCAGGCCTGGGGCACCGGCGCCACGTTCCCGCGGGCCAGGGCGTCCACCACGTCGGCCAGCAGCGCGGCTGCCCGGGGCAGGACCTCATCCGCCAGGTCGCCGGCCGTGATCCCCTCCGGAATCTCGTGCTCCAAGGTCCCCAGGAGCGGGCCGGAGTCCTCCCCTTCCTCGACGACGTGGACGCTGACCCCCCCGATCCGGTCCTGGTCGTGGAACATCCACAACCACGGGTTGGGTCCCCGGTGGCGCGGCAGAAGCGACAGGTGCAGGTTGATCGCTCCCTGGCGCGGGATCTCCAGGATCTTTGGGGGGAGCAGGAATGAGAAGTTGGACAGGCACAGGAGGTCGGCCCGAGCCTGGTGCAGGAAGGCCGCCAGCGCGGGACCCGCCGAGCGCCCCGCGGAGAGGAACGGGCAGCCCAGGTGCTCTGAGAAGCGCTGCAGATTCCCCCGTCCCGCGCCAGCGCGCGCCCAGTCCACCAGCCATCCCCGACGAACCGGCCGGGACTGGGAGTGGATCACCCCCACCAGGTGATGGCGCCGGGCCAGGGCCTGCAGGGGCACGGTCGAGAAGCGACCGTCCATCCCGGCGAAGACCACCCGGAGTCGACAGGGAGGGGGCTCCCCTGGCTCGAAATCCATCCCATGCGTCATCTTGCCGCCCTCTGCCTGGTCTTGTTGTTGACCGCCCTGGCCTGTGGCCCCAAGCCTCAAGCTCCCTTCCCGCCGGCCTCGACGGGGAGCCCTTCGCCGGTGCTGCCGCTGGCTCCCCCGCAGAGCCCCGCCCCTGAGGCCCTGTCCCCGGAAGTCGAACAGGCCGCCCGCAAGGCGCTGACCCGGCTATGGAGCAACCATGCCCAGGCCTTCCACGCCGAGTGCCTGCTGGCATCCCGCCAGAAGGACACCCGGGCTGAGGACATCCAGAGTGCCCTGATCGAGAACCTGACCCTTCCCATCGGCACCCTGGAAGAGATCCAGCAGGTTTCCCGAGAAGATTTCGAGTCCCCCGAAGGCCTGCACACCCTGGGCATCAACCCCTCGCCCGCCACCCGCCAGTTGGAGAGGGACCAGTACGGGGCCAGGCTTCAGGAGAGTTGGTGGCGGGTGCGCGCCAGCCAGGGCCAGGTGCTGGCCTACGTGGCTTTGGCACCCCAGGGCCAGGAGATGCGGGTCCAGACGCTGACCTTGCGCTCCTCACGCCTGGGCGCGCTGATGGCCCGCAGGGACGAGGCGGACCAGAAGCAGGTGGCCCGCATCCTGGAGCTGATCCAGGCCGGAAAGGCAGAGGAACTCTACGGCAAGGTTGCCTCGCCCGGACTGCAGGCCAGCCTGTCCCCGGACGCCGTGAAGACCGAAATCAAGCAGTTTCGCGACGCCCTGCCCGAGGAGAAGGCCCAACCCCGGCTTGAGGAGGGCTGGCGCTGGTTCAGCAGCGAAGGCTGGACGCGCAGTTACCGCTACAAGCTGCCCGGCCGCAAAGCCGAACTGGAGATGCAGGTCAACCTGAACGAGGGTGATCGACTGCTCTCAGGTTTGACCTGGAACGTGGCGGGAAGCCAGCGCGGCGGGGAGTTCTAGGTTCGACGACTCCGGGCCTGAGCCTGAAGCCGGGGTGGCTGGGCGTCCAAGCATTCTCAGGGACGCACCTGGGCGCCCAGGCGGGGCGTGTAGCGAGGGAATCCTTCGGGGGTTCCTCCCAGACCGCGGTGCCGGCCCGCACAGACCAGGGTAAACCTGGAGTCCCCCCGTTCCAGGGTGGCCAGGGAACCCGCCTCCAACGGACAGACGGGGAGCTCGTCGAAATAGAACGGCACCAGGTCGTCCAGGGATCGCGCGGGGGTCCCCTGGTTGTTCTGGGCGTACAGCTCCATGGCCAGCCCCAGGCGCTGCAACCTGGCGGCGCACTCGAACGCGGCGACGGCGCGGCTGCGCCAACCTGCGGCGACCACGCTCAGGGCAAGGCTCAGCAGCATGATCCCCAGCGGCAGGAGGGCAAAACGCCGTTGTCGGGCCGCCATCCAGAACCAGAGCAGGCCGATCAGCCCCGTCCCGCCCAGGATGAGCTGAACGACCAACAAGAAAGCAGGGGACATCAGGATGCCTCTCCGAACTGATGGACTCCAGGCCCCTGGGCGGCTGCCGAGCGCGCGCGCTGGATCAGCTCCAACCCCTCGACGGGATCCTCCGGACTGGAAGCGGCCACTCCGATCGCGGGAACCGCGACCTGTCCGGCGACCTGCAGGTTCCTTACGGTCATGGCCACCTGGTCTGCCTGGCTGACGGCCATCCGCAAGGACGTTCCGGTCAACAGCAGGACGAAATCATCGGCCCCCATGAGGCCCGGGACGTCCACTTCGTCGCGCAAGAAGGCGTGCAGCAGGGAAGCCAGATTGCGTCGGAGCTTGAGCGCGTCTTCGTCCCCCCAGGAGCGCAGTTCTTCGAGATTGGCCAGCCGGAGGTAGAGGATGCTGCTGGTCTGCCCCGAGTCCAGGCCCGAGCGAACCTCGAACTCGGCCAGATCCTCGAAGGTGGGTTGCAGGCAGAACTGCGTCTCGGGGTCGATCCCCAGATCGGCCAGATCCGACAAATCGGACTCCAGCCCTGGCGATGCCGGCTTGGAAGCCGCGCCGGGGGGCGGAATGGGAGGCTGAGGGATCGGGATGGGACGCACCGGAGGGGGCGCTGGCCGCCCCTGGCGCAGCGAACTGCCCAGAGTCAGGCGCCCAGGGGTCTCGGAAGAGGAACTTCTGGAAGCAGGCCACCTGGACTTCTTCTCGCCCGTCGGCTCTGCCGAAGCCCCCTCGTCCTCGGGTGCCTGGGGGAAGGTGCCGCTGACCCCTCCCTCCGGCGCAGGGGGTTCGGCCCGTCGCGCGGTGGTGAAGGGCTGGAAGGGAGCAGGCCCACTGGGGGGAGGAATCTGGGACGGAGGAGGATCCTCGGTCAGGGCCCGCCTCCCGGCCACCCGGATTCCCGCCTCGACCTCCTCGTCCGGATCGAAGGCCCCACCGCGCTCGGCCTCCAGCACCCGGTTCCCCTCCAGGTAGACCGCGTCGCGGAAGGCCCGCATGGTGACTCGCCGCAGCGCGTTGCAGTCATCGGCGTGGTCGGGATAGACCCCGAAGGCCACGCAGCCTGTGGGCCGAGGCAGGTTCCGCGAGATCTTCAGCCCGTCGATGGCCGCCTTCAGGTGCTGCGCCAGGGAGGGCGCCTCGCGCAGGCCCCGCTCCAAGGCCACCAGGGCAAACACGCCGCCCTCCAGACGGAAGAGCACCGTCTTGCTCTCCTCGCGCAGGCGCTCGAAGGTCGCGTCCAGCATCTGCTCGAGGATCTCTCCGGAGAGGTTGTCCCCATACTTCTCCTGAATCTCGTCGAAGGCGTCCATCCGCATGATCAGCAGCGTCATGGGCAACCGGGTGGAGCGGCTGGTCTGGACGGCCTCGGAAAGGTAGACGTCAAAATAGGCCCGGTTGTGCACGCCGGTCTCGACGTCATAGATCTTCAGGTGCTCTTTGCGCAACTCGTCCAGGGCCTGGGCTGCCTGCTCGGCGATCCCCTGGACCCGTCCCGAGTTCTTCTCGAAGCGGCTGCGCAGGTCGCGTCCACCCGCCGAGCGGCTGCGCCCCAGAAGCAACAGGCCACGGAACTCACCCTTCCAGACCAGGGGCACCCCCACGTTGATCTCGACCCCCTCCAGGTTCTTCACCAGATCGGGGAAGGCGTCCAGGAATCGCCGCTCTTGGGATTCGAGCTTGTAGAGGAAGGGAACCGGGCCATGCTCCTTGATCCAGCGCACCAGGTCCCCTCGATCCAGGTCCCGCCGCGCCAGAGGACCGGGGTTCTTCATCAATTCGGACGCGGCCAGCTCCATGCGCCGACCATCCAGGCTGACGACCCAGCACAAGGCTCGAGGCAGCCCCGTCAAAGCCGCCACATGCGTCAAGGCGAAGCGGCAGATCGATTCGTTGGTGCTGGGATCCAGCCGGGAGGGCGGCGCCTTGATCTCGACCCAGCGGGTGATCTTCCAGGTGACGTAGCCCGCCACGATCAAGATCAGCGGAATCCCGAAGTAGATCCCGCGCTGGACCCAGAGGTCCTTGCTCTCCTGGTTGGCCTGGTCGAGCAGGGCCTGGGCCTGTTGGCGGATCTCCTTGTGCTGCTCGGGGATCAGGCGCAGCATGTCTTCCAGACGAACGCGAACGGCCCGGTAGTCCTTGCGGATCAGGTCGATTCGAGCCTGCAGGAGCGAGAACTTGAAAGCCCCGGGCTCGAGCTTCTCGGCCAGGGCGAGCTGGGTCTCGGCAATGTCGAGATCTCCCTGCTCCAGGGCGATCTGGGCCAGGTTGTAGCGAGAATTCGAATCCTTCGGGCGCAGGTCCGCCACGGACCTCCACGCCGCTGCGGCCCCCTCCAGGTCTCCCTTCAAGGTCAGGACCTCGGCCAGCCCCTGATGGTAGGCGGGGTTCTTGGGGGAACGCTTGATGGCTTCACGCCAGGCCTTGGCGGCTCCGTCCCGGTTGGCGATGCCCATGTAGAACCGGGCCAGGGCGGCCTGGGGAACATCCCAGTCCGGAGCGGCATCGACGGCACTCAGGATGGCCTTGGTCGCTTCGGGGATCCGCTGCTTCTGCGCGAGCGCCTCGGCGCGCTGGATGAATCTGCGGGCCTGTTCCTGGTTGGCGTCCGCAGGAAGCGCCAGGACCAGGCTCAGCAGCAGGAGTCCCAGGACCCACTTGAATGCAATCGCTCGGTTTCTCAAAGCCATCCTTTTCAGAAGGCGTCTCGCTTTGTGGCCAAACGGGGCGCAACCACACCTTCTCCAGCGAACGCAGGACTTCCATCGAGACCTCGCGGAATCCTTCGCAGCGCGAATCCGGAGAGAGAGAATCCCACGCGCAAACAGCCGGGAGGTCGAGCTTGGAAGAGGAGTTGCAGGTCAGCGCCGCCGTGCTGACCCACGAAGGGGGACGGATCCTGCTGGCCCGGCGCGCCCCGGGACGGACGCATGGAGGGCTCTGGGAGTTTCCGGGAGGCAAGGTCGAATCCGGAGAGACCCCGGAGGCGTCGCTGATTCGCGAACTGCGCGAGGAACTGGACCTGGAGGTCGAGGTGGTCGAACCCCTGGCCCAGGTGGCCGGGCACCTGCCCTCGGGACGCCCCCTGAGACTGCTGGCCTTCCGCGTCCGCGCCCAAGGTCCCGGTCCAGACTGGGTTCGCAACGGCCTGGACCTGGGTCCGGAGGAAGCCAGGCAACGCGGACTGCCCGACCACGACGCCATCACCTGGGCCGAACCCGGGCTTCTTGACCGGTATCCGATGCCCCCGGTGGACCGGGATCTGACCCGGCGGCTGCGCCCTCCCCGGACGTCTGCCGAGCCGGTCCAGGAGGCTGGAGCCTAGTCCGACCAGACCAGGGCCTCGTGCACCTCGTCGCGATCCATCAGGGCCGCCGCCTCGTGGCACAACGTGGCGATGCGCTCGGGCATGTGGGGGGCAAAGGCGAACTGACGGCACAGGTCCAGGGCCCGGCGCAGGCCGCGAACCATGTCGCCTTCGTCGACCCCGAGATAGGCCTTCACGTGGGGCCAATCCGCCCCCCGGGCCCAGAACTCGGTCAGGCCCGCGAAGACGGGATTGACCCACACCGGCACGTCCACCCCGTGGCGTTCCTGCAGTTTCTGCACCTCGCGCGAGACCCCGACGATCTCCGCCAAGGCCTCCTCCGCGCGCCGCGACACCCGCATCCCGACATCCGGGACGGCTCGGGTGTCGCCGGCCACCAGGGCGGACATCAGCCCAGCCACCTCGACCGGTTCAAGCGTCTCCAGGATCCCTGACAGGGCCACCTCACTCAACAGCAGGATGTTGGTGGCGCGCAAAGAGGCCGCCATGCGCCCCTCCCAGGTGGGTTCGTGCCCTTCCAGATAGCCGGCGGCCCGCAGGACCCGTTCCAGGTCCTGGAACTGCTTCCAGTAAGGGGTGGAGGCCCGCTTCATGGCCCGCTCGATCTCCTCGCGGCGACGGTCCAGGCTCCGCCATGACTGGATCTGGCGCGAGCACTCGCCCTGCACCGGGCATCCCTGGCACGGCATGGCGTTGGCCGACTCGGAGGCCTGCGCACGCCCGGTCTTGAGGTCCTCCAAGGCCTGCTGCGCGACCGGATCCGTCCGGCCCTTCAGCCCGGCCGCCATGGCCTTGGCCTGACGAGCCAGGCTGCGGGCCTTCTCGCGGAGCTTCTTCCAGGCCGGCAGGTCCCCGATCGGCCCCGGACACAGCGGACGCGAGAGATCCTGGAGCTGGCGATGCAGCCGGGCGGCCTCTTCGAAGAGAGGACCCTTCTCGCGTTCGGCCACGAACTGGCCGAAAGAGCGCTCCACCAGCCGGCGGGACTCCTCCAGGGAATGGCGCTGCAGGAGGTTCAGGACCATTCCATAGCTGGGGGTGAAGCGGCTGATCAGCGGGTCTGCCGAGGCGATGGCCAGACGGGCCGCATCCCCGACGGGTTCGAGGGGATGATGCACCACCACCACGTGCCCGACGACGTCCATCCCGCGCCGACCGGCCCGGCCCGACATCTGCAGGAACTCGCTGGCCGTCAGCATGCGATGCCCCTCATCGCTGTACTTGCTGATGGCGCTGATCACGGTGGTCCGAGCGGGCATGTTGATGCCTGCGGCCAGGGTCTCGGTGGCGTACACCACCTGGATCAGGCCCTGCTGGAAGAGGTTCTCGACCAGGGCCTTCCAGGCCGGCAAGAGGCCGGCGTGGTGGGCTGCCACGCCGTTGCGCAGATGCTCGAGTTGGGGCTGGTCGGCCAGCGACGGTGTCTCGCGCAGAGCCTGGTCGATCGCCTCCTGCAACGCCTGGCGGTGCTCCGGGGTGAGGTGAACCGCCTGGTCGGAGCGTCGCGCCGCCTCATCACACTTCTTCCGCGAGAACAGGAAGAAGATCGCCGGCAACATCCCCTCGCGATCCAGGACGGAGACGACCTTCTCGGGGTATTCCTGGCGGGGACGAGGAGCCCGGGAGCGTCCGCGCCCCCGGTTGAAAGCCTGGGGAGCCGGGCGGGCCTGGGCGGCCAGCCGGGGATTCAGCCGGCCGTTGCCCATGACCAGACGATGAAGGTCCCCCTCGTGATAGTAGTGATGGCGCAGGGGAACCGGGCGGAAATCCGACAGGACCAGATCCGTCGGACCGTGGGTGGCCTCGATCCAGTCCCGCAGGTCAGCGGCGTTGGCCACGGTGGCCGAAAGGGCCACGAGCTGCACGGGGGTCGGCGAGTAGATCACCGACTCCTCCCACACGGTGCCCCTCTCGGGATCGTTCATATAGTGGCACTCGTCGAGGATCACCGACTCGACGTGGGCCAGGTTGGACTGCACGTCCCCCAGCACCGTGCCGTACAGCATGTTGCGGTAGACCTCGGTCGTCATCACGACGATCGGGGCGTGACGCTGGATCGAGGTGTCACCGGTCAGAAGCCCCACGTTCTCTTCGCCGTATTCCCGGCGCAGATCCCCGAACTTCTGGTTGGACAGGGCCTTCAGCGGGGTGGTGTAGAAGCACCTCTTTCCCCGCGCCAGGGCCTGCTTGACCGCGTACTCGGCCACGACGGTCTTGCCCGCCCCGGTCGGAGCGCACACGATGACGCTCTTTCCTTCCTGGATCGACCGGATGGCCTCCTTCTGGAAATCATCCAGCGGGAACGGGAACAGACCGTCGGGTTCCTGGTCCATCGTCAAGGCCTCCGCCCTCTGCCGACCTGGATGCTCACCGCGAGGAACCCGCCGTTTCGGGATCATAGGCCAGGTTGGGGGAGAGCCAGCGCTCCACCTCGGCGATGGACCAACCCCGGCGAGCGGCATAGTCCTCGACCTGGTCGCGCCGGATCTTGCCGACCGCGAAGTAGCGGGCCTCGGGGTGGGCCAGGAAGAGGCCGCTGACCGAGCTTCCCGGGGACATGGCCATGTTCTCGGTCAGGCGAATCCCGGCCTGACGCTCGGGCTCGAGGAGATCCCAGAGGATCGACTTGAGCGTGTGGTCGGGGCAGGCCGGATACCCCGGCGCCGGACGGATGCCGCGATAGCGCTCGTGAATCAGATCCTCCGGGTCGAGGTTCTCGTGCCGGCCATAGCCCCACTCCGCCCGCACGTTCCGATGCAGGCACTCGGCAAAGGCCTCGGCCAGACGGTCGGCCAGGACCTGTGCCATGATCGCGCCGAAGTCATCCAGCTCGGAGCGGAACCGGGCGACCAGCTCCTCCAGACCGTCTCCGGTGGTGATCGCGAAGGCCCCGATCCAGTCGTTCCGTCCAGACTCGAGAGGGGCTACGAAGTCGGCCAGGGCCAGGTGCGGGCCTTCCGCCTTGGCGATCTGCTGACGCAGGGTCGGCAGCACCGCCAGCGTCCGCTCCCGGCCGGTACTGTTGTACAGGTGGATGTCGTCGCCGACGCTGTTGGCCGGGAAGAAGCCGTAGACCCCCTCGGCCCGCAACAGGTCCTCCTCGACGATTCGTGCCAGAAGCCTGCGCCCATCCGCCAGCAGGTGGCGAGCCTGCTCGCCCACCGTCGGATCCTCCAGGATTCGCGGGTACAGCCCCCGCAGCTCCCAGGCGGAGAAGAAGGGTGTCCAGTCCACGTAGGGCACCAGGTCCTGCAAGGGGAAGCGGCGCAGGCGATGGACGCCCTCGAAATCGGGACGGTCGATCTGCGCCGAGGCCCATTCAAAGGTGTAGCGATTGCTCCGGGCCCTCTCCAGGGAGACGTAATCCACCGTCGAGCGGCTGGATTGATGGCGCTGGCGCAGGCCTTCGTAATCCCGGGCCAGGCCCTCGGTGAAGGACTTCCGGCGCTCGGGGTCCAGGAGGCCGCCGACCACTCCCACCGCCCGGGAGGCATCCACCACGTGCGCTGCAGGGCCCGCATAGGCCGGAGCGATCCGCACGGCCGTGTGCATCCGGCTGGTGGTCGCCCCGCCGACCAGCAGGGGGATCGAGAACCCCTCGCGCTCCATCTCCCGGGCCACATGGACCATCTCGTCCAGGGAGGGGGTGATCAGCCCGGACAGACCGAGGGCCTGGACCTCGTGGCGCCGCGCCTCTTCGAGGATCCGGGCGCAGGGGACCATCACGCCGGCATCGATCACCTCGTAACCGTTGCAGCCCAGCACCACGCTGACGATGTTCTTGCCGATGTCGTGGACGTCGCCCTTGACCGTGGCCA
>Ga0334896_1003104_pt1 | contig 10501 bp, 5 predicted proteins | sample GraSluR3_MG_8_FD_207734 | JGI IMG/M metagenome (GOLD analysis project Ga0334896, IMG submission 207734) | Sludge microbial communities from methane-producing bioreactor in Wageningen University, Netherlands - Granular Sludge_27_06-R3 | ecosystem: Engineered > Bioreactor > Anaerobic > Unclassified...
TATAATGGTTTCATAAAAATCAGAAACGCTGTGGAGGAGGCATTCTCAACTATGGATGTCTATCTGAAGAAGCGTTATGACCTTATCCCAAATCTGGTTGAAACTGTAAAGGGCTATGCAAAGCACGAACAGGAGACTTTCCAGAAGATTGTTGAAGCCAGGGCACAGGCGATGAATGCAAGCACCATAGAGGAAAAACAGGCATCTGAAAATATGCTGACAGGTACTCTAAAGTCACTGTTTGCCCTTAGTGAGAACTACCCTGAACTGAAGGCAGACAGCCAGTTTCTTGATCTTCAAAGGCAGCTTCAAAAGGTTGAGGAGGATATTGCACAATCCAGAAAGTACTACAATGCTGTTGTAAAGACTCTAAATACCAAGGTGGAGTCCTTCCCATCCAACATAGTGGCCATGCTATTTGGCTTCGAGAGAGGAACCTACTTCACTGCAGATGAAACGGAGAGAGAAAATGTACAGGTGCAATTTTAACGGAAAACCTGCTCTGCTGATATTTGTTGTTCTGATTTTACTTCTGGTACCCAACTGGATTGAAGCCTCAGGGTATGACCTTGAAGTATCGGAGCTCGATATCAAGATGGATGTTATTGAGGATAATTCCTACAGAATTGTTGAACGGCTAACTGTCCAGTTCAACAGATCGGATATGCATGGGATTTTTAGGGATATACCCGCAAGAACCTACTTTGGCAAGCCAGTTAAAATTCAGGATGTGGATGTTGTTGGACACCAGTTTCAATCCTCCAGAGAAGGCGACTACCTATCCCTTAGGATAGGTGATCCAAATGAATACTCAAACCCCATAGAGTACTATACCATCAATTATGTCTACAATATAGGCGATGACCTTAATGATGAAATGGACGAGCTGTATTTTAATCTGGTTGGTGACCAGTGGGAAATTCCAATCCACAGAACCTTATTTACTATTAACATGCCAAAGGATTTCAATCCAGATGATATTAATTTCACTGCAGGATATACCGGCTCCACTTTTAGACCACAGGTGGAGTACACTGTTAACGGTACAAGGATAAGTGGAGAATACAGGGAGACCATATCTCCAGGACAGGCGCTTACCATAGCCCTTCCCCTTGATGAGGGCTACTATAGCCAGGTCCAGCCTGATGGAGATGGCATAAGAACCTTCACAAAATCCTATATTGCCTTGTTCCCATTACTGTTATTTGGAGCATTTGGTCTGCTGTTTAAGTATGGTAGGGACGACCCTATTTATCCTACGGTTGAATTCTACCCGCCTGAGGACCTGACCCCAGCTGAGATAGGCTATATCTATGACAATCGTATAGACCCCTATGACCTGACCTCCATGCTGATCTACTGGGCAGACAAGGGTTATTTGAGGATTATTGAAGAAGAGGAAGAGGAGGGTCTGATTTTCAAGAAAAAGAAGACCACTCTCAAGTTGGAGAAGCTGAAAGCTCTTCCCGCAGGTACCAAGAGATTTGAAAACGTCTACTTCAATGACCTTTTTAACACATATGCCATTGACAATGTGGTGGACATTGACCAACTCAAGGAAAGCTTTTATATAACCCTCGGAGCTGTGAAAAGCGATCTTATGAACTCATTTGACAATAGGAGGTTCCTGTCCAGATCAGGCTTTTTTGCATCCCTGGGAATGTCATTCATAGGAATGGTTGCCTTTGTGCTGGTATTTCTTGGAATCTTCAACGAAATGAACCCCTACAGCCCAGGACTTGTAACAGCCTTTGCTGTAATTGGCGGAATTCTTCTTGGAGGCTTTCTTTCAGGGTCAGCAACCCTCTTTGCAAGTGTAAAGACCAAGCTTCCCTATGAAAGGTTCAAAACCATTATGGCAGGAATCTTTACTGCTCTTGTTCCTCTGGCAATAGCAATACTGATTCTATTTATAGCCGAGGCAAGGACAATTTACCTCATTGGCTTTGCAATTGGTATAGTGATTATCTATTTGTCACCAAAGGCCCACAAAAGGACACCACAAGGAGTTAAGTGGATGCAGCACCTGCTTGGTTTGAAAAATTTCATCGAGAAGGCTGAAAGGGATAGAATCAAGCAGCTTGTGGATGAGGACCCTGAGTATTTCTACCATATCCTACCCTATGCGATGGTACTGGGTGTAACTGACCAATGGGCAAAGAACTTTGAAGGAATTGCAATGAGAAATCCCGACTGGTACCAAACCAATTCAACTAGAGCCTTCCATGCTCCTTACTTTGTCAGCAGAATGGATGCAAATACAAGGGCTGTTGGAAAAACAATGACTTCAAGTCCTGCAAAATCAGGGGGAGGGAGCTTTGGTGGAGGAAGCTCTGGCGGTGGATCAGGCGGCGGCGGTGGCGGCGGCTGGTAATCAAAAAAATGCAAGGCCTCTGGATATTATGATTCCAGAGGCCTTGTTTATGCTATTTTATTTCTTCAAAATCATCCATATGGAATGCCCTTATTTGGTCATCCATAACATAGTAAAGGATGTCACCGATATAGACCGGTCTCTTAACATTTTGTCCATAAATACCTTCATTTGATATTTCTGCGACCAGCTGTAAGTCTCCTGCTTTACTTGCCTTTACTACCACCAAGCCGTTGAAGGCTTCCCTGGCAAGCTTTCCAGAATATGTGTTAAGTGTGGCATCAAATGCTATCAGTTCTTCCTCAGGCTTAAGCATCAATGCCTTGTGATTATGGAGAACCTCCGCATAGCTTCCGGTATCTCCCAGAGTAAGATTCTTGATTTCTCGTGGCTTACCTGAATCTGAAACATCAAACAATGAAAGCTTGATGCCTTGCTGTATTCCTGTTTCTTCATCCACATCCTGTCCTATTCCTAGCAGAATGTCTTGACTGATAGGGTGGAGATAGTTTGAGAAACCAGGGACTTTAAGCTCTCCAGTAACCTTGGGATTCTCTGGATCTGAAAGGTCCAGCACAAAAAGCGGATCAACCTGTCTAAATGTTACGACGTATCCAATATCCCCCATAAATCTTGCCGAAAAGATCCTTTCACCAGGTGCAAGGTTCTCAATGGAACCGATCTGGTCCATGTTCCTATCAAGTATATAAACTGAATTTAGACTATCTCCCCTCCATTCTGTTGTTGCCACCCTTAGATTTCCATCATACTCATCCATTGAAAACTGGTTCAGCAAGCTCCCTTGAACCATTCCTCCACCTGAATAGGCAATCCTTGTTCCATCAACTGTGAATCTTGCAATGTTTGTAACTGTACCCCAGAAGGAGTTGTAGTCATTTCCCGACACATAGAGTGCGTTTTCACTCATGTAAACCTCACTTCCACTACCCAGGTAAGCTTCAACATTGGCCGATTCCTTCTCATCCATTATATCCACTGCCGCCACAAGAAGGTAATTGGACATTCTTCTTCCTGGATGGTAGAGTATGCTGTCAACAGGTATCTCCCTGTATTCAGTGCCAATTGTGGAGTCCCTGAAAAGCGGTATTGGCTTGTCTGGGTATGGTCCGTAATAGGACAGATATTTATTCACTACAAGGTATACGTGTTCATCCTTCTTTCTGCTGGAAAGAAGTCCTCCCTCAAGCTCAAGCTCCTTGACCAGGTTCATTTTACCCTCTTGATCAATTTCATACACTCCAAGATAGACATACTCCTCACCATAAAATGGCATGATGGAGTCTACCATGACATCCTCCATTGGCATTGGTTCAGGCATGGGTCTGATCCAGTTTCCCATTGCACCCTTTCTCCCCAGTACAACAAGCTTGCCTTCATCCAAATATAACTCGGTGAACTCAATGTATTCTCCTGTCTCCTTGTCCAGCATAACCTCCATGGAATCAGTCAATACTGGGCGCCCATCATTTGCCCTGTATATTTTTACTGAGTCCCTGGTTGCAACATAAATATAGGTTCCATCAGTCTTGACGATGTCAGCTTCATTTATACCTTCAACCTGCTCGTTTGTATTTGAGAAATATTTGGAGTCATCCCGTGCACCTGCACTTCCATCCATTGCAGGCGCCTGGTTTTCCATTACAGGCTCCCTCACCGCCTCTTCCATAGGAGCTTCTTCCATGCTATCAATCAGTGCCAGAAGCTCTTCTCTACTTCCAACCTTCAATGCCTGACCAATCTTGTTCTTTACTTCAAGAACCAACTCATCATTTAACTCATCCTGGCCCTTTCCAATAAAGATAACTCTGTCGTCATAGGCAACATCCATTTCAAGAATACTTTCTGCAATAATCCTCAGTGGGACCATGGTTCTGTCCTGTATTATCAGTGTTTCTGTGTCGAATTCAACCCTCGTGGCAGCTTCCTCACCCCCTAAGACATCGTAGTAGTTTTTGTCAATCGGGAACAGGTACTGCACACCCTCAAACATTATTGAAGCCTCTCTCTTAACCGGGTCAAAATCAACCTCAGCGCCGAAGTGCTCGCTGATGGCCCTTAAAGGCACCAGTGTCCTATCATTGTGAATAACAGGTACCACTCCTGGATTCTCTGAATCAAGGGGAATCATGTCACTTCCTGATAGGATCAATGGACTTCCCAGATTGAGGGAAATATCATTTCCCCGGGCTTCAACTCCGAAGGAAAGTGAACCTCCAATGGTCATGACCATGATCAATAAAGCACCAACAAACTTCCTCATTACAATTTACCTCCCTTTGGTCCGATTGTACTTCCTATTGGATATTATACCCATGTATCACTGTGAAGTGTTTACTATTTGGTTACGATTGTATTACTTATAGGTGTGCTGCTTTAAACTCTGTAAAAGGTTTCCCTTTGCATGTGTACATGATTTGTTTTTAGGTATAAATATCATGAAGACACTTGTTGGGAGGAAATCATGGATAATTCTAAAGCATTAGCTGTTCTGGCGAATTTAAGGAAGGCAATAAAGGGTAAGGACGATATACTTGAAATAGTTGTGATGGCCCTTCTGGCTCAAGGCCACCTGCTCATAGAAGATGTACCTGGTGTAGGAAAAACCACCCTGGTGAAGGCCTTGGCCAAGAGCATGAATCTTGAATATAGAAGGATTCAATTCACTCCAGACCTTATGCCCTCGGATATAATCGGCGTTAATATTTTTCAGAAGGAAACTTCATCCTTTGTGTTTAGGAAGGGCCCGATTTTCACACAGATACTTCTGGCGGATGAGATAAACAGGACCTCACCAAAGACACAATCCAGCCTGTTGCAGGCTATGGAGGAGGGTGAGGTATCCACAGAGGATAGGGATTATGTTTTGAGAAAGCCCTTTATGGTCCTGGCAACCCAAAACCCTCTGGAATACCAGGGAACCTTCCCTCTTCCCGAAGCACAACTTGATAGGTTTCTTATGCGGATTTCCCTTGGTTATCCCTCCAAGGAGGACGAAATTGAAATCCTTCATAACTATCAAGGAATCAGGAATCTCGTGGATGTAAGTCCAGTGGTTACTGGAGAGGAAATATTGGATATGCAGGAAAGTGTAGCCTCTCTTAAGGTCCATGATGATATCCTATCCTATATCGTAAGGATTTCAGAGGTGAGCAGGTCTTATGAAGACCTGAGACTGGGAGCAAGTCCACGGGCATCCATAGATCTGTTGAAGGCTTCAAAGGCTTGTGCATTTATCAAGGGCAGGGACTATGTCATTCCCGATGATGTAAAGGAAGTGGCGATTCCTGTTCTTGGCCACCGTATGATATTATCATCCCAGGCTAGAATCGAAAGAAAAAGTATAGAATCAATACTGAAGGGAGTTTTAAAGCGGGTGACAGTTCCGGTGTTAAGCCATGAATAGAAATTTCATAACAGCCCTTATACTCTTAATGTCATCACTTGTATTCGTTCTCTTGGTAGGAGGAAAAATCCCCTACCTGATTTTTCATGCCCTCCTACTCTATCTGATATTGCCCCTAATACACAGCGGCCTGGGACTCCTACTCCTATCAGGCTCTGTTGGTGTCCCCTCAGGTGAATTCTATGCAGGAGACATTATTGGCATTAGATACCTGGTAAAAAACAATTCCTATCTTCTTTTCCCATTTCTGGTCTTCACACCGGATCTTTCATATGCAGTTGGTGGCAAAAAAGCTGAAAATCTGACCTTCTATTTGAAAAGTCGGAATACTTTCGCCAAGACTGAAATGACCACCCTCAGAAGAAGGGGCTCCTATGAAGTAGGTGGTTTTCATCTGGCTATAAATGATGTTTTTAGCTTGTATAGCCTCAAGAAGCATTTTAAATCGGATATATCAATCCTAATACTGCCTGAAATCACAAAAATAAGCTCCTTTGAGATTCCTGCAGGGATTCAATCAGGAGAACTGCTTGTGTCCCAAAGTGCCTACAGGGACAAGAGTCGTGTATCTGCACTAAGGGAGTACCGAGAGGGAGATTCCACCAGGTCCATTCACTGGAAGGCAAGTTCAAGAAGCGAGGTCCCTATTATAAAGGAATTTGAAGCCCGTAGCGACACATATGTTGAAATATTAATGGATAGCTTATCCTCAAATTATAAAGGAGATATTGACCGGAGGATGGAAGACAAGGCGGTTGAGACGGTTGTAAGCATAGTCAACTATTGTCTGTCTCGTAACATAACTATTGCGGTGAATTATGAAAATGACAGGAAGCATTACCGATTGGAAGGAAGAGACTATAATGACCTCAAACCATATCTCGAAAACCTGGCCAGATATTCGGCAACCGGCAGTCTCCCCCTTGGCCAATTGGTACTTGATCAGTCCCTCAAGATACAAAAAGGATCCAGTACCATCCTGGTTACTCCTTCATTGGATCCTGAAAATGGTTCAACGGTTATGGATCTTGCATATAGAGGCATGAATCCCATTGTAGTGGTGGTTTCTGATAAACACAATAGGTCTGGGTCTGTGGATGGATACCTGGTTGGCAAGCTTCGCGAGGATAATATCCCTGTGTACCGGCTTGACTACAATCAAAGCATCAGTGATGTCTTGGAGGTGTCCCATGATTGGCAATGATTCGAAGCTCAATAGATTTACAATTAATCTGTCCTATTTAACCATGGTTTTTTCCCTTGCCAGGATGTTTTCTGTTGGTATGAGCCTAAACAAAGGTATCTGGCTTGAACTTGCAATAGTGTTTCTAATTGCTGCAATTGTAAGATACCTCGTAATTAAGCCACTGTATATGTTCGTCCTGTTGACAGTATCACTTGTTGGTTCAATTATACTGGACAGTGTCTGGTCGGGATTCTATCCTGCTATAAGAGACTTGACCTTCGACCTGATAAATAATGTAATCAACAATCTTTCCGGCGTTGAAAACATCAGTCCGGACAATCGGCTTCCACTGTGGATGATACTTGTCTCAGTTATTTCCATCTACACATCATTGGTGGTTTTCAGGGGGAGAAAAAGACTTCTTCTACCCCTGCTTTACATGCCCATATTCTTCATTTACTGGTATAGTTTCTACGACACTGCATTTATCCTTATGGTTTTTTTTATTTTCTCATACCTACTGGTAGTGGGTTATGAATCCCTGGTTAAATTAGATTCCGTCAAAACCATCAAAGGTGAAGGCATATTTTCAAGTATGTATCCGTCCTGGATGCATGTAGTCATAATCTACAGTATGTTAATCGCACTCCTTTCATCCACCTTACCTGGAACATCAGACTATATAAGATGGGCATGGCTGAATGACAAGGTAAACTCGGCATTCCCCATCGTACAGGAACTGCGTTCAGGAGAAGGTGCCAGAAGGGTTTCTGGTGATGCCCTAGCTTTTGACTTTTCTACAACAGGATTTCAGGATGACTCCTCCCTTCTGGGTGGCCCGGTTGAGATTGACGATACTCTAGTTATGAGTATCCGTGGCGACAGGGTAAATTACCTTCGTGGCAATGTCAGGCACACATATACTGGGACAGGTTGGATGGAAGACCCTGGTTTTTTTGAACTGGTACAGGAGGGGTCTGATTTTTCAGGTCTGTCAGATGAGGAAAAAGCACTTTACTATAGGGAGGCTGGTTTCTCAATCACAAATATTAGATTATCCTCAACAACTGTATTTAGTCCACTCCAACCCTACTCATTCACTTTCGAAGACAGTTTGGGATTGCTTGTAAATGGTGACTTCTCACTTTCTTATTCAGACGGAGTCTATGCAGGCCAAACCTATTTCGTCAGGGCCTACATCCCACGTGCCTATGGAATCCAGGTTGAAAGGGGAAGGGATAAAAGCCTAGATGACCTAATGAATCCCAACCCTTATTTAAACCTTCCCGACACAATTTCAGACAGGACTATCCAACTTGCAAATGCAATTACAGATGGGCTGGATTCAGGTATTGATAAGGCGCTTGCAATGGAAAGCTACCTAAGGGAGTCATATGAATATAATCTGGATGTACCCCATGTCCCTGAAAACACTGACTTTGTTGACTATTTCCTCTTCCAGGAGAAGGAGGGCTATTGCACTTATTTTGCGACTTCCCTGGCTGTTCTATTGAGAATTGAAGGTATTCCAACCAGGTATGTGGAAGGTTTTACTATTGGTCCGGAAACCGATGAGGGTATACAAGAGGTCAGAAACAGCAACGCCCACGCATGGGTAGAGGCCTATATAGAGCCGGTTGGGTGGATTACACTGGAAGCAACACCTGCCTACAACCCTCCTGCCAGGCTCTTGGATTATAATCCCCAGCTTGTTGAAGATGTTGAATCTGACCAAGTTGATGGCAGAAGTAGAGATCCTGAGTCTGCTGATGGAAGAGGGGAAGATTCAGATGATGTAACTGGGGATTCACCTGGTACACAGGGTGCAGACAAGGAGAATCCCTCATGGACACCCTCATCATTTGCATTATTTACTCTGCTTGTGATAACGTTAGTGGTGATGGGTAGATTCTTAAGGGGAATATACCATGTTAGGAAAGATAAGCAGTCCTACCAAGGCCTTGACAACAGGAGCAAGGTCCTATACCTTTATCATGAGATGACCAAGCATGTTGAAAGGTTGGGATATGGGAGCAGTCCAGGAGAAACTCATTTTGAATATTCCAATAGGATTTCCCACAAGTTTCACGACTTTGGTAAATTTGGTTTTAAGCAGGCAACCCAGTTTTTTGTAAAGTCCAAGTATGGTGATTATATTCCCAGCCTGGATGAGATAAGCATCATGGAGGACTACCTTAAAAAGCTTGACCTTAAGCTTAAGAGGCATTTTGGTTCAATACCCTACCATTTAAAAAAAGCCGTCAAACTTTTCAATTATAAAGGTATTTATGAAAGGAAGTGATATTTTGACAGAAATGAACTTCGACCCAAGAAAATATTTTACTGAGGCTGAGTTGATAAGCCTTACACAAGACCTGGTCAGGATACCCAGCCATAAGGATACTCCTGGATTTGAAAGAAACATTGCAGAGTTTATACACAATTATCTTCTTGATAATGGGATTCATTCGGAGCTTCACCCTGTTGTGGACGGAAGACCCAATGTAGTAGCTACAATTAAAGGCAAGGGGGATGGGAAATCACTAATGTTCAATGGACACACGGATACGGTCTTGCCTTACAATATGACCATTGATCCCTTTGCGGCAGCCCTTTCTGATGGGAAAATCTATGGAAGGGGATCTGTGGACATGAAGGGTGCCCTTGCATCCTTTATGGTATCCATGGTTGCAATGAAAAGAAGTGGCTATGTTCCAAGAGGTGATGTCATCTTCACTGCAGTCATCGGCGAAGAGGGTAAAAGTGAAGGAACTGAATATATAGTAAAATCAGATATCACAGCTGATGGTGCAATTGTGGGTGAGCCCTCAGACTACGAGTATGCCATAGGCCACAGGGGTTTGGAGTGGTTTGATGTAACCTTCTACGGAAAGGCCTCACACAGTGGGAGACCTGAATTTGGAGTCAATGCGATTGAACATGCAATGACCTTTATCAGCAGGGTCAAGGAAGACCTTTATCCTGTCCTGAGGGAAAAATACGACGAGTACATGGGTGGCTCGGTGATGAACTTTGGAACAATTACTGGAGGAACCGAGCAGAGTACTGTTGCCGATAAATGTATCCTTAGGATTGACAGAAGATATATACCGGGAGAAGACAAGGACACAGTATTGGCAGAGTACCAGGATATCATTGACAAGCTGAAGGAAGAGGATCCAAAGTTCAATGCAAAAATAGAGGTCACACCTGAAAGTGTTCTTGAACTATACCACCCTCCCCTGATTACATCCTTCAACGAATCCATTGTTACCTCAGTTAGAGAGGGAATCAAGGATGTAATGGGCTATGAGCCCACCATCACCAGAGGTATTGGTTGGTCTGATGCGGCCTTGCTAAAGACATATGCAAATATTCCAACAGTGGTCTTTGGACCTGGGGATCTTTCCCTTGCACACACTGAAAACGAACACATCAAAATAGAGGATTTGGTAAATGCCGTTGACATATACTCCCGAATCACTCAAAACTTCACCTCCCTTCCAAAGGAAGATGA
>Ga0334896_1003108_pt1 | contig 10493 bp, 12 predicted proteins | sample GraSluR3_MG_8_FD_207734 | JGI IMG/M metagenome (GOLD analysis project Ga0334896, IMG submission 207734) | Sludge microbial communities from methane-producing bioreactor in Wageningen University, Netherlands - Granular Sludge_27_06-R3 | ecosystem: Engineered > Bioreactor > Anaerobic >...
ATTCATCCCATCTGTTTCGGACATCGTTCGCTCCACTGACTTGGTTTTTCTTTTGAGCTAACGATTGTATTTCAGTTAGATTTTAGATGAGCTAACGCGATCAAATTGACGTGAGTGATTTTTCCGCGGTATAATTATCCCCGCTCGCCCCCGTAGCTCAATGGACAGAGTACCTGACTTCGAATCAGTAGGTTGGGCGTTCGAATCGCCCCGGGGGCGCCTATATGTGGGGTTTATCGAACAGATACCCCCACATATGCCGTTAAATAGCCCACTTAACGAGTCAGTCTATCATTTCTGGTGCAACCGTGGTGATTTTTATTATCAAAGATCATCCCACCCGCGAGAGTAGTAAAATACTTTAACGCATGCGGTGAATAGGGTAACAATGGAGCGAAACCAGTTTTCCGAAACGAGTCAAAATGCGGTAAGGCAGATTGGAACAGATCAGCCATCATATTATTTTTGTCCAGCTGGAGCCAAAAACGGCGCATTGGTCGCAGCAGGTGCGACCAATAAAAAGGAGGCATATGTCTAGAAAAGAATTGAGCAGAAGAGATTTCCATAGATTGGCTTCCATGCTAATTCTTGGCGCCGTTTTAACTGCCTGCACTCCAGAGGGTCGAGCGCAAGAAACTAGACCAGCCATCACACAAACTGTTGATAGTCCAATAAGCACTCTCACCGATGAAGAAATACGAGAACTGATTACAAAACCAATGACACCTACGCCCACAGAAGAGAATACAGCTACGCCAGAGGCTAGCCCTACACCAGAGGCAACTGCCACACCAGAAGCAACTGCCACACCAGCAACACCAGAATTTCCGAGTGATTTAATTATTCTCCCACAACACCAAGTTGAAATAGGAAACTTCGGTTACAATGAGTGGGGAAGTGAATATACTACTTCAGTTATACAACTCTATATTAGAGCCCAAGACGCTCACTACAATGAACCATTCACCATGCTCAATGGTCAGTATTATGTACAAGCCTGGGCCGATGCCTGGTTTAAAGAAACAAATGGTGCAGAACACCATGTTAGTGTGCCGCTGGTGGTTTATGATACCGAGAATTATAAATTATTTAGACTTTATTGGCCAATGGTAAGCGATTATTCAGATCGTGAGGATGAATCTATAAATAATATGTCACAACAATTCACTGGTCCTTGGAATGAAAACGCTTTTTCTGAAATGATAGAAAATGATTTTAATTTTGGAGAAACAGGACTGTATCACGAAGAGGATAATTCAGCATACGCTATCCAAATTGGTGTAATCCCCACTGGCAACATTACTAGCAGTAAATATCAAGATGGTATAGAAACCCATGTCGAATTTTGGCGAGACTTAATCGAGGGTGTTTACACCAGTGAAAAAATTGAAACTTTTAAACAAACTCTTGACACTAGTTTATTAAGCTTAAGTGAGCCTAATTTACCAGCCAATTTTATCATTCCTCTGAGAGCAAATTAATTAACCCTCCTGTTGTCTAGCTTGTTGTTTTGTATTTTTTTTGTAGTACCATTGAATATGGTATAAAAAAACTGCGATAGCAATAAATGACTGATACAAATCAATCTTTAGCTGAAATTTCCGAACTAAACAGTTGCGTCATAGAAAAATAGTACATATCAGCATTGCGAAATGAATTCTTAAAAATAGAGAGCCCGTAAGGGCTCTTTCCGCTTTTAAAGCCGCCGGGGCAGAGGTGCGGGAGATGCCCCGAAGCGGCTGCGTGTCGGCGTGTAGACGCCGACCACCAACACGTAGTGAGGTCAAGAGTGTGATGCGGTGTTTTTCCGCAGCTCTCTCTTGATCGAACGGGCGCCGCAGTGCCGAGAAACGCAGTGACATCGGACACAAGGGCACTGAGAGGTCGCTCTTTAGAGCGGTCTCGAAGCGCAGGGTTGGTGGTCGGGGTCGGTTTGCTGAGGTTTATGCCAGCAAACCAGCCCGCACGCACCGGCTTGATGAGCTGGGGGATCTGGCGAAGATGGTGAAAATCTGCGTTTTTCGGCAGGTTTTCACGATCTAAGCCACCGGTCCCCCCGAATCAAGGCGGCTCTCCCGCATCAAGCCAAGACCTCGATGGTCGCAGGCTTGATCTTACTTGTTGGGAGCCATCAAGGCTTTTCCCAACAAGTTAACCAATATGTTTGGGTATTACGTTCACCTGGTAAGCTGGAACCAGTAATACTGTTGGAAAGAAAAGGTGTTTTGTGAGCCGTTAAGCACCGTGAAAAACGTTCGTTTATTGCCTTCTCAACCCTTTTATTGTCGCGTGAAATTTTTTCCCTTTTTCACCATTTACCAAGCTTGTGAAAACCTGCATGTGAGTATTGACAATTCATGAAACAAAACCTATATTATTTTTGCTTCGCAAAAATCGTTTAGCTAAAGCTTTGTTTTTAGGTTTGCCTTAGCAAAACAAATAGACTGCATATCAAACGCCTTGGAGAAATTCAGGGCGTTTCGTTTCCCATCATCTCCTGCCGATGCTTTTTCTTCGGCGGCGTGACCACTTACCTCTTTCGCTCGCCTCCACAGGCTGGGACGCAGATGCTCCACCACACCAGACGTCATCCCTACTTCAGTAAATGGATTTGAGAACAGTAAAGCATATCAAAAAAAGCTTGTCAAGACGGTCTTTTTTATGTTCGGAAGAACGGTCGTATCTCCGTGCGCAGATCCGTTCGCTTATCCGAACGGATAATAAAATGCTTCTCAATGTTTCTTGAAGAAAATAAAACAAACCACAAAAATGTAATCGAGTAATCTGCGAATTGTTCAAACAAAGAGATCAGATTAATCTATGAGAAATGAGAAAAGGTTAGCTAAAATCCTATATGACGGTTTTTCAGCGGCCGAGCGCTTTTGCCCCAAAAACTCGCTTCACTCTGAGCGAAATGCTCTCAAAACGCGCTGCTTACCCGCGGGCGGCACCTCGGTCTGCTGCAAACGGTGTTAGGCGCTGTCATCCTCACGCTCTTTATTTTGAGTGTTCCTACTACGAAGATATTCCTTCAACGAAGTCCAACCAGCTCGGAGGTCGATGCTGACACCGAACACGCCGGGTTCTAGCTTTAAGACTTTAGATGCCCGTGCCACAGCCTCGTTTCGCATTGCATCCCGCACAACTTCGAATGGATCATGATCCTGATTCGAGGTCTCGGAGACGATATTAGCGAGAAGAGACCGCAGCTTTGCTGCGTAGGTCCGATCAACAAATGAACGATCAAAATGAAACAATATCCAAGAATGACTGCGCGGATCGAAGTCGTCAAAGTCAGTGTCGATCATGAGCATTGCAGGGGTATTGCGTAGTTCATCCCTCTCTTCTTCAGTCCAGTGCTTGTCGAGGACGTTCAGTTGAGTAGTAGGGGCATCGCCTGGAAAGGGAGCTACCAGAGCGCCGGAGTCACCAAGATTGCGCGCAAATCGTTCGAGTTCGGTCTTGACCTCATCAGATAGACCCCGTTGAGCATCAATGTAATCCTCGAAGAGTAGAAAGAACAAGCACCTCATTCCGCCTCTTGTCGTGCCTAGGTAGCTGTGCGTGATCCACATCTTTTATCTCTCCTTGAGTTATAAAGCGCCGCCCAACTATTAATTATACAAACTTCCACTATACCGCAATTTTACAGTATAGTAGGATAATTTTTGATATAATTTGCGGCTTATCAGCTTGATCATCAAGTCAGTTTTGCTTGATCAGAGCTGAACCTGCCAAAATTATACACCTATTTCATAAGGCTATTTTCACTTTGTCCGAATCAACCACATCCAAACCCAAAAAACTGCTTGACCAACTACGCGATGCCATTTTTAAATCTCCATTGCGAAAGATTACGGCCTAACGGCAAGCATTAGTGGCAGTTGAGTGGGGAAAATGTTTGAGAGCAGGAAAAACCCGAAGCCAGAAAAATGCTTGAAAATGCTACACGCCCTTAGGGCAATCCCACCCGGCGGATGCTGGCTTTGTTAGCCGGCGGACCATTGATGCACAAAGGTTGTTTATTTCGACTCGTAATTAAGATTAACAATTCCGCAGTCAAATGACATGGATTTTGATAATATCAGATTTTGTTTGCTATCAAGTTCTTTGAAAATTGGTATAAAAATTATTCCATCGAAGCCGCCAAACAAAGGCTATTTGTCATTTAGATACTGATCTAATGCCTGCCGAACGATTTCAGACATTGCTATGGATTCGCCATTCATTTCAGTTTGAATTTTGATCATCCGGATTTTTTGGATTTGGTCATCATAGAATTCAAAACTGTAACGTTTTGTTCGCCGCTTGATGGGTAGTTTGACCGAACGAAATTCCGAACGGATTTCCGGATGTTCATCCGTTCTGTTTTCCGAACGCATTTCCGAACGGTCAGATTTGATAGTTTCTTTGCCAGTTAACCGAGGTTTGATCGGTACTGTACCACTTATATCAATTCTGTCGGGTTTGGGCGATTTTGATGGCTCATAGCTGGGGTCAAAATCCTGGGGACGAGGTTTACGCATTGTCGATGATCCATTTTGCTAATTTGATATATTGTTTGGCACCAGGGTGATTGGGTAAAAGATTGATCAGTGGCATGCGTTTATCAAATGAGCGTGGGAACTCAATTGTCTCTGGAATTTGAATGTTTAGAATATTATCCTGATAGATACGACGTGCTGCCTGAACAACACCAGGGGAATGTTTTGTGTTTGCTTTAAACATCGTGAAGAGAACCCGGATTTCCTGTTGTTTCAATTCATCTTGAAACTTGTGCCAGAAAATCTCCTGCACGTGATTCACAAGATCTGAGATACCATCAACGGACATTCTTTCAGCACTGGCCGGCACCATCAATAGGTCTGCTGCAACAATGCCATTGAAGGCTAGAGCTGCTTTCCCTGGGGGCGTATCAATGAGGATGAAATCATATTCATCATGTAATGCTGACAATCTTTCTCGAAGGATCATTTCATCGCCTGGCTCCAGGCTTTCTTCGATGGCAGCCATCAAGGCAGAGGAAGGGAGTAAATCAAAGCCAAATTTTGTCTTTTGACGGACAACACCGGCAGGGACATTTTGGAAGAAAACATGATAAAGATTGTATTGGAATTCCCTGGGATCAAAACCGACATAACGTGTAGCCGATGCTTGCTGGTCAAGATCAACCAGCAAAACCTTTTTGCCCAGGCTGGCTAATGCCGCAGCTGTATTAACTGCTGAAGTAGTTTTACCCGTACCTCCCTTGTAAATCGAGAAAGTAATGGTTTTCACGCCTTGCAAGTTCGACATATTATTCCTTGATTTTCATATTGTGTTCCCACCATTGAGAGAACTGTTCATGAGGTACTTGATATTCATTTTCGACCTTGAGGATTTCACCGAACTTACCTGCCAGGATCCACCGCAGAATGGTGGTTCGTGGTTTTCCAGTGATTTTTGCGATCTTACTGACCCCCAAATAATTTTTCATAACCAAATGACCCAAATGTGTCAATTGATACAATCAAATCATATTGAAAAGTTTAAGTCAATACACAATTTGACAGCAATGATATAGTGATAAATATAATGAAAGAGCGGGGGAGTCAATTCCTTCCCAATAAACCACTGCTCACAGAAGAACTAAGGAAAAAACTTCCTGAACTGTATGAATGCGAAGACCAAGGGTTGAACGCCCTGGCTCAGGTGAAATTCTTCACCCCGGATAGCAACTGGACCTGGTACGCCAGTGAATTTGATGGTGAAGATATTTTTTTTGGTTTGGTCTCTGGCCTTGAAGTGGAACTGGGTTATTTCTCCTTGTGTGAATTACAATCGGTACGCGGGCCACTCGGTTTGCCCATTGAGCGCGACCTGTACTATGTTCCCAAAACCTTACAAGAATTATTAGAAAAACATAGCCGGGGGAGCTAGCATAACAGAAACCTGCCTGACAAAAATTACCAGTCTTATCCTCACACCTCCCTGGCCGGAATTAATTGGCAATACGTTAAATTACACTAGTAAAGTCATTCGTGGCTTTGCTCACGAGGGAATGTACCGTGTACTCAATTATGAATCCACTCTTGAAATTCTGGATGTAGAAGGTAAATGGGCGCGATTTGAAAAACATAAGAAAGTCAATTATTTACAGGATAATATCATCGCCCATCAAGATTATGCATGGGGTGATGGAAAGATCCTTCTGAATTATAAATGTCATCCAGGCAAAGCCGTTGATCGCTATCGATCAGGATACAAGACCTACATACTGCTGGCACTGCATGAAGTCAAGAATAGGGGAGATGTGGACGATTTTCATATCACTTGGGAGACAAAGGATGGTTTTTTAACACCGGATGGGTTCTGGGAGACGAATATTTCTCAGAAGACCACACAAATGCGCGTAAACGTCATTTTCCCAAAGAAACGTCACCCTTTACGAGTAATAATAGAGGAAAGTAACCATCGAAAAACACATATCATGACCAGTGGAGAAAGAACTGTTTTGCAAGATGGTCGATTAAAAGTAAGTTGGGTAAAGAAAAACCCCCGCTTGTATGAGACCTACCTGATGAAGTGGCTCTGGTAAAAAAGAAGACGATGAGCTGAAAAACTCATCGTCTCGACCGAAACTAACCAGAACCGCCGCCCATCGCGCCCTCCTTGTCTCTGATATTCGAATCGCACAATATGGAGTGATGAAAGTTCTGTGATGTGATTCTATTATAAGCGTATTCGCCTATAATATCAAGTCTTTTTAGGCTTTGGGCCAGTTCTTCTTTCTAGAGCCAAATAAGCAATTACAGCCTCTTCAGTTGTTGCCCAAAAGGTATCAATTTTGATTCCCCACATAATTCCTTTTCCCACCAATAGGCGCAGATGATTAGGGGATAAGCCGCTGATTTTTGCGGCTTGCCGGAGTGAGATCAAATCATTAACCCTTGGTTGATAGTCTTCCCATTTGTTTTCCATTCTTCGATTATAGCGTGTTTATGTTGAGGAAAGGGGATAACAGCTATGCTAGCGTGAGCGGGGCAGCGAAGGTAAAGAATAGGGCAGGGTTATTTATGTGGAAGTTGGGGGAGGTAAAGGTAAGCAAGTAGTGAGTTCATCATTCTACATTTGCAGGAATATCTTCGAATTGAATCCTTTGTGCCAGCGATTCAATGGCTTGGTCTGCGAGCACATCAGTGCAGAAAATATTTTCCAAGTCCTGATTTTTAAATTTCTTTGCTGTTAGCCAATTTTTTTGAATGTTTGAAGCGCTTATGGGTACTCGAGCTTCTTTTTTGGAGAGAAGATCAGTTGCATCTTTCAGCTTGACTTTGAGTTCCGTAAGCAAATAATAGAGATCATAAAAATCTCGATACCTGACTCTTTGGGATGCAGCCCGGATTTTTTCGGCGCAGATTTCCCTTTCATCCATCACCAGTGGAATGCTTGCAATTCCCCATACATTTTTATATTCGATTTTCTTGCCAGTCAAGATCGCATTTTGGAAACGGTCAATCTCAAATTTGATATGAGCGTTTTGACCAAGTAATCCTTCAAAGCGCAGTTTTTCTATTTTGATTGTGAATTTGGATTGAAACTCCTTTGTAACTTTAAATATCCCGTTTGCTTCAATGACAACTTTAATTTCGTCCAGCGTAATGCTTTTGTCCAAAGCGGTGAAATCCAGGTCTTCAGAAAACCGTTTTTGTGCAAGGTAGCAGTGATGAAGAGCTGTTCCGCCTTTGAAAATTAACTTGTCTTTTAGAGCCGAGTTGTAAATCAAATTCAAAGCAATTGCCAGAAAATAGTCTTTTTGGGCAATTGGCAAAGGGTAGCGCAGTTTTTTGCGGTTGATGATCTCAAGCTGCTGTCTGCTGATTTTCTTTTTTGACATATTGTTCAAAGAATTGGTCATAATACAGTTTCCATTTATGATTATATACTTTGTCTTGAGCATCGCTGATCGAAGAAACACTTTTTCGGTTTGCCACAGAGAGCAATAATTGTTGCGAGTCTAAATCAGCGCAATCAAGTAAAAAACCGAAAATCCGCCTGGTGGTGAGGTTTGACTTAAGCAGGTATTGTGTGAGTTTGTCCTGGTCAATCTCGTCTTGGTAGTCAAACAGCTTTTCCAAAACGATGTCTGTTGAATACCCACTGCGGTGAAACTGGATCAGATCGATGAGCGCCTTTTCAAAACTGGCGATTTTTATTTCTTGTCCATCCATTTCATGAGTTTCCCAGCCATAGAAGTATTTCGCCTGGGTAGTGGTGAAATGAAAAGTGTAATTTCCGATGCTTCTTGATTTGGTCTTTTCAAGTGAAACAGCTCCGATACCGCTCAGTAACTGATTATAATAACCGTGAAATTGTAGAGCAGATAAAAAGGAAATGTAAGCATTTTCGACCAGTAAATTAATTACTGCCCGATGATCGATGGCTAATATACCCCTGGTACTGATGTCAGAGATGACATACAAGCCCTTTTTGATACGAGTCAGCCAACCTTCGTTAACAAGCTTGCTGATCCTTTTCCTGGTGTATTGAATATCTTTGTTGAAAAGCTGATTCAGTTGGGAAAACGTAACCACTATGCCATATTGGGCAATAGCGTCTTCCAGAAGTTGAAATTCGTTTTCTACGAGTGCATTTCTTTTCATGTGATTATAATACCATACAGAAGGTATTATTGCAACACAAAACGAAGTGTGTTTATTCTCTGTCTTGTATTACTTTTTTAACTACGGTGTGAATTTCGTTCTGTCAACATCCCAAATTTAGTACCACTTGGAAGTGGAGACTTTCACGTATTTTTCTCAACAAACGATGAAAGCGGCTGTCTATTTCAGCCCGGATGTCATCCGGGTCGTCAACTGACCGGCCCTGAAATTGGCCGGTGTGGTGTCTTGCTTAATCTCTTAGCTGCCAGCATTTACGGAACCGATCCGAGGATTCTTTATAGACTGGTTCGAAAATATAACACGCAAACACGACTGCGGGGGTGTGGAATATATTAGTTGTGGCTCCCTCTATAACTCCTTATTTTCCGATAAGTCATCCATCACTTAGGAAGTCTCATATTATAATTTTGGGCGGATCAGATACCCGTGAAAAGCGCCATTTTGGAGATTTTTCCCATCAAGAAGTCAGGAAGAGAGAACTAAGATATTTTACTAACCTGGCACAATAAAGGGTTCCAGGTGATGACGAAAGTGTTCTTCTAAGAGCTGTGTGTACAAGTTAGCATTCTTCTTGATCGCTTCCTGGAAAGAGTCATTGAATTTATCCAGAACTGAGCCAAAAGTGACATGGAGAACCTGTCTGGCATCAAACTGATCAAAAAGCCCCAGAAGCTCGGAAGCCAACATTGCAGCAGGCAAGGGCACGTTCTCTAATTTTCCCGATACGTGGTAAGTGACGCGATCGGTTTCATAGTGTTGGTACGCATATTCATAAATCTCTCGAAAGAGAGGTATATTTGTCAAGGCGATCACTTTCAAAGCCTCGAGATAACTGGTGCCGGCGGTCTTGACATGGACCAGGTTGTTCGTGTATTGAGCGATTATCGGATAAATGCTGAATTTATCAGAACCGGTGTGGATGCTGATCTTATAACCGCCAATAGCATGCATTACTTTCGCGTGGTTTTCTAGCTCCCTCTCGAATGTCCCCAGATCGCCAATATAATCAACACCTTTTTCAAAACTGCCGATGAATCTCGGCGCGAGGGAAACAAATGGTACGTGTAAACGGCGAAGTTCAGATGCAATGAAATAATGTTCCTTAACGCTGGTTGGTGTATCGGTTTCATCTACTGAAACCTCGAGATCAAAGGAAGCCAGATTTTCCACCAGATAATCTGAGAGTGTCTTGATGTGGGCAATCGCACGACCGTATTTACCCAACGCCCTGAATAGGTCTTCTTCGCTGAATCCAAGGTTCAAATCCCCCAAAGTAAATGGGTTTTCCAAATACTTCTTCCGAAAATCGGCCAGATTGAACGCCAGTAACTCCCAGGGTAAAGTATTCACCTTGTGGCTAAGGGTTTCGAACGGATCGGTATGGGCATCATTGTCGACATGTAAATTCGGGTCGATTGTATAAAAGGTATAACCAGCGGAGAAGAATGGTGCAAGATCTGAAATCTCTTTTACATGGTCTGCATCTGCCCCCCAGGGATCTTTCCACTTTGCTTCAAAGATTGCCCACATGGCATCATCAAGTACACCCCTAGGATTGCGACCGGTTCGTTCGTTTTCTCGAACCGATTGCTGAGCGAAGATTGGCGCAATCCCCGTATTTGTAACAGCGGCGATATGTCCGGGAGTCGCGGATCCCAAGCGGTCACCAAAGCCAAAGGAGGTTGCCAATCCCAATGGTTGAGGCCTTAGCCAGGGAATCCGTTCCCGCAGGGAGTTTGCATTAGTATCATTCAGTTTGCATTGGAACCTGCCATCTACCTGTTCCCCATCAAAGTCGGTGTGATCGCCTTCAATGAAAAGACACTTTGC
>Ga0334896_1003114_pt1 | contig 10476 bp, 9 predicted proteins | sample GraSluR3_MG_8_FD_207734 | JGI IMG/M metagenome (GOLD analysis project Ga0334896, IMG submission 207734) | Sludge microbial communities from methane-producing bioreactor in Wageningen University, Netherlands - Granular Sludge_27_06-R3 | ecosystem: Engineered > Bioreactor > Anaerobic > Unclassified...
CACGGAGTGGTTGAGGGCGGCGAAGGCGGCGACTGTGCCCATTGCAACAGGCTTAGGCTCACTGCCAACGGTGATGTAAAGCCATGTCTCTTTAGCGACATTGGTTACAACGTAAGAGAACTGGGCAATCGACAAGCCATACTAGAGGCCGTAAACAACAAACCAGCCTGCGGTGGAATAAGCACCAAAAGTGAGTTTTACAATATAGGAGGATAATCAACCTGCCTGCTGGCAAGCAGGTTCAATCAATCAGCCAATCATACAATCACCCAAACATCCAATCATCCAATCACCCAATCACCCAACCTGCCTGCCGACGTCAGTCAGGCAGGTCATCCAATCATCCAATCATCCAATATCACATGAAACCAACATTTTCGCATACCGATGAGCAGGGCAAGGCCAACATGGTAGATGTAGGTGGTAAGCCCAACCAGATACGCGAGGCTAAAGCATCAGGCCATATCAAGCTTAGTGCTGAAACCATACAGCTAATCCGCGAGAACAGCATGAAGAAGGGTGATGTGCTCACCATTGCAGAGGTAGCCGGAATACAAGCCGCCAAACGGGCTGCCGACCTAATCCCGCTTTGCCACACCCTGCTCCTAACCAAGGTTGATGTAAAAGCATCGCTAATGGACGCTGGCGTTGAGGTGAACAGCCGTGTGAAATGCATTGGGCAAACCGGGGTGGAGATGGAGGCGCTAACCGCCGTATCGGTAGCACTGCTAACCATTTACGATATGTGCAAAGCAGTGGATAAGGAGATGGTAATTGGCGAAATCAAGCTGAACGAGAAAACAAAAACAAACGTAAAATAATATCTACAAAACAACATAACCATGCAAAAGGTAAAGGTACTTTCAGTAAATATATCAACCGAAAAGGGAACAGTTAAAAAGCCACAACCAACCATTGAGCTTAACGAAATGGGTGTGGCCAACGATGCACACGCAGGCGATTGGCACAGGCAGGTTAGCATGCTGGGCAAGGAGAGCTTCGACAGGTTTGCACAGCTTGCAGGCCGTGAGATTACCTTTGGCGAGTTTGCCGAGAATATCACCACCGAAGGGGTTGAGTTGGTAAACACCAAGCCCGGCGACAGGTTTGTGGGCAAGGATGTGGAACTGGAAGTTACCCAAATTGGCAAGAAGTGCCATGGCGATAGCTGCGCCATCTACCACGAGGTGGGCAACTGCGTTATGCCCAAGGAGGGAATTTTTGTTTGGGTTAAAAAATCGGGTACCCTTAAGCCCGGTGATGAGCTGGAGTTCATCCCCAAGGTATACAAGGTTATGGTTATCACGCTAAGCGACAGGGCTTACAAGGGAACCTACGACGACAAGAGTGGGCCGGCCGTTGTAGCCAAGGTCGACGAGTTCTTTGAGTCGATAAAATGGCAGCACACCGTTGATACGATGGTAATACCCGACGACGACAGGATGCTCCGAGGAAATTTACTTAAAGCAAAGGAAATGGGCTACGACCTTGTGATTACCACAGGTGGAACTGGTATTGGCGAGCGCGATATAACCCCCGATGTAGCCAAGGAGATGCTCGACAAGGAAATACCTGGCATTATGGAGATGATTAGGATGAAATATGGTGCCGAAAAGCCCAATGCCCTACTTAGCCGTGGAGTGGCGGGTATTATGGGCAACACCTTTGTTTACACTCTACCCGGTAGCGTTAAGGCTGTTAATGAGTATATGACCGAGATAACCAAAACCCTGAAGCACCTATACCTTATGCGAATGGGGATTGACAGTCACTAAAAAATCAAAATACTTGTAACTGCACTTGCTGAGTTACCAAGGAACAACCCCAATAATCGCTGGTTTTGCTCGCCATAGCTTACCAGCGTTTATACATAATGCCTCTAAAATATATTCGGCCATACCCTCTCTTTTTTCTGGTTTGGACTACCCCTACCCGTTAATATCTTTGTAAAATACCCTAAACTTTTTGTACACAACACCACCCATCCGTTCCATCTAGGCTCGTACCTTTAGATTTGTCTCCATCTCAAGGTGACTTTCGATATGAGCTTATCCCTTTTGGCAAGTAAAATAACAGGTGTATTACTATGGAATGCTAGATTCTTTTTAGGATTGAATAAGATCCTCTTATCCATACAAATTGGAGGGACCCAATTAGCGTGATACTTATGAATTTTTGCCGGCGGTGAATGAATTTTGTGAGATCGTTTTTAGTAACAACCTCAACCACTCGAACTGAGTTTAAAGCCATATGGAATATTTTGCACAACATTGAACAAATGCTCCAAGAGTAGGGTAATCTAAATCATCTAAAATTTGCTTACTATACTTTAGCGATTCAATTACAATAGTTTATAACCTTTTAAAAGCATAAATTGTCATTGCTATTGGGTTGAAGAATGATTTGGCGTTTAAACCCTACATGTCATATTGAATCAAAGCGATTAAATTTATCAGTATCTAAACTTTTTGCCTAAACAGTTGTCTTACATTAGCAAAACATAACATCAACATACCTTTTATGACAAAGAGAATCATATACTTAGCATCATTCACCGCGACATTAATGCTAATTGGAGCAAGCTGTGGAAATGGAGAGAAAGAAGGGAACACCAGAAGTGAAAGAGCACGATCGGGTCTACAGGTTAATGGCTACATTGTTGACCTTCAACCCTTAACACAAGGACTGTCGCTTTCTGGAACACTTATTGCTGGCGAGGAGGTTGAGCTTAGAGCAGAAACCACGGGTAAACTCGTAGAGTTTCATCTAGACGAGGGGAAACAAGTAAAGAAAGGGCAGCTCCTTGCCCGTGTAAATGATAGTGAGGTTAGGGCTAGGTTAGAAAAATTAAAATCGGACCTTCAGCTTGCCCTCGATAACCTTGAGCGTAACCAAAGGCTAAAGGATATAAACGCACTGAGCCAACAAGAACTTGATGTTGCCCTTAACCGAGTTGACGGGATTAGAGCAGAGATACGATTAGCCGAAGCGCAGATAGAAAAAGCAGAGATACGGGCACCTTTCGATGGTAAAATTGGGCTGCGCAATGTTAGTCCTGGCAGCTTCATTGGAGCCAACACGGTTCTTGCCACACTTATACAGGACAACCCCTTAAGACTTGAGTTCTCTGTACCCGAGCGCTATGCCTACGGTGTGAAAGCAGGTAAGGAGGTAACTTTTACCCTAGGGCACTACCCCACGGAGTACAAAGCCACCATATATGCCACCGAGTCGGCAATCGACCAGCAAACAAGAGCCCTTAGGGTTAGAGCCATATGCCCTAATCCACATGGAGAGCTACTTCCTGGTTCGTTTGCAAGGGTCTCGTTTATCCTTAACGGCAGCCCCAAAACGATACTTATTCCTCCACAGGCATTGGTTCCTGTGTTAGGTGGTCAGAATGTTGTACTCGCCCGTAATGGTAGAGCTACATTTGTTCCTGTAGAAACGGGGATACGCACAGCAACCTCTGTTGAGGTGGTTTCTGGCATTGCTCCAGGCGATACGCTACTGCTTTCGGGTCTGCTGCAAGTTAGGGAGGGCACACCCATAAACACTACAATTGTAGATAGCTGGTAAGCTAAGCATTATGCCCAACCTACACCAAGCCGTGCTTGGGTAATGTTTCTGGCTTGCTAAAAGTAACCAGCCGATTATTGGATACACCAACAACGAAAACCCATGAATTTAACATCACTTAGTATAAATCGCCCGGTGCTGGCCTCAGTTATGTCCATCGTCATTGTGATATTTGGAATTGTAGGCTATACCTTCTTAGGAATTAGGGAATACCCCAGCGTAGACCCACCCGTTGTTTCAGTTTCCACATCGTACGTGGGAGCCAACGCCGATGTGATAGAGGCGCAAATAACCGAACCCCTAGAAGCGGCTCTTAGCGGAATATCAGGCATTAAATCCATCACATCAACCAGTTCCGATGGCCGCAGTAGAATTTCTGTAGAGTTTGAGCTGGGTGTTGACATGGAGGCAGCAGCCAACGACGTTCGCGACAAGATGTCGCAGGTGGTAAGGCGTCTCCCCCCCGATATCGATGCCCCTGTGGTTTCCAAAGCCGATGCCGATGCCGAAACCATTATCGTACTAACAGCCCAAAGCGACACCCGCGATCTGTTAAGCCTATCCGATATTGGAAACAACCTAATTAAGGAGCGGCTGCAAACCATATCGGGGGTAAGTGAGGTAAGCATTTGGGGCGAGAAGAGGTACGCCATGAGGCTTCACCTAGATCCCCATAGGCTTGCTGCCTACGGGATGACTCCCAGCGACATAAGGGTGGCGCTTAACCGCGAGAACATTGAGCTCCCAACGGGAACCATCGAAGGGTACTACACCGACCTGTCGATCAGAACGTTGGGCAGGCTTGAGACAGAGGACGAATTCAACAACATGATTATTCGTGAGGTGGACGGAATCCCTGTAAAGGTTAAGGATGTTGGCCGCGCCGAATTAGCACCCGAAAATGAGCTAACACTCTTTCGAGGAAACTACGGAACACCCCAAATTGGTATTGCCATCACCTCACAGCCTGGGGTAAACTACATCTCTATTGCCGATGAGGTATATCGACGTGTTGACCAGCTTAATAGGGAAATTCCTGAGGATATCCGTTTAGCAGTAGGTATCGACATTACCACCTCAATCCGCAAGGCTGTTAAAGAAGTACAGGACACCATACTTGTGGCATTCATGCTGGTAGTATTAGTAATCTTCATCTTCCTACGTAGATGGAGAACTACCATCATTCCCATGATTACAATGCCCATTGCCCTGATAGGCTCTTTCTTTATCATGTACATCATGGATTTCTCCATCAACGTGCTATCGCTGCTTGGTATAGTTCTGGCAACAGGGCTTGTGGTTGACGATGCCATTGTGGTGGTAGAAAATATCTTCTCGAAAATTGAGAAGGGGATGAATCCAATTCAAGCAGGGCATGAAGGAACAAAAGAGATTTTCTTTGCTATTATCTCAACCACCATAACCTTGGTGTCGGTATTTTTACCCATCGTTTTTCTACAGGGCATTACCGGTAGGCTGTTCCGCGAGTTTGGGATTGTGATCTCGGGGGCGGTAATCATATCATCCTTCGTTGCGCTTACCCTTACCCCAATGCTAAGCGTTAGGGTATTGGCTGGCAAACACAAGGAGAGTCGCTTCTCAATTTTTATGGGTCGAGTATTCGACAACCTGTCGAATGCTTATCAACGAGGATTAACAGCCTTCATTAATAGACGCTGGATTGCGCTTATCATTGTCGTTGTGGCTGTATCTATAATTGGTATACTTGGGGTTAATATCCCATCAGAGTTAGCACCCCTTGAGGACAAAAGCCGTATTAACATTAACGCTACTGCCCCAGAGGGAACATCGTTTGAGCTAATGGACGAGTACATCATGAACGTTATTAGCTTTGTTGATACCATGCCGGAACGTAGGGCAATAACAGCGATGTCATCGCCGGGCGGGACAGGATCGAAGAATAGTGGGTTTGTTAGGCTGTTGCTTAGCGAGCCACACGAACGTTCCAAGTCGCAACAGGAGCTGGCCGATGAGATACAGGCATACCTCAACACCCAAACATTTGCCCGCGCCTTTGTTACCCAGGATCAAACCATTAGGGCAGGCCGTGGAGGGGGACTCCCCGTACAATTTGTGGTACAGGCTCAGAACTTCGAGAAGCTAAAGGATGCCGTGCCTATATTCCTTCAACGCGCCCAGGACGATCCACGCTTTCAGGTGGTTGATGTGAACCTAAAGTTCAACAAGCCAGAGCTTAGAATTGAAATAGATAGAGATAAAGCCCGCGCTACAGGGGTTACCGTTAGGGATATTGCCGAAGCACTTCAGATGTACTTCTCGGGCTCGCGCTACGGATTCTTTATCCATAATGGAAAACAGTACCAGGTAATAGGACAAGCCGAGCGCCAGTTCCGCGACGAGCCATCGGACATCACCAGCATCATGGTACGTAACGACAAGGGCAACATGGTGGAGCTAGGAAACCTTATTACCATTACCGAGGAAAGCACTACCCCACAACGATATAGATACAATCGTTACGTATCGGCTACGTTTAGGGCATCAACGGCACCCGGGGTTACCCTAGGCCAAGGTATTGATGCCATGCGAGAGATATCCAACGAGGTACTTGACGAAACTTTCACCACAAGCCTAACAGGTATTTCGGAGCAGTTTGCCGAGAGCTCGGGTAGCATGTACTTTGCCTTTGTGTTCGCATTAATCCTTGTTTACCTTGTGCTGGCAGCACAGTTCGAGAGCTACCGCGACCCACTTATCATCATGTTTACTGTTCCGCTTGCCCTTGCGGGAGCTTTCATATCGCTATACGTTATGGGGCAAACCATGAATATCTTTAGCCAAATCGGCATGATTGTACTGGTGGGAATTGTAACTAAGAATGGGATTCTTATTGTGGAGTTTGCAAATCAGAAAAAGCAGAAAGGCCTCGACAAAACAAAAGCAGTAATCGAAGCTGCGGGTCAACGTTTAAGGCCAATCCTTATGACCAGCCTTTCAACCATTTTTGGCTCGTTGCCCATAGCACTTGCGCTTGGAGCAGCCTCAACCAGCCGAATACCACTGGGGATAACTATCATTGGAGGACTACTTTTTGCACTTGGCCTAACGCTTTTCGTTGTGCCTGCAATGTATACTTATATATCAAAGAAAACAGCAAATATTATATATGATGAGGAGTAGTTTCATAGTTTTATTGCTGGGCTTAGTACCCCTGTTCGGGGTTGCGCAGGAGGAGTTAACGCTTGAGGATGCCATAAGAATTGGGCTCGAGAATAGCTATTCAATTCAGATTGCCCAGAACAATGTTTCCATTGCAACCAACAACAACACCATGGGCAGCGCCGGTTACCTTCCAAGGCTCGACCTGAATATTAACCAAAGCAACAACTTTCAGAACAGGCACTACGAGTTTGATGATGAAAGCACGCTTACCCAAGAGGGTTTCCCAACTCACGCCCTATCGTCGGGGGTGCAGCTAAACTGGACCGTGTTCGATGGGTTTGCCATGTTTGTCCGCAAGGAGAAGCTCGATGTGTACAAGCAGCAAAGCGATCTATACCTAAGAATGGAAGTTGAGAACACCGTGGCCAACATCGCATACACGTTCTACAACATTGCCCTTAACGAGAAGCTACTTAAGAACTACGAGGAGCAGATGGACCTTTCGCGCCAACGCCTAAGGATAGCTCGTGAAAAATCGTTGATCGGTGTAGGTTATGGGCTACAGGAGTTGCAATCGGAGGTTGACTTTAGAGCCGATAGTGCGCAGTACATTCGACAGGGGAGCCACCTGGTGAACCTAAAGGCAGAACTTAACCGTTTGCTCAGTCGCGACCCCGATGTTGGATTCACAATAAACACTGCCATTCCAGTACCAAAAGCAGCATCAAACGACGATATATTTTTAAAGATTAAGGAGTTTAATCCCAGCCTACTAAATGCCAGATTACAATCGCAAATAGGTGACCTTGAGCTGAGTGAAGCCATGGCTTCGCGTTACCCTACCGTTACGCTAGGTGGCGCCTACAACTTCTCGCATATTGGCACCCCCGAGGGATCGACAACGCTAAATGTAACCCACGGCCCAACCCTTGGGATTGGAGCATCTATCAGCATTTTCAATGGTTTTAACGCAACCCGCAGAGTGAATAACGCCAAGATACTGGCCGAAAACCAACGGTTGAACGAACAGGAGCTTTCACTTAGGCTAAAAAGCACAGCGTTTAAGCTTGTTAACAACCTTAACCAGGCCATTGAGCTGGTTAAGGTTGAGGAGTATTCGGTTGAGCTTGCTCAGCGCAATGCCGAGGCATCTTGGGAAAAGTACCGGCTGGGTGCCATTTCGGACCTGGAACTCCGCGAGAGCCAAAACAAGCTACTTGATGCTCAAACCAGGCTAATATCGGCCCAGCTTAACGCCCAAGCTGCCGAGATTGATATCCTTTCGCTTACAGGTGACTTAGGTGAATACATTGGACGATAGGTTACAACTTTACTCAAACATCATTAAAAACGGCCAAGAACAAAAGCTTGGCTGTTCTTGTATGGTGTAATTTTTTTAAAACCAATAAGCCTTAAACAATTTCACGGCAAGCCCAGCAGTTTACTTTGATATTTGTATATTAGTAATTAAAAACACACGCTATGCAACCACTACTTAAAGGGAAAACCATACTCGTTTCGGGCGGTAGCCAGGGATTGGGGTATGCCATTGCCGAAGCTTCGGCCAAAGAAGGAGCCAATGTGTTCATAGGCAGTCGCGATGAGGAGAAGCTGAAATACTCCTCGATGCGAATTGCCAAGGAGTGCGGCTCGAGCGCTGATTTTGGCGCGCTGGATGTTACCAACCCCAAATCGATTAAGGAATGGGTACAAGCAGGGCTAGCCAAGTATGGCCATATAGATGGTTTGATTGTTAATGCCGGTGGCCCCCCTGCAGGAAGGTTCGACAATTTTTCCGATGAGCACTGGCAGGCTGCATTTGAACTCAACCTATTGAGTGCTGTTCGCCTAATCAGAGAGGTGCTGCCCCATATGAAAAAGGCATCAAAAGGGAGCATTGTAACCATCACCTCGGTATCGGTGAAAGAACCCATCGATATGCTTCTGCTCTCCAATGTTTTTCGCTCGGGCGTAACGAGCCTTGCCAAAAGCCTATCGCGCGATTTGGCGCCATACAACATCCGCATCAACAATATCTTACCCGGCCGGCTCGATACCGAGAGGGTTAAGCAGCTCGATGGTATTATTGCAGAAAACGATGGGGTGAGCGTAAACGAAGTTAGGTCGAGATTTCATGAGCAGATTCCACTGGGTCGATATGGTAAGCCCGAGGAGCTTGGGAATTTGGCTGCATTTTTACTGTCGGACAAAGCTTCGTTTATTACAGGATCGACAATACCCGTAGATGGGGGAATGCTAAAAACGGTCTGGTAAACCTTTACTTAGCAACAAAGCAGCGAGGTCAAGATTATATACACTTGGCCTCGCTGCTTTTTTTTTCTTCATGAAGGGAGGGTTTTACACAAGTTCCAAACAGGCGAAAATCAACACCAACGGATTAGCGCAGAACGATCTCTCCCTGGGGATGTTCGAGGATTGTCTCGTAGTATCTGTTAACAATAAACAGTGGGCTAAACAGTTGTATAGCCGATGCTTTTTCGATATTACCATTCAGAATTTTTCCAATATGCGTGTTTACTATCAGGTACTCTGTTTCAACGCGCCCTTCCCCCATAGCAACAGGCATCCTTATAATGGTTGCCCACCGCTTATTCTCACTAATATCTACCACCTGAAAAACCGATTCGGGATCGCTTAGTATCTGAATACCCTTTTGTGTGGGAGTATCAATTAGAACCTGTCCCTCGTTGGAATCATCAACATAAACATTTAGCACCTTGCTGTAGGGTTGGTTACGATAATCGGCAACATAGGTGTCGTTGAAGAACAGCTCGCTAATACAGGTATCGTCATACCTTGTACCCTTATACACCTCCACAATCTCGAGCTGTAGAAAGGTAGATGTAGGTCTAAGAATAGTAACAACTCATTTATTCTATTATCTAATAGATTATTTTTATATGATTGTCCGCTAACATACCTAAAGTTAAAATATAAGAATACGTCATTGCGAGCCTGCCTTTGCCCTGCCTTTGCCGGCAGGCGGCAGGCTGGGAGTGTTTTTTACGACGAAGCAATCTATTCGTATTCAGTGAAATAAAGATTGCTTCAACTCTTTAAAAGCAAGGGTTTGACTTCGTCGAGCACTTCGTGGTTCGCAATGACGATTCGGTGTTTTGGTATCGAAACGGATAGTCATAATATTTTTTTAGTATAAAGAAATACATATGTTTTAAATTTTATTAAAAAACAAGGTGCTAAAACACTATAACACCTTGTTGAATTAAAGATTATGTTGCAGTTAAACACTTAATTACAGGTTTAATAATTGCATTTAAATGTAACAAAGTGTTTTGAGTTATACTACTTGTTGATTCGTAGCATCCATTATATGCATTGCTTATAACAATTGATGCAGCACTCAACCAACCTGCAGGCCCTAAATAAGGTAGTCCTAAAGCAATTGCATTAGATGCACCACAGGATACTTCTAGTGACATTCCGCCTACAACTACTTCCATCTCCTGCAAAGATAATATCCATGTTTCTATTTGTCAAAAGTTTAGATTAAATCTTTTGAATTAGGCACTTAACTAATAATCATCCTGTAGGTATGAGGCTGCCCTTCTACCATTCTAATCAACAAGTTTTCAAATAGTCCTACACTCATGAAGTTTCGATTAAACCGATAGGTATACTCATCTATATATGCCTGTAAGTGTTCTGCGTGATGGTGCATCCCCCTTAGCCAACCCTTAAACCCCATTATTGCCCTATGCATATCAGGAAAGT
>Ga0334896_1003115_pt1 | contig 10474 bp, 3 predicted proteins | sample GraSluR3_MG_8_FD_207734 | JGI IMG/M metagenome (GOLD analysis project Ga0334896, IMG submission 207734) | Sludge microbial communities from methane-producing bioreactor in Wageningen University, Netherlands - Granular Sludge_27_06-R3 | ecosystem: Engineered > Bioreactor > Anaerobic > Unclassified...
TTCCTGATTCATCTTTCTTAAAACTTCAGCATAATCTTGAAACATCTTGTAATCATGATCTTTAATTATTATTGATCCACCAATAGTAACCACTATTCGCATTCTATCACCATATCAATTAATATTACTATAAATATAAAAAACTGTGGATTTTATGTTTATTACTAATATTATTTATTAATAATATAACATGTTTTTAATTTTAATCCTAAAATAGTCTGATTTTAACTCAGTTAAAATGCCAGAATTTGAAAGTGTTAGTCAATTTCAATCCTAAAATAGTCTGATTTTAACTTATTTAGTGCCGGAGGTAGTGTTTTTGCTGAATTAATTTCAATCCTAAAATAGTCTGATTTTAACACGGGTTTTAAAAACTGCCATTTTATACAACCTCTGTATTTCAATCCTAAAATAGTCTGATTTTAACTGTTCTTTGCTTTTATCACGTAAAGACTCTTGATGATTTCAATCCTAAAATAGTCTGATTTTAACGAGAAACGTTTTTGTATATAATCTTCTATTTTAAATATTTCAATCCTAAAATAGTCTGATTTTAACCTTTTTAAGGTCGAAAGTTTCGATACAGAAACATTAAAATTTCAATCCTAAAATAGTCTGATTTTAACTTTCAATTATTCGTCTTAATGTCCTGTCATATACGCATTTCAATCCTAAAATAGTCTGATTTTAACGAGATTAGACAGTTTTAATCAGAGGTGACTAAAAAATTTCAATCCTAAAATAGTCTGATTTTAACAGGTTGGTAAAGGTAAACATAACCCGGAAGGAATGATTTCAATCCTAAAATAGTCTGATTTTAACATTCATGATGTTAAAAAAGGTACTTGGATCCCGGTGCAGCATTTCAATCCTAAAATAGTCTGATTTTAACCTATCAATCCTTTCAATGCAATTGTATCATATAACGCATTTCAATCCTAAAATAGTCTGATTTTAACATTGATAAGGGTGTTATTTCTCCGGTCAATAAAGGTAATTTCAATCCTAAAATAGTCTGATTTTAACTTAGCGTCGTAACGTTGTCGTATGTATTTAGCAACATTTCAATCCTAAAATAGTCTGATTTTAACTAAAAGTATGGTCTAAAAGCCCTCCTTTATAATTGATTTCAATCCTAAAATAGTCTGATTTTAACTATTAGCGTCGTAACGTTGTCGTATGTATTTAGCAACATTTCAATCCTAATAGTCTGATTTTAACTAAGTTTAGACGGTTATATTGATAAAATGAGAGAAAAATTTCAATCCTAAAATAGTCTGATTTTAACTTTACTGGAGTTAGAACAATATATTTACCAATCCAAATTTCAATCCTAAAATAGTCTGATTTTAACGTGTATATCAAAAGCACTACCCGGATGAGGGATTTTAATTTCAATCCTAAAATAGTCTGATTTTAACCAGATTAAGGTTAAATACAGTAGGAACAATATTGATATTTCAATCCTAAAATAGTCTGATTTTAACCAGATTAAGGTTAAATACAGTAGGAACAATATTGATATTTCAATCCTAAAATAGTCTGATTTTAACCCGGTTTAATAGCAGTTAAAAGCCTAAAAAAATTCTCATTTCAATCCTAAAATAGTCTGATTTTAACTTAATTTGGAAAGATCCTTTATTTTTCCGTGACTTATATTTCAATCCTAAAATAGTCTGATTTTAACAATAATATCCCATTTGGAGTCCATAGGCTTGATGATATTTCAATCCTAAAATAGTCTGATTTTAACGTAACTGGCTGAGTAAGCCACATGCTAATAAAGCAGATTTCAATCCTAAAATAGTCTGATTTTAACAGTCCTAAGTGCTACTGAAAAAATACTGAAACTTTTATTTCAATCCTAAAATAGTCTGATTTTAACAGTTTAAACCTCTCAGTACCGAGTAGGTGTTACTTAATTTCAATCCTAAAATAGTCTGATTTTAACCTCGCCAATGTCTTTCCCTTGACTAGCTATGTTTATATTTCAATCCTAAAATAGTCTGATTTTAACAAAGTAACGCCTCGACGCAGAATGAGAGTTACCAAATTTCAATCCTAAAATAGTCTGATTTTAACGCGTTCCCCAAGCATTTGTACCTCCCCTGTAACTCCATTTCAATCCTAAAATAGTCTGATTTTAACCACTGCCAGCTGTGAAGATAGTACGAACTATACGTATTTCAATCCTAAAATAGTCTGATTTTAACCGAACAAAAAGAAAATTATACTAAAGCCTTTAAATATATTTCAATCCTAAAATAGTCTGATTTTAACTGTTTTACAAGCTAATTTTTCGCAATCATTAACCCATTTCAATCCTAAAATAGTCTGATTTTAACCTCTTCTATATCCTCTACTTCCTCTTTTTCAGGTTTATTTCAATCCTAAAATAGTCTGATTTTAACAGTACTGGTGGAGGTAGTGGTAGTTCTATTTTAAGACATTTCAATCCTAAAATAGTCTGATTTTAACTATGTCTTTGTCACTGAAGGGTTCAAAGCTGAAACTATTTCAATCCTAAAATAGTCTGATTTTAACGGTAATTCTGTGTTGGGTATGCTGTCATTGTCTTCATTTCAATCCTAAAATAGTCTGATTTTAACGATATAACAATGGATGATGATTTCTTCTGCAATGTCATTTCAATCCTAAAATAGTCTGATTTTAACTTAATTCCTCAAGTGTGTCCTCTGTTGCGGGGTTAACCGATTTCAATCCTAAAATAGTCTGATTTTAACAAGAATTACGCAACCTCACAATCAACAATTTATTACATTTCAATCCTAAAATAGTCTGATTTTAACTCCAATCAATTAATTCATCAATACTTTTAAAATCAGGATTTCAATCCTAAAATAGTCTGATTTTAACACGTTTACTCTATTATTAAAGAAAAAATTATTAAAATTTCAATCCTAAAATAGTCTGATTTTAACGAATAATAAAATTAAAGGAGATGGTATATTGACAGAATTTCAATCCTAAAATAGTCTGATTTTAACACATAGCTAGGAGTAAAGCCTTTTTAAAAATAAGTTAATTTCAATCCTAAAATAGTCTGATTTTAACCTGATATTAGGCCTTTGTCTTGTTATCTCCTCTATTTCATTTCAATCCTAAAATAGTCTGATTTTAACCAGGTACACGCCAGGGAATATACTATCCCTTCCCATTTCAATCCTAAAATAGTCTGATTTTAACCCGGCTATAAATATGGCTTAATTTGTGAATGGTGCAAATTTCAATCCTAAAATAGTCTGATTTTAACTTGTTATTATTAAAAAAAAGTTGTTTATCATAAGAAGATTTCAATCCTAAAATAGTCTGATTTTAACACTGCCATGCTGTACATGGTTTAAATGTGTATACATGATTTCAATCCTAAAATAGTCTGATTTTAACGTTTTTTATACCTCCTACTATTATTTCAATTTACATTTCAATCCTAAAATAGTCTGATTTTAACTGAAATAACAGAAAACCATCTCATACTTATTTTAGAATTTCAATCCTAAAATAGTCTGATTTTAACAATAAACTTGAAAAAGTAATTAATGATTTAAGTAATATTTCAATCCTAAAATAGTCTGATTTTAACAATCTCTCAGAAATTTATCCCGGTGATCGTAATTTTATTTCAATCCTAAAATAGTCTGATTTTAACAGAAACAGTTAAAAATTTATGGAAAGGTTTAATTAAATTTCAATCCTAAAATAGTCTGATTTTAACTTGTCTTTCAAAAAATACTTTCCATTCTTTTTTTGAATTTCAATCCTAAAATAGTCTGATTTTAACATGATTGAAAATTCTAACGAGTATAATAGGAGAATAAATTTCAATCCTAAAATAGTCTGATTTTAACTTTTCATTCCAGAACGCATACCCATCATTATATCTCATTTCAATCCTAAAATAGTCTGATTTTAACACAATTTAACATCACCAACACTATCTTTTATAAACTATTTCAATCCTAAAATAGTCTGATTTTAACTCTGGTCATCAACTTCTAATAGAATAGAAACGACATCATTTCAATCCTAAAATAGTCTGATTTTAACTTTTAATAACTTAATTAATTTTTTTATAATATTTTTTATTTCAATCCTAAAATAGTCTGATTTTAACCTTCATCAATTACTCCGTCCATATTCTCGTCATAGAAATTTCAATCCTAAAATAGTCTGATTTTAACTACTAGTACTTGCCTTCTCCGTTCCTTTACCAGCTCCATTTCAATCCTAAAATAGTCTGATTTTAACTTGCACAATTCACCCTGAATCAAAATGCACACCAGAATTTCAATCCTAAAATAGTCTGATTTTAACACCCTAATTTTTTTAATATATTCCATCTGCATTTTAAATTTCAATCCTAAAATAGTCTGATTTTAACTTTCTCTACCACTCCAATTAAATTCTTCAAATTTAAAATTTCAATCCTAAAATAGTCTGATTTTAACAGAAACCCCAGAAGCAGTTAATATGCAATTAAATGAATTTCAATCCTAAAATAGTCTGATTTTAACCACAACTAAACCAGTTCACAATGCAATACAAAAAAGCATTTCAATCCTAAAATAGTCTGATTTTAACACTTTAAAAGGATTGAAAACCATTTATTAATGAATTATTTCAATCCTAAAATAGTCTGATTTTAACTCCTTCTTAATTGCTAACATTTTAAGATTTGTTTTAATTTCAATCCTAAAATAGTCTGATTTTAACATAACCGCATTCCAAAACAATAGTAATGATATTACTGATTTCAATCCTAAAATAGTCTGATTTTAACTAAGACATAACCATGCCCCATTATCGGTTAATGCTCCTATTTCAATCCTAAAATAGTCTGATTTTAACCAGCCACCCTCCTCCACATAATCTATCCTTTCAAGGTATTTCAATCCTAAAATAGTCTGATTTTAACCTTATATTGAAAATGATGAAATTGTTGATTATTTTCATTTCAATCCTAAAATAGTCTGATTTTAACTCATAACCCTGTAATTCACTGTATTGATCATAAACACGATTTCAATCCTAAAATAGTCTGATTTTAACCCTCATTGAAAAAATCTTTGATGATCCCGTTAAACTCATTTCAATCCTAAAATAGTCTGATTTTAACGATTGTTACATTTAATTAACATTTTTTTCACCTGCATTTCAATCCTAAAATAGTCTGATTTTAACCACTATAATAATTTTTTACTATTATACCAGCACTACCATTTCAATCCTAAAATAGTCTGATTTTAACGATGAACATAGACTAAACCAGATTATTAATAGCACAAGAAAAATTTCAATCCTAAAATAGTCTGATTTTAACACACCTAAATTTAAATAATTTATGTTATATTCTGTGATTTCAATCCTAAAATAGTCTGATTTTAACTTTTTATTTGCGGTGTCTTTATAAAACCAATTATTTGATTTCAATCCTAAAATAGTCTGATTTTAACTTTATATCTTTATATTCCTTTCCTACACGGTTTCGGATTTCAATCCTAAAATAGTCTGATTTTAACAAGAAGGTATTTGTACTGTAACCATAACCTGTACTTATTTCAATCCTAAAATAGTCTGATTTTAACCTCGCTGCAGTTGCATCTGCAAATTCAATCACTTTAAAATTTCAATCCTAAAATAGTCTGATTTTAACTATATCATGTAAATATATAACATATTCTAATAAGTTTTTAAAATTTCAATCCTAAAATAGTCTGATTTTAACGAATTTGTGATGGTAAAAGTATATGATGAAGATAATTTCAATCCTAAAATAGTCTGATTTTAACATTATTAGTTGAATAATTGTTTTGTTTGTTTAAAAAATTTCAATCCTAAAATAGTCTGATTTTAACCTTAACAAACCATTAAATATTCCTACTGATGAAGGAATTTCAATCCTAAAATAGTCTGATTTTAACGATAAAAAAAATCCCCACCATACAAAAAATGTATAGATTTCAATCCTAAAATAGTCTGATTTTAACATCCTAATAGTGGATTATTAAAAACAGGAGATTGGCTATTTCAATCCTAAAATAGTCTGATTTTAACCATTTTTATATCCCGCCCCCCATTTTTTACAAGGCAGATTTCAATCCTAAAATAGTCTGATTTTAACCTGACAGAAGCCCTGACAGAAGCCCTGACAGAATCAATTTCAATCCTAAAATAGTCTGATTTTAACCTTGAAATATTATGATGGAAAGAATGATAACAGCTAATTTCAATCCTAAAATAGTCTGATTTTAACCGCTTGTACATGAAGATCATCATCCTATACCGTTAGATATTTCAATCCTAAAATAGTCTGATTTTAACAACCCTCCCAAAGAGCGCTGATAAGCCCGGCAAATCATTTCAATCCTAAAATAGTCTGATTTTAACTATGAGCACGGGGAAGTGTACTTGTAGTTTGAGTGAATTTCAATCCTAAAATAGTCTGATTTTAACAAGATACTATGATGACTTTGAAGACGGTTTATTAACATTTCAATCCTAAAATAGTCTGATTTTAACGTGTGGAGATGGTGAATGATGGAACAGAGATTAAAATTTCAATCCTAAAATAGTCTGATTTTAACTAATATTACTATTTGCATAAAAAACAACAGTTCTTATTTCAATCCTAAAATAGTCTGATTTTAACGTAAGTTCCATCCACATTAATCTCATTATTGTTAAAATTTCAATCCTAAAATAGTCTGATTTTAACTTTTGTATTTTTTTCCAATATACAAAAGATGTTTTTATTTCAATCCTAAAATAGTCTGATTTTAACACTGTAGAGAATGTTCATCTCTACGGAGGTGTTATTGAATTTCAATCCTAAAATAGTCTGATTTTAACTCTTAAGGGTTGCATTGTATATCTCATCAATATTCAATTTCAATCCTAAAATAGTCTGATTTTAACCTCCCATATAGCCTTAACACTATCTATACGACTATATTTCAATCCTAAAATAGTCTGATTTTAACTATTAAACATGGTGGTTTACTGATTAAAGATGCTAGATTTCAATCCTAAAATAGTCTGATTTTAACAGGCCCGAAATTTGCCATATTTCCTAAAATACATACTATAATTTACTCTATAGACAACTTAAAATTGTCGATTTACAATTCCCTAATTCATTTATAAGGAACGACGACTTATTAAAAGAGATACTTTAAAGGGAAATGGAAACTATATACCTTTTTTTACTATTTATAGATCTAATTATGGGGAATATTTCGAAAAAAATATGAATTACATAGTTAGAATCAATTTAGATATAAAATAATCTATTGTAAGTTTAATCTTTAGTTAAAAAGTTTTCTGATAAACGATCCAGAATCCGTACTCTAAAGACAAAAAAATATAAAAAAAATAATTAATGTTACTATAAAAGCCTATAAATTAAATTATTCCATCTATAGGTGATTTTTCAACTCCTAAAACCTTTCTATCAAATGCATCCGCAGTCCTAAATCGGTATATTATTACAGAGTCACTATCCTTCTCAATTATATCCAATAATCCTGTTTTTATTTTTTCAAGCTCGCTTTTGGTAACTTCTCCTTCAAAAACAGAATTTTGAATCCAGTAAAGATGTTTTCTCAAAAATCCTTTAACTTTATTCACACGTTCCACTTTAATATCATAGACAATAATCACATACATTAACATCCCTCTGATAAGTTACCACCACATCACAAATGGCTTATACTCTTTAGAACCTAAAAGATGTTTTATAAGTTTATAAGACTCTAAACGTATTAATCTTTTATAAGAAACCTTCCTTTTAAGTTCCCTATGTTTAATAGTCTTTTTAAGCCTTTCATCATACGTTTTTATAAAGGTTTTCCTGCCTTTATCATTTAAAAGACAATAATTTAGTTCCTTTTCAAAATCATTTTCACCAAGCATCCTCTTATTTACAAGATAAAAAATCAGCCGGTCCACTAAAATTGGCTTAAAAATCTCACTCAGATCCAAAGCCAGGGAAAATCTTCTCTCAGAGGGCTCATGAAGATATGAAATGGTAGGATTAAGTTGAGTATTATAAATTTCAGATAAAACAGTAGAATACAGCATTGAATTTCCAAAACTTATAAGTGCATTTATCATGTTTTCTGGGGGTCTTTTAACTCTTTTATCAAAATTGAAACTTTCAGGAAGAATTTCATTCATTTTTCTATAATAATCAGCACGTATTCTTCCCTCCACATTCATAACCTCAGTTATCATGTTACAACCATCCAGATCTGGCAATATGCTACTAATTTGATTTTCAAGGTTGTAATATTTAATTACCTTTCCCATATTTTTTGCAGCACCTTCCACAAACCTTTTAGCTATGAAAATTCTTTTTTCATGATCCAGATAATGTTCAGCTTGATTTATAATTAGATCCCCAGATAAAAGCTTCTCTCTGGGATAAAAACTACCATCATAATAACCGTAATAATTAAAAAAATGAACAGGGATACCTTCTTTTGCAAGAAGATGTATTGCCTGAGATGAGAAAGTTAATGAACCGTAAGCGTAGATAGAATAAATTTTATTGATTGGAATTGGTTTTTTACCATCTTTATTTACAAAGTATACTGTGTTTTCTCTTCTTTTAAGTAATCCATCTGACATTAAGTAATAATTCTTTTTCATTTCAGCACACCACACAACAAGATAACACTAACGAAATATTCCATTTATATAAAACATTCCAATTTTTTAGACCCAACAAAACTCAAAATATGCACATTTCCTGCAAATCTTCATTTTTTCAGGTTTTGGAGTGTCATTATTAATAATATTACTAATATCCTCAATTACATTCATTAATTCCATTTCCTTAGACTTGTCCAACTCCATAATAACCTTTTTTCTTATTTTAGGATAATTAATTATACCTTTGATATTTTTAATTCCCTTTTTGTTTTTTAAATAGTACATATAATATAAGAGCTGATATTCATGGGATTTCTTCATTTTATTGCTCTTTTTGACCTCATGAAGCTCCAAATAATCCTGCTTTTTAATAAAATCAATACTGATTAAATTGTCAATGGTATACTCTTTTTCATCTTTGTAACTTTTTGAATGCAGTAACTTTCCTAGGGCCACAAGATCAGATTCTTGTTCCATCTGGATGTGATGAGAAAAAAGCCAGAGTTTAGTCTTGCAGATGAAATAGTAATTAATTTGGGTTCCTATTATTCGGAGTTGTTTTTCGGAGTTTGAAAGCATGTTTTTACTTCCAATTAGTATAATCTGGATTGAGGATATTTATGAAATAAAATAATCTTCTTCAGTATCTAATTTCAGACCTAACTCTTTGTCATAAAATGCATTAACAAAATACGTATTACTGTCTAATTCTACATGGTTCTCTTTTGCAAGTTTTTTAAATTGCCCAATACTAATAGAAAGGAAATAGCTCATTGCTTCAAAATATCTTTTCTCATCTATTTCGTCCAGATAGTCAAACTTATATTTAAACGGAACTACTTCGTAAGATTGAAAAAGAGAATAAAACTCCATCTCACTTTCACTATCATTAATGAAAGGAACTATCTGCTTATTAAATGACTTAAAATGCTTTTGTACCCTGTCAAAATCTTCTTTATCTTTTCCAACATATCCATCTGAATATATATCATCTACAAGTTTCTGAATAATGTCTTCTTTTAAAATAACCACATTTTCAAGACTTTGTACTGTTTTTTGAACAATTTCAGGATTATAAATATATTTATCTTTTTCAGAACCTTCAGAAAAAATATTAACTAAAGCAACTTTATTTTCATTCCACCCTTTTCTATTTACTCTACCAAAGCGCTGGATTAGAGCATCAATAGGTGCAGGCTCTGAATATAACACATCATAATCAATATCAAGTGATACTTCAATTGCTTGTGTCCCAACCAGCAAATGGAGATTATCTAAAGATTTTTCAATTTCTTCCCTATCTCGAAGCATGAATCTACTATGCAAGAGTGCACTATTATCTATACCTTCAGATAATTCTTCAAAGACTTCTTGAGCTCTTAAAACAGTGTTACACACTACAAGAACCCGTTTTCTTTCATTTAAATCTTCGCTAATTATGTCAAGATTATCAAGTATGTTTCCGCGGATAACATTCACTTCATGCCTTGTAAATTTTTCAAGTTCTTCTTTATTCATTTTTATTTCAGTTGAAATGCCCAAATTATCTTTAAATAAATCTTTAATGAATGTTGGAAGAGTAGCAGACATGATTAACATTTCAGCATTATAATTATTTTTCAATATTTTTAGAATTTCAAGAATAAGCGAAGTTGTATGTGCATCGTAAGCATGGATCTCATCAAGGATGAATAAACCGTTGGTCATCTCTGAAAGTTGCATTTCAAAACCCTTAGTCCCAAAAAATGCTTTAAGTATCTGAAAGGGAGTGAGAATTTTGTATGGTCTGTAAATTTTTTTA
>Ga0334896_1003129_pt1 | contig 10434 bp, 9 predicted proteins | sample GraSluR3_MG_8_FD_207734 | JGI IMG/M metagenome (GOLD analysis project Ga0334896, IMG submission 207734) | Sludge microbial communities from methane-producing bioreactor in Wageningen University, Netherlands - Granular Sludge_27_06-R3 | ecosystem: Engineered > Bioreactor > Anaerobic > Unclassified...
CCAGAATGTAAAATACCTCAAATCCGCCGTGTCCAGCTCCGTACATCAGCCCGTTCATATCGTTATGCCGGTACTTTTTTAGTACCGTTTTAAATGCAGTAAATCGACCGGTCTCTTCAAAAAGGCCAGCCATCAATCCACCAAAAATACCGTAGAGCCAGATGTTGCCCTGGATTGCCTTACCTGCGCTTGATTTCAAGATAAGTATGTTGATTGATCCCTCAATCATTAATGCAAATACGATAAACACAGAACAACCGACAAAAAACGGTACAATATCTGTCTTATATTTTTTCCTGAATATAAGGAATAGGATAATTGGAATAGCGATCCCGGCCAGGGCAACAACCGACATAAATACAATTGATAAGGTAGGTACAGAATATTCCATGAATTATCCTCCTTTTGATTTTTACCTTTTGCTTTTTTATGATTATCCAACCATCCTGGGCTAAGTAGTACAACGCTTCGTTTACATACTGTTCAGAGACTTTACAAGTATTCGCAATTTTTCTAGCATCGTTAATTGAAAATATTTGCTTTCCTTCTTCGGAAAGCTTTCTTATATTCTATTCCTTTTCTAGTATGTTTTATATTTTTTATTGCATTCATTGGATATTCTCTAATTATTGTAATATTATATCTATATCATAGATAAAAATGCATTAATTGGACTATGTCAAATTAACTAGATAATATTTCTAATATATTCTGACTAATTTCATACCATGAGCTTTTATAAGAATGTCAAATCGAAGTACAGCAAATTCCTTTTATACTCTTTAATCTTTCCGCTTTCAGAAAAGACCACCAGAGAATGTCAATGATTATTATGCAAATCAACCTGATAGCAATAGCATTCAATTAGAGTAACAGGATCAGGGATTTCAAATTCAATTTTGGAGAATAAATAAAATTTCATTCCCACTACCATATTTCATAAAAAAGGATATTTTTCGCTATTTCCAAACCAGTGTGTCTGTATTCATTTTGTTTAAGGTTGATTTAATATTTTATGTTCCCCAACAGTTCTAAGGGTAATTAATTTGCCTCTTAAATTAAAAGTAATTCTTAAACTTTTAGAAGCTCTCGCTTCCCAAATATAATTCGTCCCTTTAAGTTTTTTTGTCTCCAAAGAAGGATGCTTCAAATCTCTTTCCATTTGTAATAGGGCTTGCTTAATCCTTTTTTGAGATTGAGGAGTTAATTTTTTATAGTCCCGCCTAAACCTTGGTAACCAGACAAATTTATCGAGTTCATCAATTAATTCCTTAACATTTTTCACTTCTTTCCCTTTTCCCTGCTGAAGTTCTGACTCGGCTTCTTCTTCGGCTTTTTGATGTTTCTTAGTCCAAAACCACATTTGACTCTTATCGATCATTTCTTTTGGAATTACTTTCAGTATATTCCCTTCCATTTTAACTTCTACATAATCTCCAGGTTTACAGTTCAAGGCACTTCTAAACTTTGTTGGTATGGTAATTTGTCCTCTGGGATTTATTTTAGTTAAACTCATAACAATTACCTCCTTTCACATTATCATAATATCATATTTTCACATTATAATCAAAATATTGATAATTCACCTTAAAGAATTTTTCTTTATTTTTCTTATACCATATTCCAGAAAAAACGAACACCTTAAAAAATATAATCCAAGTTTATATGTCAAATGCGAAGACCAGACTCTTATCTCTTTTCAGATTTTACCTACTCCTGTCTTAACTGCATAAACCTCTATGTTATTCTCTTTTCTTTCTGAAACAATTCATCCGGATAATTCTGATTCATGCTTCAAATCCAGTATTTCTTTACAGGCATTATATTCATCATCCAGCGGACAAATTATTCCAATTTTTGTTTTTGTAGAATTCAAAATGACCTCTTCTTAAATTATATTTTGTCTTTTATGTCAAATACAAAGATACGAAAAGCATCATTTACTATATTGTGAACTTGTGAAGACTGACCCCTCTGTCTTCTTATTGTCAAATTGCTTTGCTTTAGAAAGATGGCGATATGGTTTAAATATCTAATTTTAATTTTTCCTTTATTAATTGGTTTAAATCATGATTAACTAAATTAAAATCGGGAAGATTGTTCATTTGATAAGATAGTCTATTCTCCCAATTGCTCCTATAATCATTTTTATTAATTTGGCTAATTAAATTAGGTATAATAATATCGTAACCAAATTTTATCTTGTACTCATTATGAATAATACCAGAATCCAATTCCAGCTTTAATAAATACCATAAATCAAACAAATCCCTTGGCTCATTATCGATACTCATAATTCTGCCAATTTTGTCACAGACTACTGACTCTAAAGCATAGCTTCGTAGCATCAGATTATTATCCTTAAAATCCGAGTATGAAAAATTTATTCTTTTTTCTTCATTCTTAGGAATATAATCATCTTTTAAAATATCAACTTTTAATTCTTTCATACCGCCGATATTTGGAATAACGTCAAAAGTTATGAATAACTGTAATCTATCTCTTTCAAGCATAATTCGTTTATCTGTTTCTAAAGGATATTCAGAAGATATTTTTTGTAAAATTTGAAAAATCTTATCACGATAAATGTTTACTTCATCTTTATTACTAATTACAAAGTCCAAATCTTCTGAAAATCGGTATTCAGGAAAATAAATCTTCTTTAAAGCGGTTCCACCCCTGAAAACAATATTGTCATGAAGAAAAGTATCTTGAGAAAAATAAAATAATATCAGCTCTATAAAATAATCTTTTTCTATAATCTCCGGAGAAACGCTGTATTTGAGAGATAATCTTTGTGCTTGAAAAAAATCAATCATTTTTTAAAACCTTATCGTATCTTTAATCTGTTTTTGTCCAACATTATCAATCAAACGCCAATTATTTTTATTAATTCTTTTAAATGATAAAGTTGGGTCAAATAAGTCATATCTATCTTTTACATATTTTTTTAATTCAAAATAACTATCAGAATCACCAATATTTAGTATCTCTAATAAATAACCTAATCTCTTTGCAACAACATTTTTCTTTTGTCTTTTTACATAGCTTAATAATTTCTTTTGATCAATCTTCTCTTTCATTATCCAAATTCCCTTAGCTATTTCAGTAATTCCCCCACAATGCTGGGGGAAAGTCAGACAGTCTATGATAGTTTTTTCTATATCTGAAATTCTAATTTTTTCTTTGCGCTCTATCCATTCTTCCTTGATTCCCCAAATTGAATTTTCTTTCACAGTGATAATGATCATTTTGCCTTTCATTTCTTTAGGAACTACTTGTCTTTTAGGGGTAGCTATAAAGATTTTCAACAAAGGCTGTGTTAACATCCCCCAATAATTCATTGCACTATAAAAAGCAATGTAATATTGAGGAGAATTAATAACCTCTTTAGCAGCTATATACCAATTGCCAACATAGCCCACTCCGCTACCTATTTCTTGGGGAATGATTAAATACTTTCCTGCTTTTAGACGTACGATAACCTTTCTTTTTACCAAATCTTTTAATAAATCTTTTGTATTATTATAACTATAGTCTAAAATTTGTTGTGCGTGGGCAATATCGAAAATAGGTCTATTTTCATCATATAATTTATTGATGAGTCTGGCACTTATTTTGCCTAATGTCTTTTCATTATACATAATTTCCACCATTTAGGTAATATTTGTAGGTTTATATCCTACATTATATACATAAATAGTAGTTTTTACAATATACATTTTAATTACAGGATTCTCTTCGTTTTGAGAAGTCAATCATCTAACATTCAATTTTATCCAAAAATCAATTCTGAAGGTTAGTAAAAACTATAATTCAAGATCTTTATGTCTTTTGCTATCTTTCTCCATTTAACAACCTCTCAAATGCTTCCAGGTTCCCCATTGCATCATGAACAGGATTGTGATCATGTGGTGTAATGCGTAATTTTTTCCATGAACTGGAATTTGCAAAATCTCCCACAAGGCCAGCATAAAAATCTCCAATCCTTCTAGCACTCCAACCGAAAGGATTCCTGCCAATGGTACGCCAAAAGCCATCATTGATCCACTGCCAGTCAAAGGCAGGGTTATCGCTTACCAAAACCGGCCTTAATCCATTCGTAACTTGAAGAACCCATTTTTCAAATTCTTCAAAAACTTCATTTTCTTTCATCGCCTTTTCCCCTACCAATACTCCATGAAAAGTTTCTCTTGAAGGATACTCAACTGCACCGAATTCAGTAAGCTTCCCGGTACTTGGTGACTTACCTTTTGCTTCACAATCAACAAAAATTAAGGTTTTAATGTTTCTTTTTGTCATTTTTAATATCCTCAAATTAAAGAGCTTCTATCATTCTTTTTAATATTTTTTTGATATTCTTACTTAAATTCCTTACCAACTCAGGATTATCGATTAGAGATTCAAGGTCAATTTGAATACTTCTATCATCAACTTTTGTAATTGCTGAAAGTAATTTTTCTTTAAGCTGCCCCTTATTATTAATAGTTTCAATGCATTTATAATTTGGCATTATGCCTTTTTCTAAATACCAGAGCAAATCATAATAATCCCTTCCCTTACCTGTTGCTAAAGTTTTCCCCGCTTTGTCAGTCTTTTCCCATTTTCTCATTAGAACAGCACGGATCTTGGTAGACATTAAAGTCGGTAAATCAAAGGTCTTAATCAATACTGTTCTATTGAACTTAAATAAAGGGATGTTTTCTATCTTATAATCTGTGCAAAAATCAAATTCATTGAAAATTTCTATTTTTAAAAAAAGCAGGTCTGATTCACTTTTCCCAGCTAATCCCAACTCACGTAGCAAAGGAAATTTTAAATAGATTCGAAATTTCTGAGTCACTACTTTTACTGCAAGATCTGTTTTTTGCTTAAAGTACACTTCTAAATCTTCAGCTAATTTGGAAATTTCAATTTTTTTCTTCAGATCAACAAAATCCAAATCTTCTGAAAGTCGTGGCATTTTATAACAGTGCGCTAGACTTGAACCTCCGTAAAAAACCAGTTGACTGTATTTTCTATCAGAATAAATGAAATCTAAAACAAGAATCTGTAAATAATTCTTTAATAAATTCCGGATGAAAACTTTGTCATCAGAAGCAGAATCCTTAATTAATTTAGTTAAAAATACTTTTATCAATTCCATTATTCAATCCAAGAGATAATTAAATATTTTTTTTAATTTTTTGGAACCCTCTAAAGCAACATATTTTCTTACTTCTTTAATATCAGATCGAGTTAAGTTTTCTACATTTAGTCTTAATTCTCTCACGGCTTCCTTATTAGGCAAAACATTTTTATGAAGATATAAAAAGTCAAATAAAGCTTTGGCTTTGGTAGCTCTCATAATAGAAAAACCGCTATCCTCAGATAATTCATAACCAAGAAAAAGAGAAGGTTTGATTGTATGGTATATAAAATTACCAAGCTTGTTAGTAAACATAGCTGTTTTATTCTGAGAAACAGAAGTTGGATTAACTGGAATTTCTGTTAAAATATTATTGCGATAAAGAATTGTATCCAAGCTAAGATAGGAAGGTGGATATAAAAAGTTGGCTAGAAAATCGGTAAATATTTCTATTTCACCACGGTTTCTCATTTTCTCGACATAGGCAGCAGTTGTGTAAATCCCCTTTTTTACACGGAGCAACTTGCCACTTCTCTCATAGCGGTGCAAAACCATCCGGAGATAAGAATCATTCTCTTCAACACCCAAAAAATCATTGAAAGTGAAAACCGGCAGTTTCTCTGCTAATTCTATTATAGTTTTACTTCTATTTTTATTGTTTCTCATAATTTACAATTATTGTAAATTATCAGAAACACTTTGTCAACCATTAGTTTTTTCACTTCTTGGCATCTGTCGTATTATCAAAAGAGTAGAGGGGTTCTGTAATATATACGGCAATTCATTTAACCTACACCAGCCTTAACTACATAAACCTCTATGTCAACTTCTTTTCTTTCTGAAATAATTCGGTCTGATATTTCTGATTCATTCTTCAAGTCCAGTATTTCTTTACAAGCATTGTATTCATCATCAAGCGGACAAATGATTCCAATTTTAGTTTTTAAAAGGCTGTCTCTTGTTTTGTTTTATCATTTATTGCATTTTCCACAAACTTATTAAGAGACATTTTCTTTGATCTTGCTAATAAGTCAGCTTTTCTATGTATTTCCGGAGATATTCTGACATTAAAACTTCCCTTATAATATTTCTGTGGTTCTTTTCCAATTTTTTGACACATGCCTAAATAATCATCCACAGCTTCCCAGAAGGCTTTTTTAAGTTCTGTTACACTCTTTCCTTCAAAGGTAATACTGTCATCTATTCCTATAATAAAACCAAAGAAAATATCATCTTCACTACTATATTCAATTTTGGCATAATAATCTTTATATTCCATTAAGTTCTTCATTTAATTTCACCTGACCTTTTTAAAAAATTTATGGTAAAATCTCTTGGCAAAGAACATAATTGTTCTATCAGCTTTTCTTTTCTTGTCATTAATTTCTTTCTTTCTATAAATGCAACTATTTTTCAGTTACATTATATATTTGATTTATATAAATTGTCAAATTCATTAAAAGTATTATTAGATATCCCTCCATTTTTTTTAAAACAATGAAACGAAAAACCGTACCTTTATTATTGTTAATGATCAGTTCAAGAAGGATGCTTACTGACATGGTTTTTACTTTTTACCAAAGATAACAGAGAGTATTTATTAATTTCATTGGGTCGAGTAAGGGGAATTACAATTATTTTTCTCAGATATATTACCGAAAAATAATATTATCAATAATAAAGATTTGACCCTCTTGTATTTCTTACAAGCATTGTATTCATCAAAAAGCGGACAAATGATTCCTATTTTAGTTTTTAAATTATTCAAAATGGCCTCTTAAATGTTTTTTGTCTTTATGTCAAATGTGAACAGGCTGACCGAGAATAACCTAATAATATCACAGAAGATAAGGAAATAAAAAGGCATTTTTGGTATAATAGATTATACACTCAAGGAGGTCCAAAGATGCCTAAATTCAAGCCTTACCGGAAGGATCAGGTCATGCTGTTTCCCAAAACCATTGATGAATACGTCCCCCAGAATCACCTATCTCGCCTCATCTGTCATATCGTAGAAGAACTGGATACCAGCTCTATTGAAGATACCTATTCTCCCCTGGGACAGAATACCTATCCTCCCAAGATACTGATCAAGCTACTTTTTTACGGTTATGCCACAGGGGTAAGAAGTGGGAGAAAAATAGCGGCCAAATGTGAAACCGATACAGCCTACATCTATTTAGCTCAGATGTACCATCCGGACTTTCGCACCATCAATGATTTCCGGAAAAATCACATGAGTCAACTCTCTGCCTACTTTGTTGCTATCTTACGCATGTGTCACGAATTAGGCTTGATCTCGGTAGGCCAGATCAATATTGATGGCACCAAAATCAGGGCCAATGCCGCCAACCGCCGGACCAAGACCAAAGAGGAATACCAGAAATGGCTCGTGAGAATCGATGAGAAGATCAAGCAGATTTTAGCCGAGGCTGAGGCTACTGATAACAAAGAAGACCAGTTATTTAAAGATAAACGCGGTGATGAGCTTTCTATCAAAATCAATGACCAGCAAAAATTAAAAGCCAAGATCCAGCAAGTCATGGGAAAGTTCCAAGATGAAAAAGAGAAGATCAACCTGACCGACCCGGAGGCCAGATTCATGAAAGATGGCCGTTACCGTATTGATACCAGCTACAACTGTCAGGCTGTCTTAAGCAAAGAACAGTTCATCCTGGCCAGTGAAGTCCTTGCTGAACCCTCAGATCGTAAAGCCTTATCTGTAATGGTAGAGGCCACTGATAAAAACTTGGGTCAACCCATTCTAGAGGTAGCTGCTGATGCCGGTTATTCCAGTTATGACAAGTATGAATACCTGGACAAAAACCACAAAATCGGCTATATCCCCGACCAGAATCTCAGAAAGGGCAATGCCCAGGACAGGCCCTATCACCAGGACCATTTCACCTATGATCCCCAAAAGGATGTCTTTCTCTGTCCAGAAGGCAAGTTACTCAACCTCTATAAGATACGTAGAGAAGAACGTTCCTACCGGAAGTTTAAAGTGAAAATCTATAAAGCCCATGATTGTCTCACCTGCCCTAAAAAGTCACTTTGCACCAAAGCGCGTTACCGGACCATTGCCATAGAAGACCGCAAGGCATTATTGCTTGGGATGAGAAAAAGACTTCAGACCAAAAGCGGACATGAGAAATATCTGCAGCGTCTATGGACAACCGAACCATTCTTTGGACATCTGAAATACAATCTGGGATATCGTCATTTCTTCTTGAGGTCACTTAAGAAGGTCAAAGGAGAATTTAATTTGATGTGTATTGGATATAACCTCAAGAAGATGCATAAGATGCTTGCTTTTAGCTAGAAGTTATTACAAAAGAGAAAAATGTATCTAAAAAAATAGATGAGCCCCGGTTTATTTGCCGAAGCTCATCTACATATGCATTTATTGATAAAAGTTCTCGGTCAGCCTGTTGAGACCTGAACCCATTATTTCTGTCATTGAAAAAATACTTGTGTTCGAGTATACTATAATAAGTAATTTTATATTTACGAGGGTGATTTTTTCCGAGTAATATCGCAAGGCGGAGAGAGGATCGAGCACTGTCTGTCCCCAACTTCGGCAGAAACGTCTGACCAAAGCGGTACTGTCCTGCCTTTACTCCGCACGACAGCGCGTCGGAACAGACCTGTTGGTTATGGTACGGTAATTTTCCTTTAGACAAGCCCCGCGCTTGAAATGTGGGCATATGTGAATGGTCAAAAAGTTCAGTTAAAACTTCTAAGGAATAATAGGAGAACGAAAACATGAAAAAAAAGATTCTGTCTTTCATACTGGCATGCAGCATAGTAGTTTCTCTCGTGCTGCTCGCCACTGGATGTGCGGCGAAGCCCTTGTGGGAAGCGGGCAATGAAAGAAACAAGATTGTCGTCATCAGCGACCTTCATCTCGGTATTAATGACGACTATACCGAAACGTTGGCGAATCGTCCTCTGCTCATCAACTTTCTGAAAAGTCTGCGAAATACGAATGATGTGCGTGAATTGGTGATCGCGGGCGACTTTCTGGACGAGTGGTATTTGCCTGTGTATTATCCCGCATACACCGACGAAACGCAGTTTTATAAGGATGTTATCAGCAACAACCAGGAAGTCATCGACGAGATGAACCGGGTCGCGGACAGCGGCATCAAGCTTGTCTATGTAATTGGCAACCACGATATGACGCTGGAGACAGAAATCCTGCAGCAAGCCATCCCGAAAATTGAGCAGGCAAGGGACGCCAAAGGACTTGGCGTTTATTATACGGGCGACAGAAACGAAATTGTGATCGAGCACGGTCATCGTTATGATGTGTTTTCCGCGCCGGATATGGTTACCAACGCGGAACTGTGCGGCAACAACGATACGATTTTACCAGCTGGGTATTTTTATGCCCGATATGCCGCCACATGGGTGCTGGAAGGCTATCCAAAAGTGGCAAAGGAGCTGCCAGTGGTTGCAAATGTCCCGGATCAAACCGATACGGATCAGTACGGTGCTTACATATATTACTCGATTCTCAAGAATATTTCAGAACGAATTACGCCCAACGAAAGTCTTGATAAGAAGGTTTTCGATTTACATATCGCGGGCTTTGACGACGCCTATACCTATCTCGATTTCTATCCGACCGAGCAGGCGGATGGAACAATCTCGGCGCCCGTGTTGTTCCGAAATATTCAGCGCACATGGGAAGAACGGCAGCAGATCAACAAGGTCAAGGTTCCGAACACCTTTATCGAGGCGGTAGCCGGAACGCTGGATTGGCATTATTTTATGGAACAAGCCCAGGCGCAGTATATCGACAATCCGAATGAAAACGTGGACATCGTCGTGTTCGGTCACACCCATGTGCCGACAATAAAAGACATCGGCGAGGGAGCCCTTTACGTCAACACCGGAACGTGGGTCGACAATAACACCAACTATCCGGATGCTGCCCGCACATTCACTGTCATTACTGCAGCCGAGAAGGATACGGCGACGCTCTACAGCTTTGCAGAGGATGGTGCCCTGATCGATATCGGCGAAGGCGCCAGCAAGTAAATGGTGGAAGCCTCCAAACATTCTTTATTTGTTCCCACAAACACCAACGAACAGCACGGCCCGTCAGATTTTGATGTCTGACGGGCTTTTGCGTTTGTACGCATTTGAGGCAAATCTGAGCTGGAATGATCTGCTCCTCGTCTATAGTGGGATTAGGTCTTGAATTATCAGTTTTCTTCTTCATTTTCCACTCTTTTTATTATCTTACTGATAGTAGTATAATGTAATCCAAGGTATTTTCCGATATCCTTTAAAGCATA
>Ga0334896_1003130_pt1 | contig 10430 bp, 10 predicted proteins | sample GraSluR3_MG_8_FD_207734 | JGI IMG/M metagenome (GOLD analysis project Ga0334896, IMG submission 207734) | Sludge microbial communities from methane-producing bioreactor in Wageningen University, Netherlands - Granular Sludge_27_06-R3 | ecosystem: Engineered > Bioreactor > Anaerobic >...
TTGTGAATAAAATCAATTCTTGCAATTTCACCTGTATTTAAGAAGGCTATTTTTCCTTGAAACAACAAGGTTTCAATAGTATCTTCATGAACTGCAATGCTGGTTATTCCTTTATCTTTTAATTGAGCAAGCAACTCATTTTCATTATGTCCCTCCTTTAAGGCCAATTCTCTTACCTTGTTCAAGCTAATCACCATTTCTACCTGTTTAAAATTTTTTTCCAGGTTAAATCGCTGAATACCTACTATAACTGATACAATAAGCGCAACTAAGATAAAAAAAAAGAATATATTTTTAGAATTTATTTTCACCACTCTGGTACCTCTAAATATATTTTAAAAAGATAGGTAACATTTTAGCACATCTATATATAGAAATAAAATGCACCTTTACTACTATATCATAAAGGTGCATTTTATTTCTATTATTTATTTTTAATCCCATGAATGTAATGAAAAGTAAATATCGCACCCGCATAGGGTGCTTTAAGAACCTCAGGTGAAATATTATCATCTGGCTTATTCTAATCTTTTTATGATAAAACCTGTTTATTTAATCATAAAAAATTATTAAATTTTAAGGTACTACTTATACTTAAACGATTGGGTCTAAAAGACAAATATCATAGTCATTAAATTATTATATTTTTACTGCAATAATGTCAGCATGACCCCGGCAGCTACAGCGGTTCCAATTACCCCTGCAACATTAGGTCCCATAGCATGCATTAATAAAAAATTCCTGGGATTAGCCTGTTGTCCTACTGTTTGAGCTACTCTGGCAGCCATCGGTACTGCTGAAACTCCGGCAGCTCCTATTAGAGGATTGACTTTACCTCCAGATAGTTTGTGCATTATTTGACCAAACATTACTCCTCCAAATGTACCGAAGGCAAATGCTACTAAACCTAAAACAATTATTTTTATCGTTTCGGCAGTCAAGAAATACTCAGCCTGCATTGTAGCTCCAACACAGGTCCCTAGAAATATTGTTACAATATTAATCAGTTCATTCTGGGCAGTATTTGATAATCTATTTACAACCATGCTTTCCCTAAACAAATTTCCCAGCATCATAATTCCGATAATAGGTACTGACGCCGGCAAGATTAAACCAACAAAAATGGTGCTGATAATTGGGAATAATATTTTTTCCGCTTTTGAAACAGGTCTCAACTGTTTCATCACAATCTTTCTTTGTTCCTTTGTTGTAAACATCTTCATAATAGGAGGCTGTATCAAAGGGACTAACGACATGTAAGAATACGCAGCTACTGCAATGGCTCCTAAGATATGTGGGGACATCTTAGATGCCAGATAGATAGATGTTGGGCCATCTGCTCCTCCAATAATAGCAATTGCAGCTGCTTCCTGCAAACTGAAGCCTATTAAAACTGAGCCTATCAGGGCAACTGAAACTCCTAATTGAGCTGCAGCGCCCAGAAGAAATGTAGCTGGATTTGCCAGCAAAGGTCCAAAATCTGTCATTGCCCCAATTCCCATGAATATTAAAATAGGAAATAGTTCGTGTCTGATGCCGAAAGAAAGTATTTGCAAAAAACCACCCTCTTCCATTAATCCAGTAAAAGGAAGATTTACTAAAATAGCACCAAAAGCAATAGGCAATAACAATAAAGGCTCATATTTTTTTACAATAGCAAAATACAACAATACTCCACCTACCAGCATCATAATGAAATTTTCTAAGGTAAAGCCTGTAAATCCGGATATCTTAGCAATAGAAATTAGCGAGTTAATAAAAACCATTTATTTCTCCTTTCTTATCATTATCCGATAACCAACAGAGTATCATCAGTTTCAACCATATCATTAACTGATACTGATATTTTTTTGACCTTTCCACTAGTATTAGCTACAATTTCGTTCTCCATTTTCATAGCCTCTAAAATTAACAAAGTATCTCCTTCGTTTACACTATCACCTTCTGAGACATTTATTTTTAGAACTTTTCCCGGCATAGGTGCTTGTACTTCTTCTCCTTCTGCACTGCCCTGTTCAGCTGATTTCTTTGTTTCTGCCTGAGGAGCTGCTTTTACTTCGGTTTTCTTTGTTGTTTCCTTCTTTTCAGGTTGCCTGGGGGCAGAAACTGTTGAAGCGGCAGGTGTGGATTGATTTCCATCTGTAACTTCTTCTACTTCTACCATGTATTCCTGGTCATTAACTTTTATTTTAAATTGTTTCATTATTTTAAAATCCTCCTTTTTTTCTGGAACTTATTGAAATTCTATTAGACATTGCACGTTGCATGCCTGCTATAGTCCAGGGGCTTGTGCCGGTTGGTATAGCTCTTTTTATATTAAGTATTTTTATTTTTTTCATAGGTGTTTCCATATAACTTGCTACAGCAGCTGTTATAACTGCCACTAATTCTTCACTTAATTCATTATTTTTTTGTACTGCACCCTTCACTTCCGGTTTTTCGGCAATTACTTCTTTCTTTTCTGAGATTATTCCTTTTTCAGGCTTTAGTTGTTTTTTAGAAGTCGACTCGATAATTACTCGCAAACCCATCATTAGCAAAGCAAGCAAAGATAAAATGACAAAAACTAGAATTATAACTGTAAAAGCTATTTTAATAGCTCCCTCTAATCCTACATACATATTAAGCACTCCTTCTTTTTAATCAGAAGTTATTCATTACAAATTAACCAAAATTATAAAATTTATACAACTTTATACGGGAAGATTTCCATGCTTTTTCCCGGGTAAACTTTCCCTTTTTGTTGACAGCATTTCAAAGGCTGTAATTAATCTGGGTCTAGTTTCTCTGGGGTCAATAACCAGATCTACATATCCTCTCTTGGCAGCCTCATAAGGATTTGAAAATCTTTCTGCATATTCATCTATTTTTTGCTGGCGGAATTTTTCAGGTTCTTCTGCCTGTTCGATTTCTTTTCTAAAAATAATATTTGCCGCACCCTGTGAACCCATTACTGCCAGCTCTGCTGTAGGCCACGCAATAACCTGGTCAGCTCTTAATTCTTTTCCACACATGGCCAAATAGGCGCCACCATATGATTTTCTTGTAACAACAGTTATCTTGGGGACTGTAGCTTCAGAATAGGCATACAATAGTTTTGCTCCATGTCTTATAATTCCACCATACTCTTGAGCAGTACCGGGCAAAAATCCAGGGACATCAACTAAAGTTAAAATAGGCATATTAAAGGCATCACAAAATCTAACAAAGCGAGCAGCCTTATCGGAGGCATCAATATCAAGGCAACCTGCCAGAACTTTTGGTTGATTGGCTATAATTCCAATACTTTTACCATTTAGCCTGGCAAATCCTGTAATCATATTTCGGGCAAAATGTTCATGGGCTTCAAAAAAATCACCATCATCAACAATATATCTTATTACATCCTTCATTTCATAAGGCTTATTAGGATCAGTTGGAACAATATTAAGTAGAGCTTCCTCCATACGATGTGGGTCATCAGAGCTCTCTTGAATAGGAGAATCCTCCATATTGTTAGAAGGAATAAAGCCAACCATTTTTCGAACAGACTCAAAGACTTCCTGTTCATTCTCAGCAGCAAAGTGAGCGACCCCACTCTTTTGATTGTGGGTCATTGCTCCACCAAGTTTTTCCGAAGTAACATTTTCACCAGTAACAGCTTTTATAACACTTGGACCTGTTATATGCATTATGCCAATTTTTTTAACCATAAAGACAAAATCCATTATAGCTGGGGAGTAGACCGCTCCTCCAGCCGTAGGTCCAACTACAACGGATATTTGCGGTATAACACCTGAAGCAATGGTATTGCGATAGAAAATTTCACCATACCCGCTTAGGGAGTCAACCCCCTCCTGTATTCTGGCACCGCCTGAATCATTAATTCCAATAACAGGGGCACCCATTTTCATCGCCATGTCCATGATTTTACATATTTTTTTGGAATGCATTTCTCCCAAAGAACCACCTATTACTGTAAAATCCTGGGAAAAAACATATACTAACCTTCCATCAATAGTGCCATAACCAGTCACAACTCCCTCTCCGGGAACTTCTTTGCCTTCCATCCCAAAATTAGTGCAACGGTGTTCAACAAATAGGTCCAGTTCATTGAAGCTGTCTTTATCCAATAGCAAATCTATTCTCTCCCTGGCAGTTAATTTGCCTTTGTCGTGTTGTGCCTCTATTCTTTTTTTCCCTCCACCGGCAAGAACTTTTTCTCTCTTTTCCTGTAACTTTTTCATCAAATCATTAATTGATTTTTCCATTAAGCTTCCACCTCTCTTTACTACCTGCTTTTATTTAAATTATATATAACGATAAAGTCCTTATAATCTTTTTGAATCAACTCACAATAATGAAGAAATTAAATTATAATTTACAAATTATTCTTATATTTTCAAGATTTATGCTCACAAAGTTCTACTAAAATGCCATTGGTACTTTTGGGATGCAAAAAGGCAATTCGAGCTCCTCCAGCCCCATAGCGAGGTTTTTCATCAATTAATCTGACACCTTTTTCCTTCAGTTCTTCTAATTTTGCCTCTAAGTCATCAACCTCAAAAGCAATATGATGGATGCCTTCTCCCTTTTTTTGAATATATTTAGCAATATTACCATCGGGAGAAGTTGATTCGAGTAACTCAATTTCACTTTCGCCAACAGGTAAAAAAGCTACTTTTACATCTTGTTCTTCTACCACTTCCTCTCCAGTGCACTTCATGCCCAGCATATTTTTAAAAATATTAAGCGAATGCTCGAGATTTTCTACCGCTACTCCTATATGATCAATTTTTTTAAACACTTCAGTTATCCTCCTTAAATAGTTTTTCCTTGAAAACTGTAGAAAGATTCTTAACTGCATTATAAGGATTCTCGTTTTGCTGCAGAATTCTATTTACCTCTTTCTCTACTCTTTCCTCACCAATATATTTAAAAAACATTTCTCGCCAGTTTTCCTGAAAGAGGTCGAAAATTTCTTTTCTTGTTCTATTTTTTCTTCTTTCTAATAATTCCCCGCTTTCTTTTAAATAATTGACAAATTTACTCACTTCTTCCCACAGGAAGTCAATACCAATATTATCAGTGCCTACTGTTTTTATAATAGGGGATTTCCATTTTTTTTCTTCATCTTCACTCAGGTGCAACATCATTTCAATTTCAGCAATTAACTTATCACTGCCATCCCTATCTGACTTATTAACAACAAATATATCTCCTATTTCCATAATACCGGCTTTTATAACCTGAATATCGTCACCCATCCCAGGCATAACAATCAAAAGTACAACATCTGATACTTTAATAACATCTATTTCGGACTGCCCAACTCCCACTGTCTCAATAAAAACAAAATCTTTACCCATTGCATCCATAATCTTAACAACTGCCTGGGTTGAGCGGGATAAGCCTCCTAAATGACCGCGAGCGCCAACACTTCGAATAAACACATCCTTATCTGTTGTTAAATCCTGCATCCTTATTCTGTCACCCAGGATAGCGCCCCCAGAGAAGGGGCTGCTTGGATCTATGGCAATAATTCCGACTTTCTTGTTCATTTTTCTCAGATGCTTTGTTAGTTTATCGGTAATAGTACTTTTTCCCGACCCAGGGGGACCGGTTATACCAACAACTATGGCCTGTCCGCAGTATTGATGCAATTCTTTCAAAACCGGTTGTGCCTGTGGAAAATCATTTTCAACCATAGTTATCAATCTGGCAACTGTTCTGGTATCGCCCTGTCTAATTCTTTCAGCTAGTTTCATATAATTAAATTCCCTTTTATTTACAAATTATGCCACAGCAATATGTGATTTTATAAATTCAACTATCCTCTTAGTATCTGTACCAGGAGTAAATATTTCTCTAATCCCTATTTTCTTTAGTTCTGATATATCTTCATTAGGTATTATTCCTCCAGCAATTACAAGGATATCCGACATATCTTTTTCTTCAAGCATCTGGATTATTTTAGGGAATATATACATATGGGCACCTGATAAAATACTAAGTCCAATTACATCTACGTCCTCCTGGATTGCAGTTTCAATTATTTGTTCAGGAGTTTGTCTTAAGCCAGTATAAATAACTTCCATTCCTGCATCCCTCAACGCTCTTGCAATTACTTTTGCACCACGGTCATGCCCGTCCAGGCCTGGTTTAGCTACCAATACTCTGATTTTTGTTTTTTTCATATTTCACCTTCCTTGGTACTATATCTTAATAGAATCTTTATATTCTCCAAAAATATCTCTCAACTGGTCGCAAATTTCTCCCAATGTAGCATAACTTTTAACACAATCTAGTATAAATGGCATCACATTTTTATCAGAATTCGCGGCTTCTTTTAACTTATTTAGCTTCTCTTTGACATCATGTTCTGCGCGATTATTTTTAACTTCTTCCAATTTTTTAATCTGTTGTTTTTCAATTTCTGGATTCACTTTTAATAAGTCCTTCATTGTTTCTTCTTCTGATTGATACTGATTTACCCCTACAACTACTCTTTTTTTACTTTCAACATCTTTTTGGTAGTCATATGCGCTATTTTGTATCTCTTTTTGAATGAAACCTTTTTCTATAGCCTTTGGGGCTCCTCCCAACTTGTCAATTTGATTAATGTAATCCATTACTGCGTCTTCGATTTCCCTGGTCATTTTTTCGATATAATAGGAACCCGCTAGAGGATCAACCGTCTCAGTAACACCACTTTCGTGTGCAATAACCTGTTGTGTCCTTAAGGCAATTCTTACTGATTTTTGTGAGGGCAAAGAAAGAGCTTCATCCCTTGAATTGGTATGCAAAGACTGCGTTCCTCCAAGAACCGCTGACAGTGCTTGCAAAGTAACCCTGATAATATTATTGTCAGGTTGTTGAGCAGTAAGAGTGCACCCAGCTGTTTGGGTATGAAAACGAAGCATTAGAGATTTAGGATTTTTTGCACCAAAACGTTCTTTCATAATTTTTGCCCATAGCTTTCTTGCGGCTCTGAATTTAGCAACTTCCTCGAATAAATCATTATGGGCATTAAAGAAAAAAGATAATCTTGGGGCAAATTTATCTACATCCAACCCTTTTTTTACTGCTGCATCCACATAGGCAATTCCATTTGCCAGTGTAAAAGCTATTTCCTGTATTGCAGTGGAACCAGCTTCCCTTATATGATAACCGCTTATGCTTATAGTATTCCATCTTGGCAAATTCATTGAACAATATTCAAAGATATCAGTAATGAGCCTCATTGAAGGTAATGGTGGGAAAATATAAGTACCTCTGGCAATATACTCTTTTAAAATATCATTTTGGATTGTCCCATTTAATTTATCGGCCGAAACACCCTGTTTTTCAGCTACTGCTATATACATAGCAAGCAAAACAGCTGCCGGTGCATTTATAGTCATAGAAGTACTTACTTTTTCCAGGGGGATACCTTCAAACAATATCTCCATATCTTTGAGTGAATCAATGGCCACTCCAACTTTCCCAACTTCGCCATGGGACATTGAATGATCAGAATCATAACCAATTTGCGTAGGCAAATCAAAGGCAATACTTAATCCTGTTTGACCATTTTTCAATAAATATTTATACCTTTTGTTTGATTCTTCAGCATCCCCAAAACCAGCATATTGTCTCATAGTCCACAGTCTACCCCGATACATAGTAGGCTGTACTCCCCTTGTATAGGGATAATCTCCGGGATAACCTATGTCTTCCAAATAATTGATGTTTTGCAAGTCCAAGGGGTCGTATAATCGCTTTACGTCCTTATTGGAGCCGGTCACAAATCTCTCTTTTCGCTCCGGAAATTTATCTAAAACTTTTGATAGCGTTTTGTCGTACCATTGTTTTTTTGCTTTTTCTATTTCCTTATAATCCACGCTTTTAATTCCTCCTATCTCTTTTATATAAAAATAAGCAATAATTAATAACTATAAGTTCAATTTTATATTTAGAAAACTTTTTTCTGTTTTAGCTTTTTGTTTCCATAATAAGGTCTTCTACTAATACATCAATCTTAATAATATTGATACCAGTAATATAATCCAATTCTCTTTTTAACTTCTCCTGTATATTTTTTACAATTTCAGGTATACTTTTCCCGTAACTCAGAATAATACTCATTTGAACCAAAATACCTTCTTCGCTAATATCAATTTTGGTCTTCCCAAGCCTGATTACTTCCTTAAAGTCTTTTATGCTGAAAAATATAATATCTAAAATAGCGTTTTCGGAAATAAATAATTTTCCAAAATAACTAAAAGGTGGGCGAACTACAGTTCTTTCACCAATTTTTCGATTCTGATATCTTTTCTTGTAAAATATTTCTAAAGATTCCACTAAATTGATGGGAAATTTTCTCTGCACTTCTATCCCTGGTAGGGGGATAATATGGGTACCTTCTCTGGTACGACTATTTCTTGCTAATTGGATTTCCTTTTCACTTGAAATTTCTTCTATAAAAAATGTTTTATATACTTTGGGCAACCCTAAAGTTTGAGAAATCTTATCAACCATTTCTTTTGAAGTACCTAGAATCATTATTTTTTCAGGTTTTTCCTGTTTAATAACCTCACAAACTGATTGGGCATGCTCTTTATCAAAAAAAATGGCTCTCCTGATTGCTTGAATCTTATTTGATTCTCTTTTTGCTGATAATCCAGCCAGTATTCTATCTTTTTTAATTAATAAACCGTCGTCGATAATATATTCAATATGCTCTTTATGAGCAACTAATAAAGCTTTATGACTTTTTCCTGTTCCGCTTTCCCCTACCAGGGCAATAACCTTCATGCTAATATATTAACCTCAACCTTTATTATTTAGTGGTTCTAACCCAGCCTCTGCCTTCAACTGCCTGGGCAACTCTCTTAATGGCAATTACATATGCTGCATCCCTTGCATAGAATTTTTCTCTTTCAGCTAAATCAATAACGTCATTAAAAGCTAAAGTCATAATATGGTTTAATTTTTCCAAAACTTCTTCCTTAGGCCAATAATAATTCATATTATTCTGAACCTGTTCAAAGTAAGAAACAGTTACACCACCTGCATTGCACAAAAAATCCGGTATGAGAAATACTCTTTTTTCTTTAATTATTTTATCAGCAGCTGGTGTTGTGGGAGTATTTGCCGATTCTGCATATATTTTTACTTTATCGAAATCAATTTCGTTTACATTATCTGCATGTACAGCAGAACCTAAAGCAGCTGGCATTATTACTGTAGCTGGTTTTCTAAGCCATGCATCAGCATCTTCCCTTTTCCAGCCGAATGATTCAGCTTTTTGTTTGTCAATAGTTCCAAATTTATCCTTTGTTTCCGGAGCAAACAAATCATCAGGTTTAATTCCATTTTCACAGCTATAAGTATATGCTTTCTTATCGTTGGCATCCCAACAAGCAATTGCTAAAACTTTACCCCCATACTCAGTGAATTTCCTGACTGCATATGAGGCAACATTACCTGCTCCCTGGATGGAAAGGGTAGCATCTTTAAAGTCGATATTCATTCTCTTTAATGCTTCTCTAACACAAAATATAGCGCCGAAACCAGTAGCCTCAGTTCTACCTAAGGAACCTCCTACTCCAACCGCTTTTCCTGTTACGAAACCCGGCTTTCTACTTCTGGCAATAGTATCATACTCATCCATTATCCATAACATATCCTGTGGATTGGTGGCCACATCTGGTGCTGGAACATCCATCTCAGGACCAACAAAATCATAAACCTTTCTTACCCAGCCTCGACAGAGTTTTTCCGTTTCCCTGTCTGACAGTTCTCGAGGATTGCATGCTACTCCGCCCTTTCCCCCTCCAAGAGGAATATTAACAACTGCACATTTCCAGGTCATCATCATTGCCAGGCCTCTTACCATATCAATTGTTTCGTCCTCTGCAAATCTTAAACCACCCTTTGCGGGTCCTCTAGCAGTAGAATGTTGAACCCTAAAACCAGTAAAGGTTTTAGTAGAGCCGTCATCCATTTCTACGGGTATTCTAACTCTTATCTCACGTTCAGCCTCCCTTAAAAACTCTCTTATCGGCTGACCCAGGCTACACTTATCAGCATTTGCATCAAATTGTGATTGAACAATTTCAAAAGGATTCATTTTTTTATCTGTAGACATTTTTAAACCTCCTCAAAATATTAAAATTATATTTATTATTTTTTTCTTAAACTTTTACCTGATGATAAATAATTATCTATTGATCTGGCAGCAACTTTACCATCACCAACTGCTGATATTACTGTAGCTGCCCCCCGAACAATATCTCCACCGGCAAAAATCCCCTCATGGGTAGTCATTGCAGTTTTTTCATCAACTTTAAAATATCCCCATTGATTTACTTCAACACCCTGGGCATCATTTGCAATAATTGGATTAGCCATTGTTCCGATAGCATCAATTACCATATCAACTTCTACTATAAAATTTGAACCTTCAA
>Ga0334896_1003140_pt1 | contig 10398 bp, 12 predicted proteins | sample GraSluR3_MG_8_FD_207734 | JGI IMG/M metagenome (GOLD analysis project Ga0334896, IMG submission 207734) | Sludge microbial communities from methane-producing bioreactor in Wageningen University, Netherlands - Granular Sludge_27_06-R3 | ecosystem: Engineered > Bioreactor > Anaerobic >...
GCATGGATAGACACAACTGGAGAAATGATAAGAGAAACTGTTCTTGATGAGAGATTTCCCGCGAAGATCTCACTCTTCAAAAGCAATGAGAGCTACGTGGCTCTGCTCTTATATAATGCACTTAATGATGAAGGTTATAGATTGCTTAGGATAGACGGAAATGGCTAAGTAGTTGATGAGTATGCATTCAGTACTAGGTTGTTCGAACCACGATCATTTACGGAGATCGATTCGGATACGCTTCTAGTTGTGGGCGTGATATCAGAAGAAATTAACGGAAGACAAGCAAACTGGACATCCGTTGACTTTTGATCGCTGAGGGTCGGCAAGGTTTAACCAGAGATGGTTTCACATCCTTATTGTGAGAACAGGGACTAACGACGAATTGTGAACCACGGTAGTGGATTACAGATAACTCGCACTGATTTGCTTACAAAGATGTTTTCGGTTCAAGTTACTTTAGGATTCGTCGGCTCTGTAAAGATTCCCCATTACTCGCAGACCAAAGTCATCGAACCGTCGAGAGAACGGCCTGTCGAAATTAAAGTTGATCCGGAAACTTCTATCAAGAATTTCTTAGTCATGTTCAAAGAAAGAACAGCCAGACTTAGCGGCATCTCTACAAGAAAGCTTACGATGCCTTCAACTTGAGCCTATTCAGAAGCTGAGACAACGATTCTTACCTCCGACCGCCAAGATAGAAAACAGTCCCAGTCTCGACCTGCCACTTTGTCAATAGAAATCTTATTGTCAAATCTGCATTCAAAACCATCGGAACTCACGAGAGACTCTTGTGACTCTCCCCACTGCCTCATAGGGCTTAAGAAATACGCGGTACCAGCTGTGTAACTCGCAGCTTTAATTCCAGGAATGATCAAACAGGTATTTGTTCTTCCCTTTCTTCTAAACATTTTCCTACTATCTTCTAGCATGGTCCAGTCACCAGAGATACAGCACCCAACACATATGAAACGGAGGGCATCAGGAGTTGCATCTACTTCTCGGTTATTCACGGCCTTCAACAAAACGATCATCGAAATGGGGTTCCTGAATGACCCCTGAGAAAAGGAAAAGTAAGACCAATTTGCATACCTATTCTAAGATAAACCGGATGGAAAAGTTTCGTGGCCTGCTAGCCAAAGGGTTACTCATGAAGGAGAGTAACCTCTTCAGGACGGATGAAGATCTATAGAACTCTTTTGGCTACGATCGTTTCTAAAACAGTGTAAGGATCTTTGAAAGCAGCCATATCACAGCAAAGACCAAGAGCCCGACAAAAGCAAGGCTGAAGATAACACGCAGACCAAACAAAGCAAGCTTCACAGCAAGACCTAAAAAAACCAACCCTACGAAAATCGCAAGAATCAGTATCACTACATCCATGCCATTACCTCCATATCACCTAAAGTCTACTGTAGTCGACCTTTCAATGTTGAACCCGGCTTCTATTATATCAATACAAGCAGCTACTACCTCTTTGTCATAGAGTATCCCTGAGTTCTTCATTATCTCTTCGATTGCTTCCCCAAAACCTTTTGATGCCCTATATGGTCTGCGTGACACCATAACTTCCACCAAATAGGCGACAGCCTCGATTTTGGATTCCAACGAGAGTTCAGATCCTGCGAGGCCTTCAGGATAACTGGTTCCGTGACCCTCTCGTGATGATGCTTAACGATATCGGCTATTGGACCTCCCAACTTCACATCGCGAAAGATTTCATAACCCATCACTGGATGGCGTTTTATCAAAGACCACTCCAGATCGGTTAGATTTCCAGGCTCAGATAGAATCTCAGCCGGAATAGAAACCTTTCCCACATCGTGAAGCAGACCGACGATTCTTACAGCTCTGACGGAATCTTCTCCAAGCCTTAGTCTCTCTGCTATTTCGGTTGCCAATCGTCTAACATTCTCCTGGTGACCGGCAGTATAGGGATCTCTTACTTCTACTACTTTGCTAACCAACTCAACTGCTCCTTCTAGAGCAACGTTTACCTGTCTAAGAGCTTCCGCCAGCTTGCTCTTTGCGGCGAGCGCTTCTGTAATGTCCACAACAATCAGGATAAGCATTTCCAACCCAAGAGAACCTAGAGGCGAGGCAAAGATCTCAACATCTATGACAGTACCGCTTGCTTGTCTTTGTCGGGTAACCGCATGAAGCGTCTCTCCAGTGGCTAGTCTTTCTACTTCTGCCAACGCCTTGCTATCCATTGCGAGATCCCCAATGGAAAACTTTTTCAGTTCGTCAATTGAGAACTCGTAAAACTCGCAGGCTGCAGCATTTGCATCGATAATGGCTCCCGTAGGTGGATCTAGAAGCAGTATAAGTGCTCCGTTCATTCTGAAGAAGTCTCTATAACGCTGCTCGCTGGTAATCAGCTCGTCTTCTTCAAGTGCAAGCGTAAGAATATTCCCGACGGATGCAACAAATTGCTTCTCATCAGGAGTCCATTCTCTCTTCGTATTCATGTCACAAAATAGAGAGCCGATTATATTACCCCTTCTCTTCAAAGGAATGTCGATCAATGATCGTACTCTGACTTTCTTAAGACCATCGATGAACGGGCTAATTCCCTCAATCTCAAGATTTGACACACTCTGAATCCTGTCTTGTCTAATCAGATCTAGATATTCATTTGCATACTCTCTGTTCATTGCGCGGTATTTCTCTGTATTGACTTTATCTTTCTTGACGTCAAAGCTGATTGCAAGTTGAATTTCTCCGAGATCGGTCAGCATATACACCCCTACTCGATCAACCTGCAGAAAAGAACCCACAATCTCAAAAACTTTCTTCATGAATTCATCAAGCGAAAAATCCTTCCCGCCTGCTGCTTTCGAAGACTTCAAAAGATGACTGTTCCCTTCGTCCTTGAATTCCTGAAGTCTCATGGCTTCAGTTACGACGTAACAAAGCGTACAACCTATCCTGAAGATAGTCTATATATGTAATTCGTCCACCAGCCCTCGCTCTCTTCCATGTGATACTTCTCAGCTTCAACCTTCTCTGGTATACCGGTCTCCCAGGCTCTCTTAAGCGCTTCAAACAGTTTGGTTCTTTCGATACCTTGAAAGACGGCCTTCAATTCTCTGCCAATGGGTTTCAAATTATCTTCTTTCCTCTCGCTACTTGGAGATTTGAAGTCTTTCAGGAAGAAAGTCTCGCCATCTACACTTGTTAGAATCAGAAGACTACCATCCATCTTCTCTATCAGTTCGCGATATCTGGCTTCGCTCTGAATGATCTGATCTTCTATCTTTCTTATCCTCAGTGATATCTCTAAAGATCAGTATTATCCCGGCAGTCTCCCCATCTTCCCTTGTTATGGGTGCTGCCGAATCAGCGATTGAATAAATCTTCCCATTCTTGGATCTTAGTCCTGTGTGATTTACCAACCCTATTTTCTTACCTGTTTTCAGAACGAACTCCACGGGAATCTCGGCAGGTTCTCCAGTATCTTCACTGAAGATATCCATGATCTCTCCAACCCTCTTGCCGACTATCTTGTCTTCATTCAGACCGATTAGGTCACATGCAACATCATTTGCAAATGTCACTATTTTGAACTCGTCTGTCGAAAGGACAGCATCTCCTATACTTGAAAGCGTAACTCTATAACGTTCTTCGCTTTCACGAAGAGCTCTCATCGATTCTATTCTTTGAAGAATCTTCCCGAGTCGTTCCGCCAACGAAAGTACGATCTGACCCTCTTCATATAGAAAAGCTATCTCTCCCTCTCCGCGATAGAATACATAGATGCTTCCAACCTCTTTTCCTCTCATCCTATTAGTTCGCGAATGAAACGTTCGCTCTTCATGAAGACCTCTGATACGAAGACCCTATCTCTAAGAGAATCACCGCACAAGTATTTTATGGTTCAAGAAATGCGTCGGGTAACATCCTTAGAAGTCCCTTCAGTATTTGCTCAGGTGAATCCTCTGCTTCATTCACAAGTCGCGAGAAGTTGTGTAGGAGACTCAGTTCTTTCTTCCTCTCTCTTAACTGCGCTTCGACACTAAGCTTTTCACTCATAGTCTACCATTCCCTGCTAGCCATTGCCCGGTTCCCCGGTTACTCGATTTCCTCCGCGCCCCTTTGATGTATACAGATTCCTGTCCGCCCTCTTAATCATATCTTCGAGTTCGTTTTCGTGTTCTTTCAGAGAGGCTGTTCCAAGGCTTGCTTTCACATTGATAGGCGTACCGTTGAAAACGATTTCCGATTCTTCAAGTGAATGACATATCCTAAGTGCTGCCTCTTCTGTTCTTTGCGCATCCGTCATCGGCAAGAGAACAATGAATTCGTCGCCGCCGTATCTACCGAAAATGTCGGCTGCCCGAAGAATCCTGCTGCAAATCTGCGCCACTCTCTTCAAAACAAAGTCTCCTGCTAAATGACCGAGGTTGTCATTCAATTTCTTGAAATTATCTATATCGAACATTATGAGCCCCATATCTGTTCCGTATCGCTTAGATTTTTCGATTTCTCTCTCTCCAAGCTCGAACAACCCACGCCTATTATAAATACCGGTGAGGTAGTCCCTTATTGAGAGCTCTCTTACCTCTTCATGGAGTCGAGCGTTGTTTATCCCTATCGCGGCAATATCTGCAAAGGCCTTCAAGGCCTCCAGATGACGGATCTTGAAGGCCTCCGCTTCCTCACTGTCCACTGCGATCATCCCGATTGGCTCATCTTCAATAATCAGAGGTACACCCATCCACGATTTGATAAAGAAGAAATCCGGTTTGTTGAACTGCGGGTATTTCTTCTGAGCGTCAGCAGCGAGAACTATCAGTTTGTTCTTCACTACGTCGAAACCTGGACTTCCCTCCTCCATAGTGAATCTTGTACCAACAAAACAGTCTCTGCCCGGCCAACTGCCTCCTACTATGAGAAGCTCGTCCCCGTCGACAAGTTCAACTGCGGCGCTGTAAAACGGAATAACTTGCCTAAGACCTTCAACGATAGATTCAATTACTGTCCTCATGTTCAAGTCCCTTGTAATCGCCTCTGTTGCCTTTCTTAAGGACTCTGAGGTGATGTGATTCCTCTTTGTGATAACAAGGTTCTTAATTTTGCTAAGTGAGAGCGACATCGTTGTGCCGACCAATCTGTAAAGGTCTATGCTTTCCTCTGTGAGACCAGTTACTCTTTCAGTAAGACTCTCAAAAGTTCCTACAATTTCATCGTTTGACTCAAGAGCTATGCAGACGTATCTTGACTCCTTCCCTTCAACTATCAGATTATCTACGAAGATGTGGTTGCTGATAAGCTTACCGAACACTCTTTCGTCCGTTCTCACGTTTGCCGGAAAGAGTTCGGTGTCTCCTCGTGAAACCTCGAGATCAAAGGGCTCTTCTTCGCTAAAGGTAATCCGGCAACCTACAACTCCCTTTTCTTCGTAGGCTCGGTTTGCGATCTTAGAGGCAGCTTCCTGAAGATTATCTCCGCTCAGGACGAGAACGTACAAGTCGTTCATGAAAAGCATCATACTGTCTCTTGCTTTCAGCTCCGCTTGAAGCTTCATCTCGTCCGTAACTTCTCTTGACGACATGGTCCAACCTGCGATATTTTCCCCCTCTAACAACGGGCTTACTGCCGTCTCCATCCAAATTACCTGACCACTCTTCGTTCTTGCTCTGTACCTGAACGAACCGTGTCTCTTCTCTCGAAAAAGTGCTTTCGATTCTGCAATAACCCTTTCAACATCGTTCTTTTCGACAAGATTAAGCGCATTGGTACCTAAAAGCTCTTCTGGGGAGTACTCCATAGTACTTAAAACGGAAGGTGACACATACTTGAAAATCAAGCGTTGATCCGCAACTGCTAGAATGTCAAGAACATTTCCCTCGAAGTTTTTCAGCAGTTCATCGCTTCTCAAAAGCCTCTCTTGAAGAGCCAACTCACAGTCTTCATGATGATTTTCAGTGATACGCCCTCTTGCCTCTAGTAGAATTGAACAAAGTACCAATTTGAGGAACCTCTTCTCCTCTTCCTTCCACTCTCTGCTCTTTGAATCAGCTCTGCATACAAGAATTAATCTACATTGTCCTGCAGAATAATCTATCGTCATAGAGTTCTCTGTGATCTCCGAAGTATTGCCGGGAAGCCTTGCTTCGATGGCCTTCTTAAGGTTATAGATCTCGCCACTCTCTACTCTTCCGTTCCCCACTCTAATAACATCAGAGGCTTCACTTCTCCATTCGCAGACTGGCTCGATCGAACATGAACCCTTTGGGGAGCTTTCGACCTTAAAAAGGCGCAGACTATCCGCAGATATGGATCTGCCCGCTATCATAAGAGCCTCAAAGCGTCTCCCGCCAGAAGTAATGATCTCAGTGATCTGCTCTAATGAAGTGAAAAGATCAGAGAAACTGGCTCTCATAGCTTCCACCAAGTACAGAAAAGACGGTTGATCGTCATTAATTAATTATATCTCATCGCAACTCCAAGACCAAATAAATCTCTTGATCCTGCGGTCGCCAGTAGTCCTCTCATTACAACCGTTGTCGATGCAACTGGACTTTTCATCTACTTCAGCGTTGTAAAGCTTCTTCTATAGCTTCCGCTTGGATGAGAAGGCTTCAGATCCTCTACGATCCAATGATCACAATACGTATATTGCTCTGTAGGTAATAACATGAAAGGATCATCGTGTCACCTTAGACTTGAGGGCGGTGATAGACTTGATTATCTGGACGAGGAGGTGTTGAATGCGTTTTCTCGAAGAGTACCTTGAAACTGAGGTGAAGCCTGCACTCGGATGCACTGAGCCCGGCGCGGTCGCCTTCTGCACAGCAACAGCGGCAAGCAAACTGAAAGGTAGCATTAGAAGAATTAGCGTTGTAACAAGTGTGAGTATCTACAAGAACGGGATGTATGTTGGAATACCTGGGACCAACGAGAAGGGAAATGAGTTTGCGGCTGCGTTGGGAGCTATTTGTGGAGATGCTGCTCTCCAGCTGGAAGCGCTTAAGCCGTGCCGAATTGAGTCAGTGGAGTCTGCCAGAAAGTTGATTGAGGACGGCGCAATCTCCGTTAGGTGCGATCCTGATCGTACTGGGGTGTTTATACAAGCGGTCGTAGAAGATGAGAACCATGTAGTGCGGTGCACGATATCCGGTAGTCACACCAATGTCTCGATGATCGAGATCGATGGAATGCCTCTCCCAATTGAGGAGCAGGCAATACCTTCTGCCACAATTGATTTCGCTCCTGATGAAGTTTTTGATTCGGTCGAAGCAATCAACAACAGAGAGATAGGTAAGATCTTTGAAGGGATAGATATGAATCTTGATATCGCAAGATTTGGACTTGATAAAATCCTGTCTTCAAGAGAAGGCAGTAGTTACAACGAAGAAGGTCTTGGATATAAGATTCGAAGATACTGTCTTGCAGCATCGGCTGCGAGAATGTCCGGTGCTCCGCTTCCAGTAATGAGTAGCGGAGGAAGCGGGAATCAGGGAATAGTTACGACTCTCCCTGTTGCGCTCACGGGTCTGCACTTTGAGAAAAGGAAGGAGGATATCGCTAAAGCAGTTGCCATAAGCCACCTGTTTTCCGGCTATATCAAGAAAAAGTTGGGAAGGGTAGCCCCGATCTGTGGATGTGTAACAGCTGCCGGAACGGGGGCAACAGCGGGCATAGTATATCTTCTTGGAGGATCAAGACAGCACATTGAACAGGCAATGCTTACAATCCTTTCGAGCACAACGGGAATAATGTGTGATGGTGCCAAAGAAGGCTGCGCCCTGAAGGCAGGCCTTGGAGGACATGAAGCCTATTGTTCCGCGATGCTTTCACTGAACAACCTTGGAATCGACTCAGATCAGGGTTTCATAGCTCCAACTCTAGACAGATCTATTGAGAATATTCAGCTTCTGCTCTCCAAAGGGATGTCGAACATCGATTCCGCAATAGTCGAGGTTCTTGAAAACAGAAAGAATAGGATGTGATAGCACCGACAGTTCACTCAGGTCGATTTTCGTATGGAAATAAATCAACTAGACTTCTTGCGGGAAAATACCAGTGAACCTCCCGCCCCAAAGCGATGATTCTTCGAGAGCCAGGACTCTGGAGCGTTATTTCGCGACTCCTTCATGAAACCACGATTCCCTGGTCTCCTTTGCTCGAGAATGTACGATAACTGTTTCAGCTCATTGTCCAGGCTACTCCAGACTTCCATGAGAGTTCCGTCTTTACGACTTTCTTAATTCTCATCTATGGCCCTTTTAAGCTCAGAACTGTCTCTTCCGACAATCTTCGAATGAGCAAGGACTGATTTGAAAGCCAAAATGGTTTTCAGCCCAGTCCCAGTTATTATTGCAACGGCAGAATAATCTTTACCAACTATTCCAGCTCGATGGGCTTTGATAAATCCTGCAACAGACGCGGCTCCGGTTGGTTCGGCAAACAGGCCTTCGTACTTCGCCAACAGCTTAACTGCCTTTACCATCTCTTCATCAGACACAGAGAGTGCAAATCCGTTAGAGCTAAATATGGCCTCGAGTGCCAAATGGCCGTCGAGAGAATAAGGCACACCTATCGCAGTTGCACTCGTATTCGGGTGCTCTCACCTCTCGGTCCTGTCGCTTCCTCCTCCGAATGCCCTAACTACCGGTGCGCATCCTTCCGCCTGAACGATCAAGATTCTCGAAACCTTGTCAATAATCCCAGCGCTCCTCAATTCCGTGAAGCCTTTCCAGGTTGCGGCTGCCAAACTGGCGCCGCCTGCCAGAACTATCACCCAATCGGGGGTGTATTACCCAAAGTCCTCTGCTATTTCAAAGGCGGCGGTTTTTGTTCCTTCGATATGGTATGGGTTTACCGAAGTCGCCGTTGTCAGGTTTTCCCAGTTGGAAGAAGCTGTGAGCTCTTCTATCAGATCTATGCATTCACTCACACTACTATCCCTAACCAGAACAAGTCTCGCGCCGAATAACATCACCTGAGTATTTCTTTCGACGGGTGTGTGTTGTCCGGCATTACTACAATACACTCGAGACCTGCTCTAGCGGAATATGTGGCAACTGGCGGCCCCGCATTGCCATCTGAAGCAACATCGATAGCTTCAACTCCGCTCTCAAGAGCTTTGGTGACTTCAAGGGTAGCCGGGCGATCTTTGTAAGTACCCGTGCAATTCTGTGTTTCATCCTTCAGGGAGAGTCTTTCCGAAAAGCCAAGCGTCCTAGGGAGTCTTTGACTTTCATCCAACGGAGAACCATCCTATCCGAGGGTCACAATAGATCGCAGATCACTAACTGGCAGCAATCGATGAACCTCCAGAGTCCACGGATACCCCTGTCGGAAAAATCAGAAGGAGCTACCCCTCCAATTCTTTCGTACATATATTTGAGCATTCTTCTACACTCCGGACAGCGTGCTAACCCCTTCGAATTACTGTGCTCAAAACCACATCTGTCGTACCTTTGCAGGTAGTCTTGGGTCTCCATCCTATCTGACTACTCTTCCCGAGGTATTTCCTCCAAGTAGTTTCTCAACCTCATCTCTGGAAACGATGTTAAAGTCTCCCTTTATCGTGTGCTTCAGACAGGAAGCGGCCACACCAAATTCAAGCGCTTTCTTTGGCTCCCACAAGCTATCAAGTCCAAAGATAAGTCCCGCAGCAAATGCGTCTCCTCCTCCGACACGGTCAATTATGTTTATGTCGTATTTCGTTGAAAGCAAGAATTCCTCACCGTAAAGAAGAGAAGCCGACCATCTGTTGAAATTTGCGTTAACACTCTCCCTAAGAGAAATCGCAACAGCCTTCAGATCGAACCTTTTCTTGAGTTTCTTTGCGACATCTTTGTAACCTTCAACACTCAGGCGACCATCGCTCACGTCTGAGTCTTCGGCTCTAATACCGAAGACAGATTCGCTGTCCTCTTCATTCGCAAAGAGAACATCGACATATTTCATCAGCTCAGTCATCACTTTCTTCGCCTTTTCCTTGGTCCAAAGCCTCGCTCTGTAGTTTAGATCGCATGAAACGGTTATTCCTCTTAACTTTGCCTCCTTTAGGGCAATCTCACAGATGGCGATCAACCGGTCGCTTAAAGCCGGAGTGATACCAGTAAAGTGGAACCAAGACGCTCCATCGAAGATCTCTTCCCACGAGAAATCTTCGGGTTTGGAGTTCGAAAAAACCGAGTCGTCGCGGTCGTAGATCACTTTTGAAGGCCTTTGAGAGTAACCGGGTTCGTAGAAGTACTTGCCTAATCTACCGCTGCCTTTCAGAACATGACTGGTGTCCACCCCATGAATCGAAATGTTTCCCTTGGCCGCATCTCCGAACTGATCGTCCGATACTTTCGAGACGAAGCAGCTCTTACCTCCATAACGCGCAATCGCGACAGCAACATTAGCCTCCGCCCCCCCATAGACAACCTCGAA
>Ga0334896_1003158_pt1 | contig 10345 bp, 15 predicted proteins | sample GraSluR3_MG_8_FD_207734 | JGI IMG/M metagenome (GOLD analysis project Ga0334896, IMG submission 207734) | Sludge microbial communities from methane-producing bioreactor in Wageningen University, Netherlands - Granular Sludge_27_06-R3 | ecosystem: Engineered > Bioreactor > Anaerobic >...
ACTTTCCTCATCAGCGTTGCTGGGACAAGTGCTGGCCGCCTATAATGTGCCGGATTTTCCATCGCTAAAAAATAAAATAGTCAATGCACCAGACCCCAAAAAAGCGGTCGCTCAAGCAGCGCCGGTTGTCCAAGCTTTAGCTAAGCAAGGCGAATCATCTGCCAAAGTGATTGTCGATAAAGCAGTGTTTGAAATGAAGCTAATGATTAAAACGGTTTGGGAAAAACTGCAAACATCGCCTCAAGATAATCAACTACCGGTATTTTTGGTTGGCGGCTTATTTAAAGACCAGTTTTATCAGCAGTTACTAATCAACGAGCTGCAAGCCGAAGGCATTAGCGCTCAGTTTCGGTGGATCGAGCACCCAGTGGTGGGGGCGGTGTTTTTTAATTAAGTTTGGTTGTTGGGTAGCCGGATTGTTTTTATTTAAAAACCACCTCCAACACCACCATAAACGATTCATTATCGATGAGCGTCTTGTAGTGTTTTGTTAAATCCAGCAACCAGCCGGTGTTAAGTTCAGGGTAAGAATTTGGGTTGATTTTTCCTTCATATTTGTCGATAGCAAAAAATAATTCCGACACAAGATCGCCCATTAAATCCGGATGAGGACTGCTAGCAAAAATAAAAACACTGTTTTTATTTGTGGTTTTAGGGCTTATTGCTGTTTGATTTTGCCATTCAACCATTTTTTGATACCGATATTCAGCTGAAATTACACCTAGTTTTTGCAGTTCTTCCAACCAGCGATCTTGATTGACCTCGTTTAATAAAATTAAAATCGGCGGAGCGTCCTCATCGTAAAGGTGTTGAGAAAAAAAATACTTAATTCTAATTCTCATCGCTAAATTTTGTAGAGCAATCATAAACATCTCTGCCCTTAATTCAGGTGAAGAAGGTGTTTCGTTGCCCAGACTCTCAGTATAAGACACAAAAGCTAAGTTATATTCTAACTTGGTTGGTTGGATTTTGTCTTATCGGTTGGTAGTTGATGTTTTACTGCCCGATCTAGGGGCAATTATTTTGGGTTCATAAGAAAATCTATGATTTAACCTGGATAATAACAGTTGTGCAGCTGCAATTTCTTCCTCGTTAGCCGGGCGACTATAATTTCCACCGAGATCACCAAAAGCCAGCCTGGCTCTCAAAATGAATTGTTCAAAATCATTATCTGAATAAAGGGGAAACTTACTTTTCACTCCTATATAAACAAGATTTTTTCTAAAAGCAAACTCGTCTTCCGCGTCTGTTGCAGATATTTGTCTGCCTTCACTGGCGGCTCTAATCCCCTTAATAACTGTGTCACACAATTGAACCCAATGCTGGGCTATGGCTTTTACTAATTCAGTAGAAAATTCATCAGTGTCAAATTTACCCCAGGTCCACATATGATTAAATAGCTCAACCGTGGCTTTCAAAGGTACTTCTAAGCTGTAATCAACAGGTTTGAGTTTTTCCGACAAATTGCTCATATCATCTCTAAGCATATACAAATAACTATTTATATTTTTGCTAATTATATTATTTGCTAGCTATTCTGGTAATAGGCGGTTAGAAAAAATAAAATAATTTTAATGCTTCAATATCAATATTAGTGACTCAATACACAAACTACTTTTTTCTGTAAATAACTAAGCACTCTTGAGGAGTTAGGATTGGTAATTGAGAAGAGGAAAAATCCTTTTTATTTCTGGTTATAAAATAGTCAACTTTTTGCGATAGAGCGGTGTAGTATTGCACCGCGTCTTCAAAGTCAGCAAAACTTGATGCTAAAGCAAGGTCAATAACTTTTTCGGTAGTTTTGGAAACATTAAATAACAATCTTAATTTTTGTAGTGCATTCCAGGCCGATTTAGTGTCCTTTAATTTAGAAATAATGTAAAAGCAATTAGTAAAAATCACAGACGAGGTATAGGCCTTAATTTCTTTCTGCTCGATTTTAGACAAAAGATTTTTAGAAAATTTAAAGCCATCGCGTTCAAGCAAAACATCCAATATTACATCTGTATCAACAAAGATTTTCATAGATATTTTTGTAGCAAATACTCGGTAATTAGTGATTTTTCGCTAACTTTCTTTTTGGATTTAGCAAAGCCTGATAACTCCTCAACAAGAGGAGTACTAATGGCTGGTTTATTTTTTATCACCAGTAGCGATCGAAAATAATCTTCAACTAAAGAAGATAAACTAGTGTTTTTGGTGAGTAAGTTTTTTTTGGCGCTGTTAATTACAGCGCTATTTAAACTTAAGGTTAGTTTGGAGTTCATACGTATAAGAATATACAACTTATACGTATTTGTCAAGCTTCTGTTACTTTGGTCAAATCAAGTGCCACTTGATGAATAAAACCGTACATTTGACCGTAATCACGCCAACAGTGGCGATAAATATCTCCGGCTATAAACCAATCGTTAGCCGATAAATTCTGGTAGTTTTCAATTAGTTGCTGCAATTCATCAATGGTCATTTTTTGTAAATAAGCAATGTCATCGCTGGGAGTTAGTTGACTTGAATCGGCGACAATGTACTCAAAAAGATGAGTTGAGTTTTTGAAGGTTTTGCCCTTAAATTCTCCAGTCGTTATGATTTTTGCTAACGGTTTTATATCATCCACCGAAATTTTAATTTGAAGCTCTTCAGCAGCCTCTCTAATTGCGGCTTCTGATGGTGATTCTCCCGCCTCAACACCCCCACCAACTAATCTAAAAATTCCTGGTGGATAAAATTTAGGCTTGGCGCCAAGCCAATAATCACCTTTTTGATTATGCAGTACAATCAGCACGTGCTCGCTGCGATTCATATTGCCAAAAACAGCGCTTAAGTTAATATGATTTTTGAAAACTGGAAATTGCGAATGAGTCATAAACTAGAGATTAGCATTTTGCGCTCTGTAGTTCTGGTGAAATTTATTTTTTCTAAAAAACATTTTGGCATACTGAAGATAAAAATTAACAAAGCCAATTTTTTTATAAATAGCCAATCTTTTGGCGATAATTCGTTTTGTGCCGGAAATTCGGCCATATTTTTCAGTGCTGTACTTAAAGTAGGAATTTGTCCAATCGATAAAGCAAAAACTCAACTTGTTTTCTAGTAGATACTTATTAAAAAGGACTTCAAACTCGTAACCTTCAGGTTGGTATAAGTCTAGAAAATTCACCAAAATGTCTTTAGTTGTACACCTTATACCTGAGAGAATATCGACCTTAAAGAGTCTTTGTAATCTATCCCCAATTAAGGCAATTGCGACATCAAATTTACCATTAATTATTGGTTTGGTCAGGGAATTGATGTTTGCTGCAGTAATGTTGGGAATATCGGCATCTAATAAAAGCACGAACTTGTTTTTTACATGTTTTAGACCAGATTTTATGGCCGCCGATTTGCCCAAGTTGTAATGATGGCTGATTATGTTTAACCGCTTGCTGTTGAAGGACTGCAAAATATTAAGAGTTTGATCTGTTGAGGCATCATTGACCACAACTATTTCCTCAAGTAGCGGATGATTAATAATTGAGTTTAGTGTTGCTTCAAGATTACTTTCTTCATTGTAAGCAGAAATAATGCAGGATATTTTGGGAGAAGGCATATGACTCAGGCTAGTATTTGTTAGAAAAACTGCATTAATTTTCAATCGACTCAATATTTCTAATGTTTATTTGGCCTTCAATATCATACTGGCTATCGCTAACCAGAGAAAAAAGCCCGGAAATTCGGTATTGTTGGCCACTTACCAGGTTGGGAATAAATTGTTGATCTGGATCGACAAGTGAAAAATAAACACCATTAGTATCCATAAGGCCGATGGCGCACTCCAAGGTTATCGGTCCAGAAGTGTCTTTGTGAGGTAAACAAACAATTTCGCCAGTTACCTCAATTGCTTGTCCTGGTGTTTGTTCTGGATTGACAAAGCTTTTCCCATCTGGAGTAAGGCATCTTTCGGGAAAACTTTCCATTACGGGATAGCCGGCAGCTCGACAGTCAGCAAAGGAGTTCATGTTTGTGGTGTTGGGAGAAGTTCCCCCTCCCGATCCGCGATTTAAATTTGTTAGTTGCCAATAAAACATATAAGACAAAACCAGAGCGCCCAAAAAGGCAATTATTTGTAAAAATTTGTTTTTGTGAGGCATATTTTTTTGATGGTTTTGTTAATTTATGGAGCGGGTGACGGTAAACTGCTCGAACCTATTTATCCTGGATGACTATATCAAACCAAATCTTGTTTTGCAGTTGCAGGCTCTTAAAGAGCACTTGCAAATTAAAAGCTTTTCTAGTTTGTAATAACAATACTAGATAAAATCTGGTCAAATTCATCTGAGTAGTCGGGAGAGTTTGGTATGTACCTTAAGTCAAAAGTATAAGCGTACCCGTCTTTGTATGTAGTAACTCTTTTTACCTGGAATTTACTTTCCAACTTAAATGCATCGAGTTCACCTATTTTTACATAGTAATTATTACCATTTATAGTAGTTTGTGTAGCTTCCGAACCATCAACATTCGAAAATTGAGAATCAGGAAAAAACTGTTCAGCTACTTTACATACGTCCACCACAATATTGCCTTGATATTTCTCGTTTAACTCTGCTTCACTTCCTGCTAATATCAATTCTGTTTGGCAAGCTGAATTTGGGTTTTCTCCAAGTTTGTTTTCCTTAACAATAAAGTTTGAAGGGTACTCAAGTTTATACATTTTTGCTGGATGTACGTAACTAATAAAGCTAATGTCTGACGACGTTGGAGAAAGCAGGGGGGAAGAAGGAGAAAGATCTGATTCAGAATCTGTCGTTACAATTGGCTCTATATTCAAGTTTGAGGTTGTATTAACTGAAGAGCCAAAATAATAACCTCCGAAGCCAAAAATAATAGAACTAATCAAAAAGGTAACCAAAACAGGCCACAATAAACTAATTTTTTGCTTAGGGGCTGGACTTGGTTCAATAGGAGAATTGTGTAATTGCTGAGAGTCTTGTGGATTTGGGTGAGTTTGATTTTCCATAACTAAATATTAACAGCTTTTAAAAACATTTCACCATTATGATGAGAATTGATGATTTATGTAAATTACTGTACATTTCTGTCTCGTTTGGAGCGGGAGACGAACTTATGTTTGAACCGCTCCTGCTTGAAACTCTGGCTCATTTTACCAAGTTAATGAAGGTCTATCAATCTGAGGAAGAGGAGGATTTATATGTTTAAATCTGATCTTTTCGATGAGGAAACCTTTTACCAAGCATTTCTAGTTGATCTTGAGAACTCTCAGGGCGAAGTGATTATCGAAAGCCCGTTTATTACTACTGAACGTATGACAACTCTTTGGCCGATGTTTAATAAACTTCTCAAACGCAGGGTCAAGATTTATGTTATGACTCGTGATCCAAAGGAACATATGCCCAAGTATATGAATCAATCCGAACATGTTATTCAAAAGTTTGAAGAAATAGGCATTCAAAGCTTGATCTGTACAGGTAGACATCATCGGAAGCTGGCAATTATTGATCGCGAGATTTTATGGGAAGGGAGCTTAAATATACTGTCACAAAGTAAAAGCAAAGAATTCATGCGCCGCCTTGAAGGCGGCGGCTTCGCCGTAGATTTATTTAATTTTATTGGATACGACAGATTCCTATAGAGCAAATAGGGGTTAGTCAGGTATACTATGCCTGATGAACGATTCTAACAGTCATACCAATAATAATTTAGATCAACTTCCTTGGATTGATCTTTATAAGGTGTTTAGCTCAGAGGCCTATGCTCAAAGAGTAGAATCTATTCCTAACGAAACACTTCAATTTGCAGCTGATCCCGATAATCGAGAATTCTTAATCAATTCAGCTCGAAAGAGTTTAAAACAGAGCAATACTGACGCAATTGATGAGGGGCAGGCAGAGATTTTAGCAGATTTGATGAGTGTTTTGGCTAGAATGTTTTTGCAGGACAGAGCAAAGCTTAAGAAATAGTAACTTTGAGTTTCAATACTTTTGCAATGCTTTTGATCTTTTCAAACGAAGGATTTACTTCCCCACGCTCAATCATGGCGTAGTAGTTAACCGTCATATCAGCCTTTTTAGCAACCTCAGCTTGAGTCAACTCAAGCTTCTCTCGAGCTTTTTTTACTCGGTTACCAAACTCCTCTCGTGCTTTTGTGTCTTTGGAATCACTATTCATATATTTATATTATAACCTATTTTAAAACAGCTAGCACTTTCTAGTTTCATTTGCTACCATTGTGACAATTATCTGAAACACATATGCATAAATATCGAATATACGCACTCATACATGGTCAGGTTCTCAAGGAGGGGAAAATTTTTGATTGTGAAATCAGAAAGATGGACTTTGAAGAACAAAGCAAAAGATCTTTTTCTCCAATCCAAAGTGTTTTTTCTGAAGGAGAAATGACTGATTATCACAAGACCTACGTCACTTCTTTGCGTTATGTAGATCCAATAAAGACTAAGTCTGAGTATGTAATTATATGTGACATTGAAGAAGAACAACCAAGTGCAGCGCTGGGTGGTGCTATAAAAACTATAGAGAGGATTGCCAGATTTTTTTCTCTAGCAAAGCTAGAAGACGTCAAACTTACTCATGGTAGAAATAGAGGAAGTTTTGAACCATATATTTATCAGGTAAACAAAATCTACTTACTAGATGAAAATAACACCGAATCAGAAATTGAATATAAGCTTGAGAGTGGGCACATGTATTTGCCAGATCGACCCGAAAAAAGTGATTGGGAAAACCCTCTTACTAGTGAATTTCTCGAAGATGTTTATAATCTTCATGATGAAATCTTAGAAAGATCTTTAAAATATTTATATAGATCCTCAATTGGACATTTCTTGCTGGACAGTCAAGAAAAAATTGCTCTTGATCATTTCAAATCAATCGAGATAATCATCAACTCTTTATCTAAAAAGCAAAATTTTAAACAAAGGTTGTCTGAAGTAGTCGCCTTAATAGGCATAACGCCAGACGAGAAAGAAAGTATTGAAAGATTTTGGGATCAAAGATCGACATATGGAGATATCGCTCATCCATCAGCATTTGATGAGGTTGAAAGGTACCCTAACCAATTCCCTATACCAAGCAACACAAGATATTCTGCTTTTAGCTTTGACTCTATTGCTCCAAGCATTATTCTCAAGTACTACAAATACATTAAGGGTGTTTTTTTGATTGATGTGGATACACCTTCTGAAAGGAAAGATGGCCCCCAAGAGGGAGATTTTACAAAGGTTTATGAGATCTCAATGTGGGGGCCAACTCATCATAATCGTTTGGTATATCACACTAGTGAAAAACAGAAAAAAGCTTTGGTTAATAATATTAAAAGAGATTTTGCACTTTCAGAGAAAATATCCGAGTCTTCAATAGTAGAGGTAACTATTCTTCCAAAAAAATCAAAAATTTTTAGAGACAGGAGAATTAAAATAAGTGTATGTCAAACAACATAAAAACAGCATTCGATAGCTTGATTAGGCATCCTGAATTTCAGGAACTTGTTCATGAATATAGACACAGGTTTGGAATTCCTGCCGACGGTTTTGCAGACAATAAATCTGATCAATATAAAAACTGGGTCCGAGAAAGTTTAAGAAAAACCGATTTATTAAGAGACCAATTTTTATTTATAGCTAAACGATGTAGGAATCTTATTCCCAACAGGGAACCAATTCCATTTGTAGTATTAGCCTACTATTTTTTGTATGGTGATTGCCCCAATCTTTCGTCAGCACAAAATGATTATGTTTTTACTATTAATCCGAGCGGAATACTTGGTAGTTTTGATATCACATTTACCGTTCCTTTGGTTTTTAGTCTTGATAACCTAGTTGAAGAGTTTGAAAAATATAAAACGGAAATTTCTGATGTTGCCGAGGAAGCAAAAACAATAATTGAAAAACTCAATGACTCCAGTAACACTACTGATCCAGATTTTGATTCAAAACATGACTTATTAGCAACAACTCCAGGAAACGGCGGTGATTTAGTAGACAGGGTCCATAGAGACATTGGCTATCTAGTGGAATTTGGACGTGTCGTATTGCGTGGTCATCTTCAAAATATGAAGGAAGAAGATTTTGATATTAAAACTTATCAGGACAAAAACAAACCAATGTATGCCCCAATTCAACAAATGGGAACCTGGCTTTTAAATCGCCGTCTTTATCCATTGGTGGAAGAATATTGGCAACAAATTGATGATGAAATCCAAACCTTTAACAGAAAAACCGGAAAAAGAGTAAACCGGGGAATTCCATTGGCTAATACTGGTGTTGCCCAAGTTGCTCAAGGAAAAACAATTGAGGGTCTGTTTAATATTTATAAAGCCTATGAAGATGACAAAGAATGCCTACGACATTTGCCAGGTATTGATATAAATCCAGAAAAAGATATGGCAAACAGCATTTTATTTACTCAGTTTGAGGATAGGCTTTCAGCGCGTTTATTCCACATAGTCGTTTCAAAATATACTGATGTATTTCACAAAACTCTGTCAAAAACAGATCTTTCCAACTTTATTACTAACCTTGAATCTTATAAAAAACTGCTTTTCTACATGACACTTCACAGATTATCTTTTTCTCTATCCCTGGATAGTGAATTAACAACAGTTATTTCCCGAAGTGAAATTATCAGATCCTTGGCAGAATTGGCATTGTGGTTTGAAGATGAGATGAAGAGAAAAGATCCCAGCCTAGTTGGAAAAACTTTAGGAACAATATTATCGCAAAAAGTTGGTCAGCTTAACCCCTCAAGGGGCCAGTTTACGGATGCGACAGACTTAAATGAGCTATCAACAAAAATTACGAATGCGATTTCTGATGGTGCAAGTTTAGAAGTGACAAATGCTCGTATTATGATTTGTTTAAGAAACTTTGCCGGACATAATATTGACGTTCAAAACCACCATTTTTTTCAAACATGTGATGAAGTGTTTGCTCGTATGATTTCACTTATTGTTTACTCAAAAGATCATGATTGGATATAAGTTGGTTAACTATTACTTATCAAAAAACACCCTTGGATTCACCGGCACACCGTACACATTAATCTGAAAATGTAAGTGAACACCAGTCGGTCCCACTGTCCAGCCAGTGTTGCCTTGTCCACCAATAATGTCTCCAGGTTTAACTTCCTGCCTTGGCACAACATACATCGAATCTAAATGGGCATAGATTGAACTCATGTTATTACCATGGTCGATAATAATGTGCTTACCATATCCCCAAGAAATTTGACCAGCATAACTAACTATTCCAGTATAAAAAGGAGTGACGGCATCACCACGTTTGCCAGCAATATCAATGCCTGTGTGAAGAGCCTGATAAGCGCTGGATTTTCCAAACTCTAAAGTTACAACTCCATTAGTTGGCCAGATAAAAGGGCCTGAAACAGTTGCATTGGTTGAGCCATCTAGCGGATCTTTAATTTCTACCTCTTGGCTCACTTCATCCACTTCTACCAAAGTGTCAGAGATAATGTTGATACCAGTTTGGGTAAGGATGATGACGGCAATCAGTGGCAGTAGCAAAACTAGTAAAAACGTTAAAGCTACATAGGTCAACTCTTTGCGGTAGGAGAAAACAGTCCAGGCAGTAAATGGATTCATGGCTGGTGGTAGATTTCCGTGGGGTCGGTGGTGATTAGGGGATGTTCTTTTTCACTGGCTACTACCTTAATTGCTACGTGGTTTTGATCGGCAATGATTATCGCTTCACCTCGCTCACAGGTTAGCAAATACTTTTCCTCATATTCACTTAGCTTAAACTCTTGAGCTACGCCTTTGATGGTAGTAGTGTCCTGACGCATTAGGATACGCAGAGAAGCCTGAGATGCGATAGCTCGCCCATATTCGTTATTTAAAAAGTCATTGGCCTGTTGGGAGATGATACTCACTCCCAAGTAATACTTTCTAGCCCTCCTGGTAAGTCCTGCTACAAATCTAGCACTTTCTTCATGCTCTAGCAGTAACCAGCCTTCATCAATTACCAGTAAGCGTTTGTGAGGCTCCTGCTTAACTTGGTTATACACAAAATTAGCCACAATGATCATCATGATCTGGCGGATGGATTCAGGTAAATCTTTAATATCAAAGACAATTAGTCGGTTATCCAGTTTAATATTGGTTTGACTGTCAAAAACGCTGGAGAGTGATCCCTTAACGTATTTTTCTAGCCTGACGGCTAGCGTGTTTTGTTTTTCTTTTTTCAAAGTTTTGTAAAGATCTTTAAGCAGTGGATACTTGCCTTTTTTAGCTCGAGTGTGTTTACCATGCAGGGTGTAGCCATAATCTTTGTAAGTTTTTATAATCGCTTTATCTAAAACAGCTTTTTCTTGTGGG
>Ga0334896_1003160_pt1 | contig 10337 bp, 9 predicted proteins | sample GraSluR3_MG_8_FD_207734 | JGI IMG/M metagenome (GOLD analysis project Ga0334896, IMG submission 207734) | Sludge microbial communities from methane-producing bioreactor in Wageningen University, Netherlands - Granular Sludge_27_06-R3 | ecosystem: Engineered > Bioreactor > Anaerobic > Unclassified...
GTGTAAATATTATCTTTACATTTTATTGTAATTTTTGCCGGTCGTTTCTGAGGATAAAGACGGTCAAGATCGGCATCTTTTTTTATTGTAATTTTACCAGCAGTTTCAACTATAATATTCTCCATTGGTATTTTTGAAATGTTTGCAAGGGTTAAATCCCCTTCATTAAGTAGGATGGCAATGCTAACCGGTAAACTTTGTCGGACTCCTTCTGATGTAGATGGTTGGTAGTTATTGTGAAGAGCAGCAATTTTATAAGTTTCAACAGTTATATCCTGTAATTCGGTTGCTTTAAGATTTCTTTTTTTCATAATACTTTTAACAGCATCTAAAGATGTATGTAGGTGTCTGCAAACAGGATATTTTTTGAAGTAAACCCCGAGTATTTCGAATTTTTCAGATTGATTAATTTTTGGATCGTTTGGCTGCGACGAATCATCATTACCCATTGCTTTTAGGATCCCTTCTTTCCCCTCAAGAATCGTATGTGCTCCAGTGAAACCTTCTTTGGCCAGTAATGCTGATAAAACTCCAGATTGCGCAGCTCTACCTGCATGAAGGTGTTTCGACATGCTCCCTGAATGATCAGCCTCTAATAAACCCGCTGCCTGTGTGCCAGCAATTCCCATGGTATTTAGGATCTCATCATATTTCAGATCCATTATCTTAGCTGCAGCTGCAGCTGCTCCAAGCGTGCCGCAAGTACCTGTACCATGAAAACCTCTTTCGCGGTGACCAGGATTTAGAATCATCCCTAATTTGATTGCTACATCGTATCCAACTATTATGGAAGTTAAAAAATCTTTACCTGTTTTTGCATTGGCTTCGGATAAAGATAATGCCGCAGGGATTATGCAGGCCCCAGGGTGAATTTGAGCAAAGCGATGTCCATCATCCAAATCAAGAGAATGGGCAGAAACCCCATTAATTAATGATGCATTCATAGGATCAGCAATGTTCCCGCCGATTATGGTAGATTCACCAATTATTCTCTCCTCATTAGTGAGGGTCCTGATTATTTTCGCACTTTTAGTCTGGGATCCACATAGTGAAACAGATAAAAAATCCATAAAACATAGTTTAGCCTGCCTTTTCACGTTTTCTGGAAGTTCTGGGTAATCTACTGATAATATAAATTTTGCCAGATCTTTAGTAATCATTATTTCAACCCACATTTGCCGTGGTTTTCTTTTACCCTTTAAATTCCCCTAACCAGTGGTTTGCTCAAATGTCTCCTGGCAGAGGGTGGAACTTCATAAAAACCTGTTCTAAGTTTTCTTTCAATTTCAACTTTTTCCTTAGAATCGCTGCGTATTTTATTTCCACAACGGGGACATTTATAACCTTTAGCCGCTCCCGCAGATTTCATTCTCCTCCCACATTCACAAAGAGGATTCACATATTCATAAACTGGCGCTAGAGTGATTAACTCAATTTTTTCCATATTCAGGGTTCCTTTTCTTCCAATCCCCCCATAGACTAATAACCGGTCACCAGGGGCCAGCTGGCGTACCACATTTCTAAAGTCTTTTGTGGGTTCATATGCAGCGCATTCCACACTCCCTGATCCGTCATTCAAAGTAAAAATAACGTGTCCGCCTTCAATAACAACAGGGAAATCATTGACCATACCCTTAACAATGTAGCACTGTAATTTCTCCATCTGCGAAATATTTTCGGCAACTTGCAGGTGCTGATCTGTGTGCTGGTTGGTGAGAAATACTTGGGAACGTTCTATGGGTTCAGAGACTTTTACCATTTTCTGAGCTTCTAAAACTGCTCCTGTTGTCTCACCCCTAATTCCATAAAGCACAGGACAGGGAGTGTGGGGAGTTATAGCCATGTAACCATCATCTAAATTATCAAAAGTATCAGGATAAGTTTGTCTGTTCATTACTCTTACGGATTCTGGATCTACTTTTCTTTTTTTCCCGTAGTTTGCTGGGTCCCGGTATGCCAATAGTTCATAGGTAGCATCATCCAAAGGACAGCCAATAGCTGCCATAGCCCCGATAATTCCTCTTCCTTTTTTAAATCCGAAAAACTCAATACCTAACCTTTCCGCTAGTTTTTCAGTTTCTTCCTTTTTTATAATAGTTCGAATGGTTTTTAAGGCGTAATCGTGAAGTTCAGACTTTGTTTCTCCCTGCATATTTCCTTCATAAAATACCAGCCCGGGATTGGTTTTAGGGTCTTCCATCACAGCCAGTTCCTGCACCATTCTAAGAATAAGTTTTTTAGCTTTTTCAATTTCTTTTTTTGATTTTAAAACCAGTTTGAATGATACAGCACCGTTTCCTCTGGTTTTGTGTGGTGCAAATGGGTTGAGGCGTATTAGTCGGGGTGGCCCATCTACTTTAAAACCACAATCTTTAAGACGATCCAATATCACAGAACATATATACGTGGTGCACATTCCACTGACAGAATCAGTATCATCCATACCAACATAAAGAGGATATAAACCAGAATTATCAATTTCAAAATTATTCATATAAAATATCACCAGGTGTTTTTTGATGCCATCCAACATGCCATCCCATAGAGATCAGGTTATAACTGAGATCAATGATCTGCTGTCCAAGCATGGTTTTGATACTTCTAATATATATGATAGAAGTTGTTTTGATCTGGTGGCTCGTAGAGAATTACTATTACTTTTAATGAAAGTACTGGTTAATGTGGATGGTTTCAGTGCTGCCCATGCTGAGGAAATAAAAAGAGTAGCCCGTATTTTCTTAGCCTCACCAATACTTGTAGGGCTTAAATCTAAAAATGAGGTTTTAGAAGAGGATGTAGTTTACGAACGCCATGGAATACCTGTAATAACACCTTCAACACTTCGTAATATAGTTGTTGAAGAAATATATCCTGAAATATTTGCAGATCGTGGTGGTTATTACGTACAGATTGATGGGCAGATAATTAAGGATTTGCGTGAAGAACAGAACCTCTCCTTACAGGATCTTGCATATCAGGCACATGTATCCAGGGAAACTATCTATAAATATGAAACCGGCAGGGTTCGGGCGCAACCAGAAACCGCATTTTTACTGGAAAGCATCTTGAACATGAGGATCACCCTTTCTGTTAATCTATTCCAAGCCCCTCAACAGGAAAAAACCCATGAAACGGGTGAAGGCGAACCTCGAGAACTGGTTGATCTGGGGTTTGGAGTTATTAACACCAACCGAACACCATTTGACGCACTCGCACAACCAGAAACCAAAAAATCTAAAAATCTTAAAAAAACAGAACCACTCATAACCGATCTAGAGAAAAACAGAAATAATAAGGTTCTCACCAGAATGGCCACAAATTTAAAGGATCTTTCGGATGTTATTGGTACAAATTCAGTATTCATCTTAGAAAAGAAGAAAAAGGATGTTGATTGTATTGACGGCGTTCCTGTGGTTCACAACTGGGAGATAGGTGAGATGAAAAACCCCGCCGAGTTTCTGAAGATGCTGGCTGAGAGAAGAGAATGTAATTAATTTTTTATATTAATCTCAATTTATCATTTAATAGGCATATTCTACAATATCAGCGTTGAAGTAGTTTTAGGAAGGTTTCTTCAGCTTCATCCTCAGAAGCAATTCCCAGTGCCACCATATCCACATAATCCAGTTTTTTTAGATAATCAAAGGCATCATCTGGAGTCATTATACCAGCAGCAAGCACTTTCTTGGCAATAACTGTTTTACCCAGTTCATGTATCATTTCCCTGAAATGTTCCCTTTCATCTGGACCATGGGTATCACAATCCATCAAATATCCCAAACGATTGACAGGTACCATGTAAAGTTGGAAATCATTCCGAATGGGTGATTCTATGATTTTTTGGGTTGTTTTGAATGGCATATGAGTTACCAGGCCGGAAATGGCCCCGGTATCATTTATTTCATCCAATTTTTTACCTATATAATCCCAGTTTTCCCTATCTGTAATGTCTGCATGTAGCATGATGGCCTTGGCACCTAAATTGGAAAAAAGTTTCAGATCATCATTTGCTTCCTGTAGACGGACTGTTCCCACAATATCCAGGGGACAGCCTTCATCACTTGCCATTTTAAGGGATTCAACCACAGGGGGATAAGGTAAAAGTTGTATCCCTCTAACCCCCAACTGGTAAGATTTAATCATAATTCTGGCCATGGCTTCAGGTTTCCGATACAGATCTAAAATGTAAAGTCGGGCCCGGTGTCCGAACTGGGATGCTCCTACAAATGGGGAAGTTCCCAGTAAGGTACGTGGCAATTTGTGCCCATCAATTTCAATGTAACCTTGTAACATTTAAATCAAATATGATTTTTGAATAAATTTATTCAACTTTATGGGCTACCACTGCAGTTCCGAAAACCAATATTTCCTGCATGATGTCTGAAATATCATTAGAATCATACCGAGCACTTATTATGGCATTAGCACCCATTGCTCTGGCATGATCAATGGCTCGATAGAGGGCTTCGTCCCTGGTTTCTTCCATCATGCTTACATACTCCTTAATTTCTCCCCCAAACATGGAACGTATTCCTGCACCTATCTGTCCACCCACGCCTCTGCTACGGACTGTAAGTCCATATACAAAACCTTTAGTTTCTGTAATCTCATATCCAGGTACATAGTTAGAGCTTACAATTATGAATTCATCCACTGAGACCATGATCAAACCTCCAAATCTATTTGTTTATCAAATATACTTTTCACAAAAATTCAATTTATCAATTATTGTTATTTATTCATAGTAATTCCAGGATATAAATTTATTTTCTTTAGTAGATTAAAGCTATAATATTCTTTCAAAAAACAATTAATGACTATTACTATTATAAATTTTCCTGTAAATAGCTATTATTCCAATAAAAATAATACAATAGAGGATCGTTGTCAATTTAATATTGTATTTCTAGTAATGACATTCAAATAATTATATATTGTTACCCAGTTAATTTATTACTTCAAAAAAATTTTATCTTGAGAGTGGTTATTCACAACAGATTTAAATCTATATCACTTATAGAATAAATAAAGAGAATTGACTGGACATAAAGGACTGGTAAAAAAAATGGATAATGTGGATATTATGAAGGTACTTATTGCTGATCAGATAAACCAGAAGGGAATTGAAGAATTAGAAGAGGTCGCAGAAGTTATTGCGCGAACAGATATCACTCCAGAAGAGCTGGTAAAGGATATAAAAGACTTTAATGCTATCATAGTCCGAAGCAGGACTAAAGTTACCAGAGAGGTTATTGAAGCCGCATCTAACCTGAAAATTATTGCAAGGGCAGGAGTGGGTGTGGATAATGTAGATGTGGAAGCAGCCACCGAACGAGGAATAATGGTGGTTAACGCACCAGAATCAACTTCTATAACCGTTGCCGAACACACTATGGGGCTTATTTTATCCCTGTCTCGTAAGATATCAATTGCTGATAGTTCTGTTAAGGATGGTAAATGGGAGAAAAGCCAATTCATGGGAATGGAACTCAATGGTAAAACCATGGGCATAGTGGGAATGGGCCGTATAGGTAGTCAAGTGGTCATCCGGGCCAAGGCATTTGGTATGGATATTATAGTCTATGATCCTTATATTACTCCTGAAGCAGCATCTGAACTGGGAGTGGAGGTAGTGGACTTAGAAACACTCTTAAAAAGTGCTGATGTCATCACTATCCACGTGCCCTTAACTCCTGAAACTAAACACCTCATATCCATGCCTGAATTTGAATTGATGAATGAAAACGCACTAATTGTTAATTGTGCGAGAGGCGGAATAATCAACGAGGATGATCTGTATGAAGCACTCTCTAAAAACAAAATAAGGGGGGCTGCTCTGGACGTATTTGAGAGGGAACCGCCTGTTGGAAGTTCGCTATTTGAACTTGAAAATGTTGTTCTAACTCCACATATTGCTGCCTCAACTTCAGAAGCCCAGCGTGACGCTGCTATAATTGTGGCTAAGGAGATAAAAAAGGTATTTAAAGGAGATTCTCCACGAAATGTTATTAATATGCCGGTTATGGATCCTGAAACTTTCCAAATCATCAAACCTTACTTCCGTCTGGCAGAAAAACTGGGTAAATTCATTATACAAACTGCTCAGGGTAACATTAATGAATTAGAAGTGACCTACTGTGGTGAACTTGCTGAAATTCAAAAACATGACATAATAACTCGCATACTGCTCCAGGAAATACTAAACCCCATACTCACTGAACCAGTTAACCTGGTTAACGCTCCTGCTGTTGCTGAAAATAGGGGTGTTATAATCACCGAAGGTAAACGAACTGATGCTAAGGGTTACAAGAACCTTATTAGTATCGAAGTGAAATCGGAAAGTAACCAAATCAGTGTGGAGGGATTCTTAGGTAGGGAACCCAAAATTGTCAGGATCAATGGTTACCAGGTAAACGTGAAGACTGAGGGAACCATGATCATAGCACGATACAAAGATATTCCAGGGATAATAGGGTCTATAGGGGTTAAATTAGGCGAACACAATATCAACATAGCTAAAATGCAGGTTGGAAGGCAAACCCCTGGTGGAGAAGCAGTTATGGTGTTAAAAGTTGATCAAAAGGTTTCCAAAGAGGTTGAAGATGATATTAAAGCTCTTTCGAATGTTTATGATGCCGTAGCAGTTGAACTTTGATAATAAAAAGCCAGTAAGAAATATTTTTTTAATTTCTTTTTGCCATTCTTCCATATCTTCTTTTTTTTGAATAAATGATTTCAATCTATTTTATATTTAATTACATCTCCAAAAGTATCATATCCCACTATACTTTCTTCAATGTAGGGGTCGGCGATTATTAAATGAAATAGACCATTTTTGGCAAAGAAATGTAGATCCTCAGAAGAAGGCGTAGCATTGGGGATGGGATGACTGTGAACTGAACCCACCGTGCCAGTGATCATGGGCATCATAAACAATTTCATAACTGCCCCCTGATTTGATGTTTCACCAGGTACAAAAACAAGCCCATTTATCCTCAAAATTCCTGCACTGACGTTTCCTTCCAACATAGCCATAAATTCAAGAGGATGGGACTGTCTGGCTATTTGGATTATCTCTTCCACAACCTCTCTTTCGATAATGATCTCATGGAATTTTTTTTCCTGATTTCCCAGGAATATACCAATCAATTTGTTAATCCAGCTATTCTTTTCATTCATAGGATCAATTAGATATTAATTGTCTAATAAGTATCATTTATACAAAATAATTAATTGAGATTTATATATTGAACATAAGTTGATGTTGATTTGGTAAGAACTTATTCAAGCAGTGATTTTTCATGAAAAAACTCTTTATCAAAACGGGGCAGCTCCCAATCTATGGTGATTTTTTTCCGTTCCGATTTGACATTTTCTTTAGTTAAAGGATTCCACCCCTCAATTTTTATCTTTTTTTTGTATAAACCGATTCCTCTTCTCTGCCACGCTGGCATCATGGCCAGATTAATGTTATTGGAGAAAAGGAGATCATGTAACTGTTCGCTTTTCTTTTTATGCAGGATTTCCATAGTTTCAGTTCTGGAATGTTCCTTCCTGAGTGTCCAATATGAGTATCCATTTAAACAGTTTCTCCAGGCTTCCATTTGTCTTTCCTGGAAATATGCAATAACACCCTTATTTGATAGTGGAATCAACCTGGAATCAAATGAAACAGGTTTAATTCCTCTAAAAATTTCAGCGTATTTATCTTTTCCCATAATTTCTCGTGTAAATGCTCCACTAAGGAAACTGGCCATAACAGAATCGATTTTTTCTACCCTCCCCCCAAAAGGCACATTCCCAAGGAGTAAACTAACTTCATCAGAAAAAGTGTATAAAAATCGGGGATTAAATTCCATGAAAAGTTTGTAAGATGCTTCTGAAAGAATTTCGACAAATTCTATGTCATAAGGTTTTTCAAACTCCAGTTTACGGGATAATTGGGAGAAATTCCTGCCATCAAGTCTTACCACGATATTTGAAGTGCAGGGAACTTTTAAACTGGAAAATATTTCACACTCTTTCATATAATCAGCAGATGTTCATTTTTTTTAATAGTTTTAAGGAAAGTTACAAGAAATAATAATAGTTCTGATTATTATTCCAGTAAATAACAATGGATGATTAATTGGATATTGTATAATAAATATAATAATGAATGTATTAGATTAGAGATATAATAGCAGATAAAATTTCTTGAACTTGGTGGGTTTATATTATATTACTATATATTATTGTCCCCTCAAAAAATAGGTTTGATTTACGTACCCACCAGGAAATTTTCATTTAAACTGTTTAGTAGTTTAATGGCAGAGTAAGCTGCCAAAACACTTGTTTTAGGATTCATAGAACATCTAATGTTACTGGTTGTGGTGTGGAATTCTCCAAAATCTCCCACTACTTCCACTTCATGCATATTCCGATCAACGTGGGGGTCAGCAATGATTTTAACCTCGATTTCTTGGTCAGCAGCCATACTGACAGTTGCGGCAACGTTGATGTTTAATGGGAACTTTTTAACTGCTTCGGTGGCTTTTCCCTGGTATAATATTTTTTCTTTTTCAGTGGTAATCCCTAAGGAACGAGGTGGTTTCCTAGTTACCAGGGTTACTCGCTGAATTTTACCTAAAGACGCAGCTTTAATCCCATCTAATCCTACTATGGCTCCGGAAGGAGCGTATATCCTGCATTTATTTTCTTTTGCTAGTTTTTCTAGTTTTAATCTAGTTTCAGGATTTATAAGGCCCCCTACACTCATAATCATAACATCTTTACCTTCTTTAAGAATGGTGGGAACCATTTCTTCCACTGATTTGGGTGAAGCCGCTTCAATTACCATGTCAACATGGTTGAGCATGTCTTTCATGTCCAGAACCACCCTTCCATCAACTTGTGAGGCCAGGTTTTCGGCTCTTTCCATGTCACGATCATAAAAAAATTTTATTTCAACGCCAAGCTTCCCTTCTCGGGCAAAATTCGTAATGATATTAGCTATGGCGCCGCATCCCAGGATGCCAACTTTCATCTAAGTCTCCGCGCTGGCAGGTGCACTGGATTCCTTAATCTCTGGACTAATTAATAAAATATCCCCCACTGCCTGAACCCTATCATATGGTATTTCCACAGTTCCTTCCTCTTTTAAGGGCCTAATTTCGTCCCCCTCCGGCACTATTCTTATGCTTTTTGTTATAACATCTTTAATACCAACGGTTTTTTTGTCAGGATTCATGGCAACGGCTTTTAGGGTTGAAACCCTTCCTTTTTTAATGTTTAATATTACGTCCTGAATGCGTCCCACGTACTTTCCGCGGGTGGTGTATACATCTAAGTTATATAGATTAGTTAATTCCACCATATTTCCACCTCTCATTTTTTGGCAATACCCTGGGTCTTTTGAAACTCATCCACATTCATCTCAGGGGGTACCATTAACTAAATTAAATTAAAACCTTCCCTGTACTTAAAGATTTCGAAAGAAGAGGTTATTGTAACCAGAAATTTAGGGTAGCACCGGTAAATCAAGTAGGTTTTTCAATAGTTTTAATAATAATCTAAAGATAAAGTGTATAGGCATAAACAGGAGTGAATGTATAAAACTAATGAAACGTTGCAATGATTTGAGATGTCAAGTTGGTTTATAATGATTATTGTAATTTATGGTCTGGTGCTAGAATGTGGGATACAAGCAAAGATTACAGGCTCTTGGTAGCAGAAAAATCAGTTGAACTATTCCTGAAAACAATTGATGGGGCTAACCTGAAGGGTAAATGGAATAAAAAAAAGGTCTTACAAGCAGCAGGTAAGATGAAATCGGAGATTCAGACCCTATACTATTCCTACATCTCGCCGTCTGAATTGGCAGAAACTCCACAATTGACTTTCTTAGAGGAACAGGGAAATGAAATATTAGATGCATTAGGGGGAGAGTTATGGTACAAGCAATTCCTGGAACTAGCTAATCGTGATGAGAAAGAAAAGCTGGAAGAGGCTTTAGCTAAAATAAAATTTTTTCTCAACACTATTTCTGGTCTACAGTCCCGTCTTAATTTAGGGGAAATAAAAGATCCAGTCATAGGTATTGATATAAAAAAAGGAGAAATACTAAGTGTTTCTAAACACCCTAAGGCTGATAAACTCTTGGTGTGCAATGTGAACTTACAGGAACGAGCCATCACTGTGGTAACCAATGACTTGGAAGTTAAAGAACAAAATCAAGTGGCGGTTGCTTTGCTTCCCCCAGAAGTTTTTATGGGCATAACCAGTGAAGGAATGTTTTTAGGTGCTGGTGAAGGTATTTTAAAGGATGTAAAAGGGGATTTAGGGAAACTTCCTCAAGG
>Ga0334896_1003161_pt1 | contig 10327 bp, 8 predicted proteins | sample GraSluR3_MG_8_FD_207734 | JGI IMG/M metagenome (GOLD analysis project Ga0334896, IMG submission 207734) | Sludge microbial communities from methane-producing bioreactor in Wageningen University, Netherlands - Granular Sludge_27_06-R3 | ecosystem: Engineered > Bioreactor > Anaerobic > Unclassified...
AAACTGGAACTCTGCTCCTCAATTTGTTAAAATAATAAAAGTTGTTGTAATTATTATAGAAATTTACACAGTATTTATTCCCACTATTAATTGAAGTCTGCTATGAATAAAATTTTTAGTTTTTTTTCAGCAATTCCTGACATACAGTAGTCACAACTGTTTGTTATAATTATTGTAGTCTACTAAGAGTTTTTCTGAGATTTGAATACATTGAAAAGGATCATATTCTATATAATGAAGTATTATGCGCATTCTTCTGATAATCCGGAACAATCATGGCAGGAAATTATCGAACATTCTAAGAATACCGCAACAATAGCTGCTAATTATTCCTCAAAATTCAATGCAAAAGAATTTGGTTATATATGTGGGTTGCTGCATGATATTGGAAAATACTCACAAGAATTCCAGAATAAATTGAAAGGAGAAATAATCAGAGTAGATCACTCTACTGCAGGTGCCCAAGAATCTTGCAAATTATATGGAAAAGAATTTGGCAGAATTATTGCTTATTGTCTTGCTGGACATCACAGTGGTCTTATGGATTTTGGAAATGCTGCAATGATGGAAGGTACCCTAAATTATAGACTTCATAAAAATATTGAAGATTATAGCGCGTATAAAAATGAACTAGAACAATTCATTAATAAATCACTACCTAAGCTTCCAATTAAACCAATTAAACAAAATTATGGATTTTCTTTTTCTTTTTTCGTTAGGATGCTTTTTTCCTGTTTAGTAGATGCAGATTTTCTTGATACAGAAAATTATTTATTAGAAACAGTAAAGCTAAGAGGTAAAAATAAGCCCATTTCCATATTAAAGAAAAAATTTGATGAGTTTTTGTCAAGCTTTAATTATCCAAAAACTAAAATAAACGCTATGCGGCAAGAAATATTAGAATCTTGTTTAAATATGGCAAATAAAAAAACTGGTTTATTTACTCTTACAGTCCCAACTGGTGGAGGGAAAACATATTCTTCCTTTGCCTTTGCCCTTAAACATGCGATAGAAAATAACCTAGAAAAGATTATTTATGTGATTCCTTATACTAGTATTATTGAGCAAAATGCTGCATTGTTTAAAAATGCAATAGGATATGAAAATGTTCTGGAGCATCATAGCAATTTTCAGTTTAATGAAAAAGATTCAGAGTATTTACAAAAAATTAACGAAAAATTAAAGCTTGCTTCAGAGAACTGGGATATACCTGTCATTGTTACAACAAATGTTCAATTTTTTGAGTCATTATTTTCCAATCGTAGCTCAAAATGTAGAAAAATTCATAATTTATCTAAGAGTGTTCTTATCTTTGATGAAGCACAGATGTTACCTATTCAGTATTTAAAACCTTGTCTCCTCTCAGTAGCAGAATTAATTACAAATTATGGTACAACAGCGGTATTTTGCACCGCGACACAACCTTCCATAAATCAATTGCTGCCTTCTACTGTCAAACCTATTGAAATGATGAAAAATCCAAAAAAGCTGTATAACGATTTTAAAAAAGTAGAAATTATTAGAAAAGGGGAAACAAAAGATGAAAACTTAGTGAGTGAATTAAATGATTTAGATCAAGTCCTTTGTATTGTTAATACCCGAAAGCATGCCAGAGAAATTTTCAATAAATTAAAAGAAATTATAGATAATAGTGAAAACCACATTTTTCATTTAAGTTCGCTAATGTGCCCAATTCACAGGCAAAATGCATTAAGTAAAATCAAGGAATGTTTAATAAATAAGAAATCCTGTAAAGTTATTTCAACCCAGTTAATTGAAGCAGGTGTTGATATCGATTTTCCCGTAGTCTATCGTTCTATGGCAGGCATTGATTCAATTATTCAATCTGCCGGAAGATGTAACCGTGAAGGGAAATCAAAAAGTGGAAAGGTTTTTGTATTTAAACCATCTTCTGACCTTGTAAAAACTAGAGGATACCTGGATAGAACTGCTTCAGTTGCCGATATGGTTTTTAGAAAGTATTCTGATCCTATTTCGTTAGAAGCTATTGATTATTATTTCATTTTGCTATATGACATCGAAACAGAATTATCGTTAGATAGAGAAAAAATTTTAGAATGTTTTGAGGAAAATTATAAGCAACTAGAATTTAATTTCCGCACGGCAGCGGAAAAATTTAAACTAATTAACGAAAACAGATATCCTATTATCATTCCTTATGTAAATTCCAATGAAGATAAAAAAACAAATAGTGAGGCAATTATTAAAAAAATATTAAACGAAGCAGAATTTACTCCCTATCCAACTGCTGTAGTTCGAAAACTGCAACCATATATTGTTCAGGTATACGAATATGAATATAAAGCACTTCTTAAAAATAGAATGATAAAAACTATCAATGACAATTTTGATGTTCTTGATAATTTTTCAAATAATTATAGCCAATTTACTGGATTGAAATTACCAGAAGATAACCATGGAGAAGCCATATTTGTTTAAAGAAAGGAGGAAATAAATTTGGGATATGGAATAAGATTAAATGTTTTTGGTGATTATGCCTGTTTTACAAGACCGGAAATGAAGGTTGAACGGGTCAGTTATGATGTGATTACTCCCTCAGCTGCAAGGGGTATTATGGAGGCAATTTATTGGAAACCCGCGATAAGATGGATAATTGACAGAATACATGTTATGAATCAAATAAGGTTTACCAATGTAAGACGTAATGAGGTAAGTGAAAAAATTCCAAAAATTAATATTAACAAAATAAATAAAGAAAACAATTTAAAGTTATATCAAGACACTTCCAAACAAAGACAACAAAGGGCATCAATGGTTTTAAGAGATGTTTCTTATATTATAGAGACTCATTTCAAAATGACTGACAAAGCAGGTACAGAAGATACTGAAGAGAAGCATTATAATATTGCTCTTAGAAGATTACGTAAGGGCCAATGTTATCATCAGCCGTATTTTGGTAATAGAGAATTTGTAGCTAATTTTCAGATAATTGAAGAAGAAGTACCATTGGGATTTTATCATGATAAGAGTGAAATTGATTTAGGATGGATGTTATGGGATATAGATTTTAATAATGATATGTCCCCAATATTTTACAGAGCTCTTATGAAAGACGGAATTATTGAAGTAAAAGATTTATTGAAAGCGAGATGAGATAAATGATAATCCAAGCCTTGAATAGATATTATCAAATATTAGCAGAAAGCAATAATAGCCAAATACCATCATATGGATATTGTAATGCCAGGGTAGGATTTGCTTTAGTTATTTCTGAAGATGGGGAGTTGCTTGATCTTATTTCTTTAAAAGAAACTGCCGAGAAAAATAAGAAACTTATATCTAAATTTCTAATAGTGCCAGAACAAAAAGTGAAATCGTCAAATATTTCTGCTAATTTTATGTGTGGGAATAGTAAGTATATTTTTGGTATTGACAAGAATAGCAAGCCAGCAATTTTAGAAAAAGCCTTTAAAGCATCCAAAGAATTGCACTTACAAATATTAAATAATGCAAAGGGTAAGCCTGCAAAGGCAATCTTGGCATTTTTAAATAAATGGAATATTAAAGAGGCAAAAAATAATGAAGTATTAAAAAAATATATGCAGGATATAATTAAAGGTGATAATTTGGTGTTTAAACTGGATGGGGAAATAGGATATTTGCATGATGACTCTGAAATTAAAAAGCTATGGGAAGTGTATATTGCTAATAGTGAGGATGAAGATGGAATTAAAGGACAATGCTTAGTTACTGGTGAAATAGCTTTTATACCTAGATTGCACCCAAGAATAAAAAATATTAAAGGCATATTCACAGGAGGCACACCTCTTGTATCATTTAATGAATCAGCATATGAATCGTATGGTAAAGAAAAAAGTTACAATTCACCAACAAGCAAAAAAGCTACATTTGCATATACGACAGTTTTAAATCAATTACTTTCAAATCAAAGACAAAAGATTCACATTGGAGACACTACCACAGTATTTTGGGCTGAAAGCCCCCAAGACATTTATCCTAATTTTGCAGCTATTCTTCTTAATCCAAGTATTTATGAAGAAAAAAAGATAGATAGTAATAGATATGAACGAGACCAAAAAACTGAATCTCTGGTCAAAGATGTATTATTCAGAATTAAGAAAGGTATGATAATAAATGATTTTACAGATAAAATAGATATGAAAACAAAGTTTTATATTTTAGGTTTATCTGCAGCAAATAAAGCCAGAATAACAGTTAGATATTTTTTTTCAGATACCTTCGGCGGTTTTGTAGAAAAAGTTGCACAGCATTATAAAGATATGGAGTTGGTAAAAGATTTTAGTAATAGACCAGATAATATACCAATATGGATGTTATTGAAAGAGATTATTTCTCCAAAAAGTAAAGACAATAATACGGTACCTCTGTTAGCAGGTTCTCTTATGCGTTCAATAATTAATGGCCATTTGTATCCCGTATCTTTTTTTAATGCAACAATAGGAAGAATAAAAAGAGATGTGGATGATAAAGATAATAAAATCAATAGATTAAATTATATAAGAGCTGCAATCATAAAAGCTTATTTAATCAGAAAGGCAAGAATCCAAAATAATGAAAATTTAAAGGAGGTATTATCAGTGAGTTTAAATGAAAAAACAACTAATGTAGAATATCTATTGGGGCGGCTTTTTGCTGTATTGGAAAAAGCCCAGCAAGACACAAATCCAGATTTAAATAAAACTATCAAGGATCGCTATTTTTCATCAGCTTCAGCTACTCCTGCAGTGATATTCCCAATTTTATTGAAGTTAACCCAACATCATATTGCTAAATCAGATTATAAATATGTAGCAGAGAAAAGAATTAGTGAAATTATGAATCAGATTAATGAATTCCCTTTTTACCTTACACTCGAAAAACAGGGAATATTTGCTCTAGGGTATTATCATCAGAGAGTAGCATTATTTCAAAAATCAAATAAAAGAGAAGAAGAATAAGGGAGGTCTTAAAATGAGTGAAGTGATAAAAAACAGGTATGAATTTGTGATTTTGTTTGATGTTGAGAACGGAAATCCCAATGGAGATCCGGATGCGGGTAATATGCCAAGAATTGATGCTGAAACAGGATATGGTATTGTAACTGATGTTTGCATAAAAAGAAAAATAAGAAATTACGTAGAAGTGGTTAAAGATGATACCAAGGGATACAAAATATATGTAAAAGAGAATATTCCTTTGGATGCCAATCGTAAAATGGCATATATTGAGACTGGTATTGAGGTTCCAAAAGACAGCAAAGGAGAACCAAACGCATCTAAACCAAAGGAAGATGAAGAAATTAGGATAACAAGTTTTATGTGTAGTAATTTTTTTGATATAAGAACATTTGGAGCAGTAATGAACTTAAAATATAATTGTGGACAAGTTCGTGGACCAGTACAAATAAATTTTGCTAGAAGCATTGATCCTATTATCCCACAAGAACTCACTATAACTAGTGTAACAACAGCAAATGAGGGGGAGTCTAGTTCTAAAATGGGTAGAAAGCACATAGTACCTTATGCATTATACAAAACCGAAGGATATGTTTCTGCAAACCTTGCCAGGAAAACAACAGGTTTTTCAGAAGAAGATTTAGAATTACTTTGGGAAGCGATTATTAATATGTTTGAACATGACCATTCAGCCGCAAGAGGTAAAATGGCAGTTCGTAAGCTATATATATTTAAGCATAATAGTGAATTAGGTAATGCACCATCTCATATGCTTTTCAATTTAGTAAAAGTATTCAAGAAAAAACCGGAAATACCTGCAAGATTTTATAGCGATTACCAGGTAGAAATTGAAAGTTCAAAACTACCAAATGGAGTAGAATTGATAGAGAAATTATGATTTTTAAATATAATGAAGATAACCTGTTGTCTTTATCAGGCTTCAACATTATGCCTATTGTCCAAGACAGTGGGCTTTAATACATATTGAACAACAATGGAAAGAAAATCTCCGAACCAAAGAAGGTAGACAATTGCATGAACGTGTTGATAATCCTTCATTTTTTGAATCGAGAGGAGATATTCTCATTGCACGTTCTGTACCAATTGCTTCTTATAAACTTGGGTTATACGGATTTTCAGATGTAATTGAATTCCATGCTGTTAAAAATAATGGAATTATTTTGCCAGAACGGTCTGGTTTATGGAAGCCAATTCCCATAGAATATAAACGTGGAAAACCTAAGGTAAAAGAGTTTGATGAAGTGCAATTATGTGCTCAAGCAATATGTATTGAAGAAATGCTTGGTTGCGAAATATATTATGGTTACTTCTTTTATGGACAAACAAGACATAGGCACAAAGTTTTATTAAATGAAACCTTAAGAGATATAGTTAAAAATTTATCTTGTCAGATGCATAAACTTTTCAATGAAAAACGTATTCCTGAACCTGACAGAAAATTACAGAATTGCAGAAATTGTTCACTATTTGATATTTGTGTTCCTAAACTTAAAAGAAAGAAGTTTAAAATTGATTTGTATATTAATCAATTTATAGAAGAATAGTTAAATATGAGAAAATTATTAAACGTATTATATGTTACAACCTCGGATTCTTACTTGTCTTTAGAAAATAATAATGTTGTTATTTCTGTGGAAAATAAGAAGAAAATAATGGTACCAATACATAATTTAGAAAGTATTGTATGTTTTGGTTATTTAGGAGTTAGCCCAGCATTGATGGGGTTTTGTGCTGAGAATGGGGTGGGGCTATGCTTTTTAAACCAATATGGAAAGTTTTTAGCTCGTGTGACGGGTCCAGTATACGGCAATGTTCTATTAAGAAAAGAGCAATATCGTGTTTCATTAGAAGAAAGCGAATGTGTAGATATAGCAATTAATTGTATTATAGGAAAACTGATAAATACTAGAACTGTTATTGAACGTGCAATCCGGGATTACGGTGAAAGAATTAATGTTTTTAAATTAAAAAAAGTATCCATGCTGATAAAAAATAGTATTAATGCTTTAAAAGAAAGCAGATCATTAGAGGAAATAAGAGGGATAGAAGGTGATTGTGCCAAGATTTATTTCGAAATTTTTAATAAGTTAATAGTAAAACAAAAAAAATCTTTTTATATGAATGGCAGAAACAAAAGACCACCCATGGATAATATGAATGCATTGCTTTCTTTTCTCTATACTATACTTTCAAATGATATTAAATCTGCACTAGAGACTGTGGGGTTAGATCCTTACGTTGGTTTTCTTCATAAAGATAGACCAGGAAGAGTATCTCTTGCATTAGATATAATGGAGGAATTTAGAGCATTTTTTGTAGACAGAATAGCTCTTTCGTTAATTAATAGGAAACAAATTACTGAAAAAGGATTTATAAAGAAAGAAAGTGGAGGAATTATAATGGATGATGATACCAAAAAAATCGTTTTAACTGCCTGGCAAAATAGAAAGCAAGATGATATTACTCATCCATTTTTAAATGAGAAGGTTAAAATAGGGTTGCTTCCCTATATTCAATCATTACTGTTTTCGCGTTTTTTAAGAGGTGATATCGATGCTTATCCACCATTTCTCTGGAGGTAAATAGTATAAATGATGGTTCTAATAACTTATGATGTAAATACTGAAAATAATGCAGGCAAAAAAAGATTAAGGAATATAGCAAAACATTGTGTTTGTTACGGACAAAGAGTTCAGAATTCTGTTTTTGAATGTCTTGTTGACCCTGTTCAGTTCGCAGAGTTGAAAGAACAGTTAGAGAGAATTGCAGATCCTTCAAAAGATAGCCTAAGATATTATTTTTTGGGGAAAAAATGGAAAAAACGTATTCAACATTATGGTGCAAAAGAAACCTATGATCCTGAAGGTGTTTTAATTTTATAGAAATTGCGAACCTCGTGCTTACATAAGTTTTAATTTCATCCTATTCTGATATTATCTTAAGAATATTAAGAATAGCTAACTTTTTAATAATACAGAAAAGGTAGATTTGCTTTAAAGGCAAAGGTTCGCGATAATTATCTATTAAAATACTTAAAACAATAACGTTTTAAAGTATACAGTCGCACCCCTCGCGGGTGCGTGGATTGAAATTGTTGTAGGGGCGAATGCTTATAGTGAAAAAGGGTGTCGCACCCCTCGCGGGTGCGTGGATTGAAATTTAGTCAATTTGTAACTGGATTACTTGAGATTAAGTCGCACCCCTCGCGGGTGCGTGGATTGAAATTTGATTTATTATTTCTACCAGTCCACCTATATCTGTCGCACCCCTCGCGGGTGCGTGGATTGAAATTTGATTTATTATTTCTACCAGTCCACCTATATCTGTCGCACCCCTCGCGGGTGCGTGGATTGAAATATTTACAATTTCCTGTATAGCCATCAATTTTTAAGTCGCACCCCTCGCGGGTGCGTGGATTGAAATACACTCCTTATAAGTTTTTTGACTGTAAGTAAGCGTCGCACCCCTCGCGGGTGCGTGGATTGAAATTCACAACCGTACAACATTTCATTTGTCTTTGACGTCGCACCCCTCGCGGGTGCGTGGATTGAAATCAGATTAATTTTGCTACATATGGAGTACCTTTGCGGTCGCACCCCTCGCGGGTGCGTGGATTGAAATCATCCCTAAATGGATGTCTGCTAAATGTAATACTTGTCGCACCCCTCGCGGGTGCGTGGATTGAAATTTCTCTGGTTAGTTGTTCCAATGGCACACCTTCCGTCGCACCCCTCGCGGGTGCGTGGATTGAAATCCCCCATAATCTCGGATAATCATTACCGTCATCTGTCGCACCCCTCGCGGGTGCGTGGATTGAAATCTTTCAATAGATTCATAAAACCTGCCGAATATTTGTCGCACCCCTCGCGGGTGCGTGGATTGAAATAACCAACCATACATTGTATTCTCTGGTATATCTAGTCGCACCCCTCGCGGGTGCGTGGATTGAAATACAGATTTTTAAGGAGTGGAATGGTGGAAATATGTCGCACCCCTCGCGGGTGCGTGGATTGAAATCTTATAAACAGTTATCAGATGGTAATGCTTTTTAGTCGCACCCCTCGCGGGTGCGTGGATTGAAATCACTCATTTACATCGGTGGTAACAAATATCATTAGTCGCACCCCTCGCGGGTGCGTGGATTGAAATTGGCACTTACCAGTGTAGATTCAACTCCAAATGATGTCGCACCCCTCGCGGGTGCGTGGATTGAAATTCCAGACTGTTGAGTATACTTATACTGGGCAAAGTCGCACCCCTCGCGGGTGCGTGGATTGAAATACTTATTGTAAAACCTGCTTCTACTCTTTTTAAGTCGCACCCCTCGCGGGTGCGTGGATTGAAATATATAAACTTTTACTCCTTTCTAAGACAATAAAAGTCGCACCCCTCGCGGGTGCGTGGATTGAAATATTTGACAATCATAAATCGTATAATGGGTAACCCAGTCGCACCCCTCGCGGGTGCGTGGATTGAAATCTCAACAATACCCTTACTTAATGCTGTTTCGAAATGTCGCACCCCTCGCGGGTGCGTGGATTGAAATAGAGTTGCTCCACCATGAGTATCCTGGTCTTTGGTCGAAATGATACAGGGGACGGTTCTCTGTTTGACAGCTTTTGTTTGACATTGTAGAATATTTTCAGTGATTATCTTATTTTGAGAGGAGTTCTTATGCCAAGGGTGGCCCGCATTAAAAGCAGTACCGGAATTTACCACATCATCACCAGAGGCATCAATCAGCAAAACATCTTTTCTTCGAATGATGATTACGAGAGATTTCTCAATACCCTCATTAGATACTCCCGAAAAGGTAACTGTGAAACCTATGCCTACTGTTTCATGGATAATCATGTCCATCTCCTGTTAAAAGAAGGACAGGAACCACTTGCCACCACCATGAAGAGAGTTGGCAGTAGTTATGTCTATTACTATAACTGGCAGTACAACAGAAAAGGACACCTCTTCCAGGACCGCTACAAAAGTGAGCCGGTAGAGGATGATGCCTACTTTCTTACCGTCTTGCGCTATATTCACTTAAATCCTATTAAGGCAGGAATATCTGATGATCTTGCCTCATACCCCTATAGCAGTTACTCAGAATATACCAATAAAGCAAAGCTGATTAATCCGATCTTCGCCTTAAACATGTTTAATCAGGAGAAAGACCAAGCCATAGAAGAATTTATCAACTTTCATCATCAGCCCAATGATGATAATTGTCTGGATATTACCCAAAAAAGAGACACTTTCTCCGACAAAATGATCAGACAATTAGTTTCCAAGAAATATAATATAGAAGTAGCAACTTTATCCAATATTAACCCGGTGACTCAGAAAAAAGTATT
>Ga0334896_1003164_pt1 | contig 10323 bp, 4 predicted proteins | sample GraSluR3_MG_8_FD_207734 | JGI IMG/M metagenome (GOLD analysis project Ga0334896, IMG submission 207734) | Sludge microbial communities from methane-producing bioreactor in Wageningen University, Netherlands - Granular Sludge_27_06-R3 | ecosystem: Engineered > Bioreactor > Anaerobic > Unclassified...
TTCAATTTTTGACCTCACTTGTCAAGTGGATTGTCCCTTTTTACCTCGGTTTCCAGTAAGGGGCAGGAAACGGAAGGGATTTATAGAATATAGGAAGCAGGAAAGCTGTTTATTAAGGAAGCTTTGAGTATTCTTAAGTGAGAATAAGAATGGCTGACCGGGCAGTTGGCCGCGAAGGCGTTAGCATCCTTGCACTCCCCGGTGGTAAACATTAGAATATAATTGTAAGTACATAAAAAATATCGATTTGGCGGGATTAATAATGAACGAATACTCAAGGCTGGAACAGATTGCAAGGGGATACTCGGCCGATAGAGGCAGCGTAGTAATAGCATGCGCGGACAAGGGCTTCATGAAGGTCTTGTTTTCCGACTGGGAATGGCTTAACCTCGGCCTGGTTGTATCGCGGCGTTTATTAAGCCTTGATAAGGATACGAGAAAACAGGCGGTGGCGGACATGGTAAAGGAGGCGATTCGGAATACCCGGTCGGGCAGGGTGGTAGTTAACAATATAGACATTCTGTTCTCGCCGGAGTACTCCCTTGACGTGATAAAGCTATTCATAATGGCAGCGGGCGATAAAAACCTGGTAGTACTATGGGAGGGCACTTTTAAGGACGGAATGGTTACATATTCGGAGCCCGGTTACAAGGACTATCATGTATACGAAATCAATAATTATAATGCGTACTGCATAACCAAATAAGGGGGCGAAGTCTCGTGAAATACAGTGAGTTGATTAGCTTTGACCCGATAGACACCGTTATCCAGATTAGGGATGCGGACCACCCGGGTATGGCTGAAAAGCTAGTAAAGACCTATGTTATGTCCGACGACATGGCAAGCGCCATCAACGACAGGATACTTTCACAGCTAAGCCTTGATGAGGTTGTTGATAACAAAGGCGTATTCCTGGTGGGCAACTACGGTACCGGTAAATCACACCTGATGTCGGTAATATCCGCCGTAGCCCAAAACGGGAGCAATATTAAGCACCTGAAAAACGAGAAGTTTGCCGAGTATATAAAGCCTATCGCCGGCCGGTTTGAGGTGCTGCGTATCGAGATTGGGGCAGTCAGGACATCCCTAAGGGATATAATAACAATGGAACTGGAGAAGGACCTGGCCAAAAGGGGGATATCCTACAGCTTTCCGGCGGAAGATACCATCACAAGTAACAAGGATGCCCTGAACGATATGATGGGCAAGTTTGAAGAGGTATATGGAAATAAGGGTTATTTGCTGGTTATCGACGAGCTGCTGGATTACTTAAAGAGCAGAACCGAGATGGACCTTATGCTGGACCTTAATTTCCTAAGGGAACTGGGCGAGTTTATAAAAAACTCGCGGTTTAGAATCATATGCGGCGTACAGGAATCTTTATTTGATAACCCCGCTTTTTCCTTTGTGGCAACTACGCTGTTAAAGGTAAAGGACAGGTACGAACAGGCGATTATCCGCAGGGAGGATATTGCCTACGTTGTATCCGAACGTATACTGAAGAAGGATTCCAGGCAAAAGGCATGGATACGGGAACACCTGCAGAAATTCTGCAGCCTGTACAGCAACATGGCCGAACGGCTGGAGGAGTTTGTCGAGCTTTTCCCCATCCATCCCGTATATATTGAAATATTCCAAAGGGTTTACCTGGCAGAAAAGAGGGAGGTACTAAAGACCATATCCGCCACCGTCAAAGAAATTCTTAACACCGAGGTGCCTGAGGACCGGCCGGGCATTAGGTCCTACGATACATATTGGAAGTATATAAAGGAAAACCTGGCCAAAAAGGTAGAACCCGAAATAAAGGAGGTACTGGATAAAAGCGGGGTGCTGGAGGATATTGTAAGCCGCTCGTTTACTTCCAGGGCCATATACAAGCCGATAGCACTGCAGTTGATATACGCCCTAAGCGTTCACAGGCTTACCACCGGCGGGCTGGATGTCAGGTCGGGGCTTACGGTGCAAAACCTTAAGGACGACCTGTGTATTTATATAGATACTCCGGTCAAGGAAGAGGAATTCCTAACCTCAACGATCCAGTCGGTAATGAAGTCCATAATGGAGACGGTTAGCGGTCAGTTCATTGAATACAACAAGGACAATGAGCAGTATTACCTCGACCTTAAGAAGGATATTGACTACGATGCCAAGATTGAGCAAAAAGCCGGCATGTTGCACGATTCGCAGCTTAACGGGTACTTCTACTCGGTCATTTACGACATGCTGGACTGGGAAGCTGTTGAGTACGTAACGGGGTTCAAAATATACGAGTATTTCATAAACTGGGAAAGCAAGAATATATTCAGGGACGGGTACCTGTTTATGGGAGACCCCAAGGAACGCTCCACGGCGCAGCCGCCCCGGGACTTTTATATATACTTCCTGCCGCCCTACGGTGCATGCTCCGCCGGTGGCGATATAAAGGACGACGAGGTATTCTTCAAATTCACCACCGATGAGGAGTTTAGAAACAGCCTTAAAATGTATGCCGCCGCCAGGGAAATGGAAATATCAGCCGCCCAGTCGGATGTCAAGAGAATATACAGGGATAAGGCTGAGGCCTTTAAAAAAACAGTTACCAATTGGATAAACAGCAATATATTATCCAGTTTTACCGTTACCTACAGGGGTATGGCAAGGCGGATGACGGAGGTGTTGCACGGCAGACGGTTTAATGATAAGACCTTTAAAGATGTGATAGATACCGCCTCGTCGGTTATGTTGTCCGATTATTTCTCCGACAAATACCCCAAGTACCCCAAGTTCCAGGTAAGGGTCACCGAAAGGAACATCCATGAGGTTCTGGGCAGGGGGCTTGACTACATTGCGGGTAAACAAATCCAGGACGGGGCAAGCCTTTTGGACAGCTTCGGGCTTTTGTCGGCGGGGAAAATAAAACCGGAGAATTCAATGTACGCAATGAATTTCGTAAGGAAACTAAGCAAATTGCCCGCAAACGGCGTGTTAAATGCGGGGGATATATTCGATAACCCGTACCAGGACGTGTATTACGACAAGGAATTCAAGCTGGGAAGGGAATGGATTGTCCTAATAATGGCTGCGCTTATCCACAGCGGGCACGTAGTGTTAACCGCGGCAAACGGCACAAGGTATGATGCGTCAAACCTGGATGCCCTGGCAAAGGAAAACAAGAGCAACCTGTACGGTTTTAAACACATAGCTAAGCCCAAGACCCCGGCAATGGCCGAACTAAAGAGATTGTTCGAAATATTGGGAATTCCGGAGGGATTAATTGTAAACCCGAATACCTGGGAGGATGCGGTAAAGGAACTGCTTACCGTGGTAAAGGACCTTTCGTCAAGGGCACTGCATGCCATTTCCATACTGAACGAAGGGTTTGCATTGTGGGGACAGCCCCTCATCCCCGACAACATTATGGATGACTATAAGGAGAGGATAAGGAAGGTTACCGGCTTTGGAAACGCGGTAAACAGCAGGTTCAACACACCGGCAAAGCTGCAAAATTTCGATTATACCATGGATCAGCTTAAAGAAATCGAAGACGGAATCCGCGTGATAAGGGTCGTGGAAAGGTACGAAGACTTTAAGAGCAAGTGCTCAGCCAACGTTGAGTATTTCAGCAAGGTGGAATTGGTGTTCCAAGACGAAAAATGGACGGACAGGATAAGGGCCGAAAGAGAAGCCTTTGAAAAGGCAAGGGACGCCATAAGGACGGAGGATGAGAGGTCGGACCCTGGGACTATTATTAATAATAGGCTCAATGCTCTCAAGGAAGAGTATATAACCTACTATACCGAACTTCATACAAAGTGCCGACTGGGAGTGACCGACAGCGTACGGAAGGGGGAAATACTTGAAGGCCGTACCATGGCTAACCTGAGGAAGCTAACCAACATATCCGGCATACTTTCGGTAGCGAAGTTCAAAGACATAGTGGAAAGGGACCTTTCGCCGCTTAAGGTTTGTTTTGACTTAACCCCTGACCAGCTTAAGCAAAGCCATATATGCCCTCACTGCCATCTCAAGCCTTCAGACAATGAAATTACTGTAAGGGGCAGGCTGGATATTGCAGAGGACAAGCTGGAGGAGCTGGCTACCGAATGGACTTCTACACTGCTTTCCAGTATAGAGGACCCGATGGTGGCCAAGGACATTGAATACCTGAAACCGGAACAGAAAAAGACTGTGGAAGGCTTCCTGGAAGAAAGGCGGCTGCCCGACGTGGTGGACAACCATTTTGTGGACGCAGTAAACACGCTACTTAAGGGCCTTGACAAAATGGAGGTGGACATTGGAGAACTGAGCGGGATAATAAGCTCATGGGGACCCTGTACCGCCGACGACCTTAAGTCTAAATTAAGTGCGCTTGTTGACGATTGGGCCAGGGGCAGGGACAAAAACAAGCTGAGGATAATTATTAAGTAATAGGGGGAGAGCACAGGATGAAGCTAACAAAGGAACATTTGGATAAGGTGCGCCATATAGAAGGGTTTCCGATAGGAAAGGATGAGGATATAATAGAGCTGTCCCGGCCTCCCTATTATACCGCATGTCCCAACCCGTTTATCGGGGACTTTATTAAGGAGCACGGGAAACCCTATGACGAGGCAACGGATACCTACCATAGGGAGCCCTTTGCGGCGGATGTGAGCGAGGGAAAAAACGACCCCATTTACAATGCTCACAGCTATCACACAAAGGTACCCCATAGGGCCATAATGCGCTATATACTGCACTACACCGAGCCCGGGGACATCGTGTTTGACGGGTTTTGCGGTACCGGTATGACCGGCGTTGCCGCCCAGATGTGTCAAAGCCCCGATCCGGAGTTTAGGATGAAGATAGAAAAAGACATGCCCTACGTCAAATGGGGTGCCAGGAAGGCCATACTAAACGACTTGTCGCCGGCGGCTACATTTATTGCCGCCAACTACAACATGCCGGTGGACGTGCAAGAGTTTGAAAGGGAAGCCAAAAGGATACTTAAGGAATGTGAGAAGGAATGCGGCTGGATGTATGAGACTTTACACACCGACGGGGACGGAGAAACAAACAGATACATAGACGGAAAGCCAATTAAGGGCAGGATTAACTACGTTGTATGGTCGGATGTGTTGGTATGCCCCAACTGCTCCGGCGAGATAGTATTCTGGGATGTGGCGGTGGACAAGGAAAAGGGAAAGGTCAAGGATTCCTTCCGGTGCGGTCACTGCAGGGGCGAACTTAAGAAAAGAGACTGTGACAGGGCCAATGAGATAATATATGATAAAGCCCTCAAGAAAAACATAACCATGGCAAAACAGGTGCCAGTGCTAATAAACTACTCGGTGGGCAAAAAAAGATACGAGAAGGCCCCGAATGAATATGACCTTGACCTTTTGCGCCGTATAGACGAGATGGATATACCCTACTGGTATCCTACAAATTCTATTCCGAGTGGTGATAAGACAGATGAGCCAGTGAGAACGCATGGAATAAAAAATATATATCATTTTTTTACAAAGAGAAATCTCTACATAATTTCACGCATCTATAATCTCATAATCAATAATGAAGACTATCATTCGCTTATGTTTATAGTTACTTCTTTTATGGTAAAAACGGGAACAATACTGCATAATATTGGTTTCAAAAAAGGAAGGTTTAATCTTGCAGGAGCAGTTCCTAATGCTTTTTATGTACCAAGTATTTATGCCGAACGCAATATTTTAGAGCTAATGAGAGGGAAACTTGATGATATAATACCTGTTTATAGTTTTAATAAAAATGAAAACAACATTCGAATAGCTTGTCAATCTACTTCAGATATAAACATACCTGATAGTAGTGTAGATTATATTTTTATTGATCCACCTTTTGGATATAATCTGATGTATTCAGAACTAAATTGCATATGGGAGAGTTGGTTAAAGGTTTTCACTAATCAGAACAACGAAGCAATTATTAATAAAACTCAGAAAAAATCGGTGAATGAATATATGGAAATTATTGCATCCTGTTTAGATGAAATGTACAGAATTATCAAACCTGGAAGATGGATAACTATTGAGTTTCATAATTCGCAGAATTCAGTTTGGAATGCAATTAATAAAGCGGTAATAAGTGCTGGATTTGTAATAGCTGATATACGAGTTTTGGATAAAAAACAGGGAACATTTAACCAGATGACTAGATACGCATCAGTTAATAAGGACCTTATTATCTCAGCCTACAAGCCGAAAGAGGCTTTTAAGCATCGCTTTCTTGAGCAGGCGGGGAGCGAAGAGGCGGCCTGGGACTTTGTACGCCAGCACTTAGGGAATTTGCCGGTTACCATGGAGAGAAAGGGTAAGCTGGGTATTATCCAGGAGAGGCAGGGCTATCTATTGTATGACCGGATGCTTGCCTACCACGTGGTAAACGGCATACCGGTACCCATGGACGCTGCCGATTTTTACAGGGGCCTTGCGGAGCGGTTTATTGAGCGAGACGGAATGTATTTCCTGGCGGGCCAGGTGAACGAATACGAGGATAAGAGGATGAGGATGGAAGTGGAAGAGATGCAGCTTTCGATGGTGGTGGCGGACGAAAAGTCTGCGATACAGTGGCTGTATAACCAGCTTTCCACGCCCCAGACCTACCAGGAGATACAGCCAAAATTTATCCAGGAACTGCACCAACTTAGATATGAAAAAATGCCCGAGCTTACGGACATGCTGGAGGAGAACTTCCTGCAGCATGAAGATGGCAGGTGGTATGTGCCTGATATAAACAAAGCCTCCGACCTTGCAAAGCTTAGACAAAAAAGGCTGCTTAAGGAATTTGAAGAATATATGAGAGCAACCGGACGGCTAAAGGTCTTCAGGACCGAAGCGGTACGGGCCGGGTTTGACCGGTGCTGGATGCAGCGCGACTTTGAAACCATAGTAAAGGTCGCAAAGCGCCTTCCGGAAAAGGTGGTCCAGGAGGACCCAGCCCTTCTAATGTATTACGACAATGCGTTGGGTAAGGTAGAGGATTAGAGGCGAGGGGGTTTAGTGTGTTTGATATAGGCCAGTGGGCGTTCGACAATGTGAACAGGACCAGGGTCCAGGTGCTGGAAAGGGACGACCTATGGGGCTATGTTTCCTACAGGGTTTATGACTCTTTGTCAAAGGAGGCCTATACCCTGGCGGGGGACTGCCTGGGTCATTGCAGCGACAAAGGGCCGGATGCGGCCTTTGTCCGGTATATTGCTGCCCTGACCAGGGTTAAGGGGTGCCTTGCCGAGGGTATGCTTTCGGACCTTAGCGAGAACGTGTTGCCGCTGCCCCATCAGTTGTACGCCCTGAACAGGGCATTGTCCGGCAGCAGCATACGGTACCTTTTGGCCGATGAGGTAGGCCTTGGCAAAACCATAGAAGCAGGGCTTATTATAAGGGAGCTAAAGACCCGGGGCCTTGTCAAAAGAACGCTGGTTGTATGCCCGAAGGGGCTGGTCACCCAGTGGCATATTGAAATGAAGCAAAAGTTCAACGAGAAGTTCAATATTATACTGCCAGGGGATTACGATACCATAAGAAGGCTTAACGATACTTCGAATGTTTATGAGGGCTTTGACCAGGTCATTAGCCCGATGGATTCCATCAAACCTTTGGAAAAGCGGGCGGGTTGGGACGAGGAGAGAATAAACAAATACAACAGTGAGCGTATAGAGGCCATTGTAAACGGCGGGTGGGACCTTATAATAATTGACGAAGCCCACCGGGTTGCCGGCAGCACCGGCGAAGTGGCCCGGCACAGGATGGCAAGCCTTTTGTCCAAGGCAAGCCCATACATTTTACTACTTACCGCAACGCCCCATTCGGGCAAAACAGAGCCTTTTTTACGGCTGGTTAGGCTGCTGGACCAGGAGGCCTTTCCGGATTACCGCGCTATTGTCAAGGAGCAGGTTGCGCCCTACATTATCCGTACCGAAAAGCGGGAGGCGGTTGACAACGAGGGTGGCAGGCTGTTTAAAGAAAGGCTAACAAAGGCGGTGCACATAAAATGGCAGCAGAGGCACAGTCTGCAGAGGGAGCTGTACCGGCTTGTGTCCAGGTACGTAGCCTATGGGTACAATAGGGCGGTTAAGGAGAAGAAATATTACATAGGTTTTCTGATGGTACTTATGCAAAGGTTGGTTTCCAGCAGCACCGCCGCCATAAGGGACAGTATCGAAAGGCGTATATCAATCCTGGAAAACCAGCAGGCGGAAGTTTCAGCCATTACCTCGGAGGATATGTCCGAAACCGATGCCCAGGCCCTGCTTGACGCCTTGCTATCTGTAGCGGCGTTGGATTTGAAATGGGAGCTTAACGAGCTTAATAATATAATGTCGGTGGCAAAACAGGCGCAGTTCCAGTATACCGATGCAAAGGCGGAGTACCTGGTCGACCTTTTGGACAAGCTGAAAAGCAAAGAGGACCGGAGGCAAGCCATAATATTTACCGAGTTTGTGGCTACCCAGCAGTTTTTGAAGGACTTTCTGCAGCGGCGGGGATTTTCCTGTTCGGTGCTTAACGGGTCTATGGACATTGATGAGAGAAACGCTGCGATAAGCGAGTTCAGGACTAAAACCGACATTCTTATTTCCACCGATGCCGGGGGAGAGGGCATTAACCTACAGTTTGCCAGCGTGGTTATTAACTATGACCTGCCATGGAACCCGATGAAGATTGAACAGCGGATAGGCAGGGTGGACAGGATAGGCCAGGGCCGGGACGTATTGGTGTACAACTTTGTACTGGAAGATACAGTGGAAAAGCGGGTAAGGGAAGTACTGGAGCGAAAGCTGGCGGTTATACTGGAGCAAATGGGGATAGACAAGATGCAGGATGTCCTGGACAGCGAACTGGCCGAGGCTGATTTTACCGATGTGTATATAAAGTCCGTTGCCAATCCGGACCACAGTGGATATTACCTGCAAAGTCTGGAGGAGGATATTAAGGGACAGGTTACACAGGCCGTGGAGATACGTGACCTGATTAAGGACGATAAGAAGCTGGAACTACACAGGCAGAAGGATATTGACAGGCAGCGGGTTTCGGACCTTTTGCGAAGGATGTATGTAAATTACAAGGAATGGAAGGGCGAAAGTACCGAGAACATAGAAGGGTTGGAGCTAAGCCTTGGCACCGGCGATATAAGGCGTATTATGGAACAGCAGCCCTACTGGCAGGAAGAAGACGGTGCCGTTACTATCAATATCCCCGGCCTGCCCAATGAAGAGGGGTACTGGTCGGTATGGGAGCTCACCATAGGGCCCGATGAAAGAGATAAAAGCATAATACCGATTTTTATAAATACCGGGGGAGTAAATAGGCCGGCATCGGCCACAAGGATTTGGGACGAGCTGATAAAACCCGAAAGGGATATAGAGGTACGGGGGGTAAAACCCTTCGGCGGGGGTGAATATGAGATGATTTACGCTCTGGCCAAAGAAATCGCCTACAACCGGTTTGTAGAAATTGGCTCCAGGTACGAAGAAAGGAACCGGGCGGCGTATAAAAAATACCTGTATGCACTGGAGTTAAGGCACCAGGCGGCGCAAAGGATTGGTATAGAGAACATTAGAAGGCGCAGGATTGAAGACATAAACAGTGAAAAGGAAAGAATGCAGGCCTATTATTCCCAAAAAATTAAGCCGTGTCCTGTGTTTAAGCCTTTGTTCATAGCATTTATGGAGTGATGGCGGTGTTTGTAAGATTCATTTTAAAAAGGTTGGCTGTGGACTACGAAAACAGAATACTGTTATTTGACCGGGCGGGCATTTTCGAAAGAAGCGGGGCGCGGCAGGCAGTTTTTCAAAAGGGGTTCGAGGTATTTGAATATACCGACCCCGAGGAGTTTAGGTTTTTGTACGAGTCAAAGCTGCGGGACAAAGATGGTCTTAAGGCGATTATCCGGGTAAAGGACCCGGATTTGTTCGTGCCCTATGATATCAGGAAAAGGTACTACAAAGTTGTTTTGGATTATTCCAGCCTTTTTCCCAAGCTGGATGCGGCCGAGCTATACAAAGCCCGGCACATTGACCACGATATGCTTTATACGGCATACCGCAACTATTATGGTGGAAACCTTGGAGCCAAGGGTACCAGGGACTTCATTAAAAATCAAGTCTATACCGAAGAAAACGCCAATGAACTGGTAGACACATTGAAGGTACGCATAGAAAACCGGCTGGCAGGGGAGATGGGATATAGGGACTGGTTTGGGATAGCCGGGGACTATGCAAGAATTAAGATGCTGGTCGACGGCGGGTTTGCCACTATTGGCATCGAAGGGCTGGCGGAAGCCGTCGACAGAGCTTTTAAGGAATGGATGCTGGAGCATTACAAGGAC
>Ga0334896_1003176_pt1 | contig 10303 bp, 6 predicted proteins | sample GraSluR3_MG_8_FD_207734 | JGI IMG/M metagenome (GOLD analysis project Ga0334896, IMG submission 207734) | Sludge microbial communities from methane-producing bioreactor in Wageningen University, Netherlands - Granular Sludge_27_06-R3 | ecosystem: Engineered > Bioreactor > Anaerobic > Unclassified...
GGCATTTCAATCTTGTCCCGGTCCCCGGAGCAGGAATTTTCGTATACAGAATTTGACGCAAGAGCCTTTTAAAGAGGGTGATATTGAATATATCTATAAACCACTGTATGCCAATAACTTCTTTATTGCGAGGGAAGACGGGGAAAAGGTTTTGTACCTTAAAGATCCGGTGTCAAAGAAAGAAACCAGGCAGGTTATTCATAAAGTGAAACGGGTGGTCTGCTTGTCAACCACTCACATTGCCTACCTGGATGCCATCAACGAAACCCGCTCAATTATAGGTATTTCCGGTCGTCAGTATATATATAATGACAAACTCAGGAACGCCGTGGATGTGGGTTACGAATCGGCAATTGATTATGAAACCCTGATGGCATTGGAGCCTGACATCATTTTCGCATATGCCGTACCGGGACAACCTGCCGATTACATCCAGAAGATCAGGCAGTTGGGTATATGTATTGTAGAAGTGCCCGAACACCTTGAAGATCATCCCCTTGGGAAGGCCGAGTTCTTGGTGGCCTTTGCCGCATATTTTGACAAAGAGGTGATGGCGATGGAGCAATTCCACTGGATATACGAGACTTACGAAGAATATTGCCTCCTGGCCAGGCAGGCAGTAACACTCAGGCAACGGCGCAAAGCGTTGGAAAACGGCAGCAGCAGCCAGGACTCGCTCAACACAACCTTCAAACCGGTTAAAGTCCTGATCAACGCACCGTTCAAAGACGTCTGGTACGTGCCCGGAACGGAGAGCCATCAACACATCCTGATCAGGGACGCCGGAGGCGTCATACTCGGCTCGGAACACGGAAAAAAAACGACGGTCATCAGCACGGAACAGGCTTACATTTATGCACTTGAAGCAGATTTTTGGCTTCATCCAAACCAGTTCTCCGATCTTTCTTCGCTGGCGGCATCGGATCAGAGATTTGCCGAGATTCCGGCTTTCCGCAACGGCAACGTCTGGAACAACAACCTGCGCAGCACGCGTGGAGGTGGTAGTGATTATTTCGAGTCGGGGGCCGTCAGTCCGCACCTAATCCTGGCCGATCTGGTCGCGATTTTTTACCCGGACGCCCTGCCCAAGCACAAATTCGTGTATTACAATAAGTTGGATTAACTCTGCTTGAAAGAGATCAGGTTCAAAAGCCGGGTGATGACCCAAATGATCACCATATAGATCAGGGCGACCATCACCAGTGGAAAGAATGCATCAAAAGTGCGGCTGCGAATTATATCTCCAGCCTTTGTAAGATCCTGAACCGCAATATATCCCACAATTGCCGTCATTTTAATAAGTGAAATCACCTCGCCCTTGTAGACCGGAAACGCAATCCGTACGGCCTGGGGCAGTAAAATGTACCAAAATGTCTGGAATTTATTAAGACCCAGGGCCAGTCCAGCATGACGCTGACCTGTGGGAATACTCTCCAGGGATGTTCGGAATAACTCTGAAGAATATGCCGCAAAGATCATGGCAAACGTAATGACAGAAACAAAAATTCCGCTGATCCGCAACGTAGCAAACACCACGTAAAACATCAACATCAGAATAACCACGTGCGGGATCGCCCGGAATAAAGAAATGTATCCCTTTGCAAAATTTCTACTTATCGGGTGCGAAGACATGCGCAAAGCACAGATACCTGCCCCCACCAGTGTCCCCAGAATCACAGAGAGAATGGCAATGACGAATGTAATCCACAACCCGTCCAATATCAAACGATAACGTTTTTCTTGGATCAGATTCCGTTGCAATCCGTCTTTAAATTGATCCCAATAACTTGGAGTGGCATTCGCTTCATTTTCAACTACCTCACGCGGATCCCAAACGATCAGTACCTGTGGATTCACATAATATACTTCCGAAAAATCCACCTGCTTTTTCCGCTCGGCCGTTGCCGTCATATTTGATGCAATGGCATCGATCTTTCCCGATTGCAAGGCTGCTATCAGGGCGGCATATTTCATATCCACAAATTCCACTTCCATATCCAGCGCCTCACCGGTACGCATCATCAACTCCCAGTCCAGTCCGGCAATCTTGTTGTTTTTAATGAAACACATGGGCTCCCTGTTGGCCGCTGTTCCCACCCGCAACACCGGTCTGTTTTGTTGAGCGTCATTATTCCCAAACTCAGGGATCACGTAATCCGAGCCGTCATGACGGATCCAGTTCCCTATGATCGCGTCCAGGGTACCGTCCTTTCTAAAAACAGCCAACACCGAATCGATCCCGCGCAACAACCCGGTATCATCGCTTTTGGATATGGCCACCCCGGCCCCTTCATTGGTCAAATGATGCGGCAATATACGATATGACCTTTCGGAACGGTTCACAACATAGGCCGTTGTATAGGCAGTCATCACATAATTTACCTTTCCGGCCCGCAGCGCGGCAAAGCCGTCCATGATATCGTCAAAACAGCGTACTACCACTTGCGGGCATTCATCTGTCAGCATCATCTCGCCCAGGGATCCTGTCATCACCGCAACAGTTTTGCCATTGAGCAAGCTGTCAGCAATCACCTGCAAACTGTCAATATCTGTTCCTGCGGATGAAGCCGCCGTTTTGCCTGTCCCGCCAGCCACCTGCAGTCCGGGAATCGGAGTTGTAGAAGCGGCCAGCCCGGGCATTGCAGCTGCGATCGCTGGCATTTCAGGCATTGCAGCTACGGCCAGCCCGGGACCCTGCATAAAAAGGATGGTTGCCAGTATCCACAAACATTTCATCGCTCAAAGATAATTATTAACTTTGTTCACATTCAAAAATCCTGAATATGAAAGGAATTATTCTGGCAGGAGGCTCGGGCACACGCCTGTACCCCATAACAAAAGGAGTCTCCAAGCAATTGCTCCCCATCTACGATAAACCCATGATCTATTACCCGTTATCTGTCCTGATGCTGGCCGGAATACAGGACATCCTCATCATATCCACCCCTCAGGACCTGCCCTCCTTTGAAAGGCTGCTGGGCTCAGGTGAATCCTTTGGTGTCCGATTCCAATATGCCCCCCAACCCCGGCCGGAAGGGCTGGCACAGGCGTTCATCATTGGCAGGGACTTTGTGGGCAGCGACTGCGTCAGCCTGGTTCTGGGCGACAACATTTTCTACGGGCAAGGTTTCCGGACCATGCTCCACCAGGCCTTGGACTCGGCAAACAAAGGCTTTGCACACATCTTCGGTTACCCCATAAAAGACCCGGAACGCTACGGCGTCGTAGAAATAGGCAAAAACGGGAATCCCCTCTCAATACAGGAAAAACCGCAGCAACCCAAATCAAACCTGGCCGTCACGGGCCTCTATTTCTACCCCAACAACGTGCTGGAAGTGGCCGCCAACGTCAAACCCTCTGCCCGCGGCGAGTTGGAGATCACCTCGGTCAACGACCATTTCCTGCAGCAACAACGCCTGCACGTAACCACCCTGGGCAGAGGCTTCGCCTGGCTGGACACCGGCACGCACAGTTCCCTTGCCGAGGCGTCCAACTTCGTGGAAACTATCCAGGCCCGGCAGGGTTTGAAAATCGCCTGCCTGGAAGAAATCGCCCTACGCAACGGCTGGCGCACCCCGGAACAGATCCGCAAAGACGCCGCCCCCATGCAGCACAATGAATACGGGCAGTACATCCTGGAGCTTGCAAACGCAGCAGCCGCCCGGGAATCTCAGAGATTCTGCGCAACACACAACACCACCAAATCTTAACCTGCTGATTTTATGGAAAGTGCAAAAAACAACCTCATGGACTTGCGCAGAATCTCTGAGATTTTCATCTCCGGCGGGTGTGGCTTCATTGGATCGCACGTGGTCAGGCATTTTGTGAAGAAGTATCCGCAGTACCGCATCATCAATGTGGATAAATTAACGTATGCAGCCAACCCGGAGTACCTGAAAGATATTGAAAATGAACCCAATTATGTGTTCATACAGGCCGATGTGTGCGATCATGCGAAAATGGAGGAGATCTTCCGTAAATACCAAATAGATGCCGTGATACACCTGGCGGCCGAAAGCCATGTGGACCGCAGCATTACGGATCCGTTTGCCTTTGCCCGATCCAATGTGATGGGAACGCTTACCCTGTTGCAAACGGCCAAAACGTACTGGAAAAAGGAAGACTACCACAAACACCTTTTTTACCAGATATCCACAGATGAAGTTTACGGTGCACTTCACTTTGGGGACGAACCCTTCCGGGAAACCACCCCCTATGACCCCCGCTCCCCCTACTCGGCCTCCAAAGCCTCGGCAGATCATTTTGTAAGGGCTTTTTACCATACCTACGGGCTGCCCGTGAAGATATCCAATTGCTCCAACAATTACGGACCCTGCCAGTACCCGGAAAAACTGATCCCCGTGATCATCAACAATATAGTAAACCGCAAACCACTACCCGTATACGGCAAAGGCGAAAACGTTCGTGACTGGCTGTATGTGGAAGACCATGCCCGGGCCATTGACCTGGTGTTTCATAAGGGCCGTGTGGGTGAAACCTATAATATAGGCGGGGAGAACGAGTGGCAGAATATTGAACTGGTGCGCCTGCTCATAGAAATCACCGACCGTCAGCTGGGCCGTCCGGCAGGCGACTCCCTCCCGCTCATCACCTTTGTCACCGACCGCCCGGGACACGACTTGCGTTATGCCATAGACGCCACCAAGATCAAAACCGAACTCGGCTGGCAGCAGCAGATGACCTTCCGGGAGGGACTGGAGCGGACGGTAATCTCAGAGATTCTGCGCAAGAACTCGGCCGTTAGTACCACAAAACGCTGATTATATGATATATAAGAATTTCAACAAAGAGCAGTTGCGCAGAATCTCTGAGATTCCCCCTGCTCCCCAAACCAAAACCGTATGAATATAGCCATTGTAGGAACCGGGTACGTAGGACTTGTGTCCGGAGTCTGTTTTGCCGAGATGGGCGCAAACGTTACGTGCGTAGACATTGACCAACAGAAAATTGAAAACCTGAAAAAAGGCATTTTGCCCATTTATGAACCGGGTCTGGAACCGATGGTCAACCGGAACATGATTGCCGGGCGTTTACATTTTACCACAGAACTGAAGGATTGCCTGGAAAACACGGAAATTGTGTTCAGTGCCGTCGGTACGCCGCCTAATGAAGACGGGAGCGCGGACATTCATTACGTTTTGGATGTGGCCCGGACTGTGGGAAAACACATGACCAACTACCTGGTATTCACCACCAAAAGTACGGTTCCGGTAGGCACCGCCGCCAAAGTAAAACAGGTGATCAACGAAGAACTCGGCAAGCGAAAAGCCGATATCCCTTTTGACATAGCTTCCAATCCCGAATTTCTGAAGGAAGGCGACGCCATCCGCGATTTCATGAGCCCGGACCGGGTGGTCGTAGGTGTGGAAACCGAAAAGGCCCGCAAGATCATGGAAAACCTCTACCGGCCTTTCCTGCTGAAGAATTTCAGGGTGCTGTTCATGGATGTTCCTTCTGCCGAGATGACCAAGTACGCGGCCAACGCCATGCTGGCCACCCGCATCTCGTTCATGAACCAGATGGCCAACCTTTGTGAAAAAATGGGTGCCGATGTGAACAGCGTGCGCGTAGGGATCGGCTCGGACACCCGCATCGGGCATAAATTCCTGTACGCCGGGCCGGGCTACGGAGGCAGTTGCTTCCCAAAAGATGTGAAGGCGCTCATTGGCATGGGCCGCGAGCACGGGTATCCTATGGAACTCATAGAATCGGTGGACCGGGTGAACGAAGCTCAGAAAAAGGTGCTATTCAGCAAGTTGTACAAACATTTCGGCGGCGCACTCAAAGGCAAAACCGTTGCGGTTTGGGGGCTTTCCTTCAAGCCACAGACCGACGATATGCGGGAAGCGCCTTCCCGGGTGCTCATTGAAAGTCTGCTGGAAGCCGGATGCCGCGTACAGGCTTACGATCCTGTGGCCATGGACCAGGCGCGCGGCCTACTCGGCAAATCCATCCATTTTGCCAACGACATGTACGAAGCGGCTAACGATGCGCACGCGCTGGTGCTGGTGACCGAGTGGAAAGAATTCCGCATGCCTGCGTGGGACGTGCTGCGCAAGATCATGCATGCGCCGCTGGTCGTTGACGGGCGCAATATTTACAACCCACAGGAAATCAAAGAGAAAGGCTTTGAATACATAGGAATTGGACTGGGGGCATAAGCCTCCGGCCACAAAACAACCTGGAACTGCCACAAAACCGCCTGGAACTGCCACAAAACTGCCCGGGAAACCTATGACGGAACTTGAACACAAACGACTGATTGCCAAAAACACCGTTGCGCTTTACGTTCGCATGCTGGTGCGGCTGGCCGTGACCCTGTATACCTCGCGGATCGTGCTGGATGTGCTGGGCGTGGACGACTTCGCCCTGTACGGGATCGTGGGCGGGATCGTCACCCTGTTCACCTTCCTGCAAACGGCCCTGAACGCATCCACACAGCGCTTTATGAGCGTGGAACTGGGACGCGGGGACTTGCCGAGGCTAAAACGCGTCTTTGACGTGAGTATGACCCTTTACCTTGTGGTGGCACTGATCATTGTGGTCATTGCCGAGTCGGTTGGTCTGTGGTTTCTCAATACGCAGCTTGTTATTCCTCCTGAACGCATGAACGCGGTCAACTGGGTGTTTCAATTCACGATCCTGGTCACCTGTGTGAACATCATCCAAACCCCCTACAACGCCAGCATCATTGCCCACGAAAAAATGTCCTTCTACGCCTGGATCAGCATTGCCGATGTGGTGCTCAAATTGGGCGTGGTGTTCCTGCTCATGGTATCGCCCGTGGACAAACTGGCCTCTTATGCCGGGTTGCTGCTGGTTGTATCTGTGGTGATCTTCATCATCACCCGCGGGTATGCCCTGCGGAAATTCAGTGTCTGCCGGTTCCGCCTCACCTGGGACAAGCCGCTGTTAAAGGAAATGGCGGGATTTTCCGGATGGACATTGTGCGATTCCGGCGCTCAGCTGGCCGTCACCCAAGGACGGGTATTCCTGCTGAACCTGTTTACACCGCTCGTTACCAATGCCGCTATGAGCATTGCCACCCAGGTCAGTACGGCGGTCTACAATTTTGTAATCTACTTCCAATCTTCTTTCAACCCACAGATCACCAAAGCCTCGGCAGCCGGGAACCAAAAGTACCTGCAGGATTTGGTCAACCAGACCTCCAAGTTCTCCTACTACATGATCTTTGTCCTGACCCTGCCCATCCTGCTGAACATGGAATTCATCCTGAATGTCTGGCTAAAGGAAGTTCCCCAATACACCGTCGTGTTTTGCAGCATTACCCTGTTGTACTACCTGGTGGAATCCCTGAGTGGTCCCCTGTGGATCACAACCTGGGCAGCGGGCCGGATTCGGCGGTACCAGATCACCGTTTCCCTGATCCGCATCACTACCCTGCCGGCCACCTGGCTGCTGCTCAAATACGGTATGGAGCCCTGGACCGTACTGGTGGTCTGGGTGGTTGTCAACGGTTTTTGTTATCTTTACAGATTACTGTACGTTAACCGGCAATCCGGGATCCCATTGCTGCGCTATGCCCGGGAAGTACTGATGCCCGTGGGATTGATCTCGGCCTTGTCCGTTCCCCTGCCCCTATTGGTTCACCGGTGGCTGGAAGGCTGGCCGGATTTGATCCTTACCACGTTAACATCACTCCTGGCGACAGGCTTGCTCATTTGGTTCACCGGACTGAAACGTACCGAGAAAAAACATATTAAGGAAGCTATAAAAAAACGTTTGCGTTAAAACCAGTGCTACTCCCATAGAACACACCCGGAATAACAGCGCAACCAATAATACCGCTTGCAATGAAAGTATCTCTTATCATACCCGTTTACAACACGGCACCGTATATAGAACGATGCCTGTACTCGGTATTGCGACAGAGCTACGACAATATCGAGATCATCCTGGTAGACGATTACGGCACAGACAACAGCATGGTCCTTGCCGCCCGCCTGCTGGAAACCCCCTCGGGCGAAAATGCCCGGCCCATCGCTTCAGCAGATCATAACGGCGAAGCAGAGGGACCTGAAGCCAAACCTTCGCAGGGAACTGAAGCCGAACCTCCCCGTTCCCTGAAGATTCTGCACCATACAGAAAACCGGGGACTTTCCGCTGCGCGGAACACCGGTCTGGAAGCTGCTACCGGGGACTACGTATTTTTCCTGGACAGCGACGACGAACTCCCGCCACACGCTATAGAAAACCTTGTACGTACAGCGGATTTGTACAGCCATCCCCACCTGGTATGCGGACGTGTGGATGTATTGCCGCATGGCAACAATGCCCTCGAAATCAACGAAAAATTGCCCGATTACATTGAAGGCAACGAGGCTTCTTCCCATACCATCCTGCGCCGGAATATTCCCATTATGGCCTGTAACAAGCTAGTCAACCGTGAATTTTTACAAGCCAACGATCTCTATTTCAAAGAAGGTCTTATTCACGAAGACAACCTGTGGAGTTTCCAAATGGCCGGACCCATCCACAACATAGCCATAACCCGTCAGGTAACCTACCTGTACCACCTGAACAAAAAAGGATTGACCCTGGAACGGGTTACCCCGCAACGTCTGGAAAGCATAAAAACCATCATTACCACACAAATAGAAATGCTCGCCCAGGAGCGTCCCCTGCGCACCCTGCAGCAAGCTTACATCATCTTTACCGCTGCCTGGTTCCGCAACCTGATGTACGAGCAATCCCATACAGAATTTTACAAGATGCAACAATGGATCCGTACCACACTCAGACCCTTTGGACGTGAGATCCACTACCACCATCTGAAAAGCCACATGCTCTACCACGCGCTTTACCTGCCCCCCGGACTGCTGCGCATGGGGAAAAATCTCAGAGATTCTGCGCAACACTAACCCACTAAGAATTATAATAAACAGAAAATCAATATGTTCAAATTTTACCACAAAGCCTCTTGCGCAGAATCTCTGAGATTTTTCGCACCCCTGCGCATCCTCGCCACCCTGCTCCTGCTGCTGTCCCTTGCTCCCGCCCGTGCGGACGAAGGAATGTGGCTGCCAATGCTTATTCAACAAAAGATCCCGCAGATGCAGGAGCTGGGATTCCGGCTGACGGCTGAAGATATTTACAGTGTGAACCGGGCCTGCCTCAAAGATGCGATCGTGCACTTTGGCGGCGGATGCACAGGGGAAGTTATCTCGGCAGAGGGCCTGTTGATCACCAACCACCATTGCGGTTACGGTCAGATCCAGGCACACAGTTCGGTGGAACACGATTACCTGAAAGACGGTTTCTGGGCCCGCACACGCGATGAAGAGCTGCCCAACAAAGGCCTGACGGTCACGTTTCTGCGTCGCATGGAAGATGTGACACAACAGGTCCTGGAAGGCGTTACCGATCAGATGAGTGAAGTGGAACGCCAGGACATCATTGAAGCCAACATCAAACGCATAGGCAAAGAAACACTGGGAGATATGGACCCCACATTCTACTCGGTCCGCATCACGCCGGCCTATTACGGGAACCAATACTTCCTCTATCTGAACGAAATATTCCGGGATGTCCGCCTGGTAGGCGCCCCGCCCTCTTCCATCGGCAAATTCGGCGGAGATACCGACAACTGGATGTGGCCACGCCATACGGGCGATTTTTCCCTCTTCCGCATTTATGCCAATGCCGATAACCAACCCGCCGGATACAGCCCGGATAACGTACCTTACCGTCCCCGCTACCACTTCACTATCTCGGCAAAAGGCGTGAAACAAGACGATTTTACTATGGTTTACGGCTATCCGGGGCGCACGCAGCAATACGTAATCTCTCCTGCCGTGGATTACATTGCCAATCGCTCCAACCCGCAAAAGATCCACCTGCGCGGCCTCCGCCTGGACGTGATGAACCGCGAACAGGCCAAGGATCCGGCCGTACGAATTCAGTATTCCAACAAAAATGCCGGGGTTTCCAACTCCTGGAAAAAATGGCAGGGCGAAAGCCGGGGCATCCTGAATGCGGGTACCATCGCCAAAAAGCAGGAATTTGAACGTCGCTTCCAGGAATGGGCCGAGGCCTCCGGCCGTCGGGAGTACATCACCCTGATTCCGCGTATGATGGAACTTTACAGCCGGCTGGAACCGTTTATGTTCACCTCCGAGATGTTTAACGAGGCGGTAATGGGAGTAGAATTGCTCCGCTTTGCAAACACCCTGGAAAGCACTGTGGAACGCAGTGGAACCGCAAGCGCTGCCGAGTTGGCCGAAAGGTTTTTCAAAGACTATTACCTGCCCATAGACCGGGA
>Ga0334896_1003179_pt1 | contig 10289 bp, 10 predicted proteins | sample GraSluR3_MG_8_FD_207734 | JGI IMG/M metagenome (GOLD analysis project Ga0334896, IMG submission 207734) | Sludge microbial communities from methane-producing bioreactor in Wageningen University, Netherlands - Granular Sludge_27_06-R3 | ecosystem: Engineered > Bioreactor > Anaerobic >...
AAATGTTGGTAAAAGTTTTTATTGCAATAAGTTCAGTTTCCACAAATCCCTGTAACTCATGCGGATCAAGGGAGACAAAGCGATCTCTCCCACCGGTCCGATTCTTTTGTGCAAGGCCTTCAACTCGGCAAGGTTGCTTCCAATCCCGGCCTCGGGTTCCACAGGAAAACCGTTTTCCCGGAGCATTATGTTCCGTTTGGCTTTCAGCGACAGTTCCAGGTAAAGCTGCAGGTAACAGTACATGTCAAGGATCACCTCCCCGGAAAAGCGGTCTTTCAGCGAACCCAGGAATTCCCCCGCACGGGAAGCGGAAAAACGCCCCTGCCGGATCATTTTCAACAGTTCCACTTCACTGCTTAATTCCAGCTCCATCCAATCCCGGAGCAGAATTTCGTTATGCCTGAAAACCAAAACGAAGAGCACGGGTAAAGACACCAGGATCACCAGCGTCTGGATAACGGGATGCACATAAAAGTGATTGAACAGGGCGTGAACCACGTAAGCCAAAGCCAGTCCTAAAAGAACCCGGAACACGACCATCCGGTCCCTGGATTTGGCTCCTATGTATATGATGGCAAATAAAGCAGTACATCCCCCGTGCATTACCGCCGTTCCAAACCCCCTTATGATCCAGGTAAGCATAGAGGCGTCCGGCAGGGAATAGACATAAAACAGGTTCTCGCACAAAGCGAATCCGGTCCCGATGGCAAACCCGTATATGGCGGCATCCACCATAAACCCGATTCGTTTTTTGTAGATCAAAAAGAACAGGAATCCCGCTTTGAGCAATTCTTCTACGGCAGGAGCCAGGTAACGCGACAAGTATTCAAATGCGGCACCTGTAGTATCCTGCAAAAAAGAATTGATCAGGTAACTGATCAGGGCACAGAAACATCCCCATAGAATGGCCAGGCCTACCTGCTTTTTCTGAACCAGTTTAAAACTGTCCAGTAAAAACAAAAAAGCCAGGAACAACAGTACAGGCAATATGCTTAAACCAATTTTCACTATGTAAAATTAACTTTCTATTTTAGAAGCGCAATAAAAATCCATATCTTCGCAGTTATGAAATCACAAGAATACATTACGCTCGAAGAAGTTTACGGAGCGCATAATTACCACCCGCTCCCGGTAGTATTGAGCCGGGGAAAAGGCCCCTACGTATGGGACGTTGAAGGAAAAAAATATTATGATTTTCTGTCTGCCTACTCGGCAGTCAACCAGGGGCATTGTCATCCAAAAATTGTTAAAGCCCTGAATGACCAGGCCAAACAGCTGTGCCTGACCTCGCGTGCATTTTACAACGACTGCCTGGGTCCTTACGAAGAATACGTAACCCGCTTTTTCGGATACGATAAGGTCTTGCCCATGAATTCCGGGGCCGAGGCCGTTGAAACCGCCCTGAAACTGGCCCGTCGTTGGGGGTACGAAAAAAAGAACATTCCGGAAAACGAAGCATTGATCGTTTGTTGTGAAGGCAACTTCCACGGCAGGACCATTACCATCGTTTCGCTTTCGTCGGACCCTGATGCATACGGCGGATACGGCCCGTTTACTCCCGGATTTGTCCGCATCCCCTATAACGATGTTCCGGCACTGGAAAAAGTCCTGAAAGAACACGGTCCGCGCATTGCCGGATTTCTGGTGGAACCCATTCAGGGTGAAGCCGGCGTTTTTGTTCCTGATGACGGATATGTGAAAAAATGTTACGATCTGTGTAAAGAACACAACGTCCTGTTTGTGGCCGATGAGGTTCAGACAGGTATCGCGCGCACCGGAAAGCGCATTTGCTGCGACCACGAAGGCGTTCACCCTGACATTCTTATCCTGGGCAAAGCCATCTCCGGTGGCGTACTGCCTGTTTCGGCAGTTCTTTCCAACAATGACATCATGCTAACCATCAAACCCGGAGAGCATGGATCAACATTCGGGGGATTCCCCCTGGCCTGTAAAGTGGCCCATGCGGCACTTAAAGTGGTGGAAGACGAGAAACTTGCCGAGAAGGCCGCCTACCTGGGACAGATTGTCCGCGATTTTTTGAATGCCATTCCCTCCGATCGTATTCAGAGCGTACGGGGAAAAGGCCTTCTGAACGCCATTATCATCAAGCCCAAAGAAGGCAAAGAAGCCTGGGATGTATGTGTGGAACTGGCTAAAAACGGAGTGCTTGCCAAGCCCACCCACCGGCATATCATACGCCTGGCACCGCCTTTGGTGATCAAGGAATCCCAGCTGATGCACGCCCTTGAAATTATCCGTAAAACAATCCTTAGCCTGGATGAGTAAACTGCTGATGATCCGCCCCTGCTGTTTCGGATTCAACCCCCAGACGGCAGTCAACAACGCTTACCAAGTCCCCACCGGGGAAGATCCGGTTTTAATACAGGAGAAGGCACTTGCCGAGTTTGATGCTTACGTGGCCCTGTTGCGCAAACATCATATAGATGTGGTGGTGGCGGAAGATACGCCCGAACCGCATACCCCCGATTCCATTTTTCCCAACAACTGGATCTCTTTTCATCCCGGTCAAATGGCCGTATTATACCCCATGTATGCTCCCAACCGCCGGTTGGAACGGAAAAAATCCGTTTTTAGCATCATTCAGGAACAGGCCCCCCGCATCCGCTGGATAGACATGAGTCCCCGCGAGAGGGAAACCCGTTTCCTGGAAGGTACCGGGAGCATGGTTTTTGACCGGGAAAACAGGCGGGCATATGCGTGCCGCTCCCCCCGGACGGATGAAGGTTTGTTCAGGGATATATGCGAAACGCTTGATTACCAGGCCGTCTGTTTTGATGCGCTGGACAAAGGAACGCCTGTCTATCATACCAATGTAATGATGTGCATGGCAGACAAATATGTAGTCATATGCCTGGAGGCTGTGCCTTCTACAGAAGAACGGCAGATGCTACGGGATATTTTTGAAAAAGACAACAAAAAAGTTATTGAAATAAACCGGGATCAAATGAACGGTTTTGCCGGCAATATGTTCCAGGTTTTTTCGCGGGAAAACGAACCCTTCCTGGTCATGTCCAGCCGCGCTTACAAAGCACTTACACCTGCACAGCGAAGAACCCTTCGTACGTTCAACAAATTCATCACCCCATCATTGGATACCATTGAGACCCACGGGGGAGGATCTGCCCGGTGCATGGTAGCCGAAATCGTTTAGTCCCTTTTATCTATACGGTATAATTTATCGGAACGCCTCAACTTTTGTGCGCAGGGTACCGAACATACGGCACCCCGGGGTGCTGATTGAACAGGCACATCGTTCAATCTTATTTCTCTTACGACATCTTCCACAACTCCCGTAGTCGGGCCAATAATCATGACCTTGTCGCCCACATGCAAGGGGGCTGTTTCAACTTTCAACTCGGCAATCGCGGAACGGGAAAAGTAATTGGTGACACGGGCAATATAAGTTTTCTTCTCAACGGCCTGGTTCCCGTACGCATCACTCCACTCTCCCAGTTTCCTGCCCAGGTAATACCCACCCCAGAATCCCCGGTTGAAAACGGTTCTTAGTTGCATTTCCAGGTCTTTGGCCAGTTCCGGTGTATAGGTGCCCTCCATTACCGCATGCACTCCTTGTGTATATGCCTGGACGGTGGTTTTTACATATTCCGGAGAACGTGCCCGGCCTTCAATTTTCAGAACTTCTATGCCCGCTTCCAGGATTTTGTCCAGAAAAGTAATGGTGCACAGGTCTTTGGGAGACATAATGTATTTATTGTCTACTTCCAGTGCCGCTCCTGTTTCATTATCCGTTACCGTATAGGAACGGCGGCAGATCTGGTAACACGATCCGCGGTTGGCCGATTTGTCATATTCATGCAGGCTCAGATAACATTTTCCGGACACGGCCATGCATAAAGCCCCGTGACAAAACAATTCCAGTCTGATGCGGTTTCCTGACGGACCGGTTATGTTCCGTTCCCTGACCTGGCGGGCAATTTCCGCAATTTGATCCAGAGTAAGCTCCCTGGCCAGAACAATCACATCTGCATAACGGGCGTAAAAAGCCAATGCTTCAATATTGGAAACATTCAATTGTGTGGATATATGCACTTCAATGCCCAGTGAACGTGCTTCCAGGATGGCAGCCATATCGGAAGCAATCACGGCCGTTATGCCCGCTTCTTTTGCAACTCCGAGCAGGTGTTTCAGCTCCGGCAGGTCCTGATCGTAAAAAATCGTGTTTACCGTCAGGTACGAGCGGATGTTGTGTTGCCGGCAAAAAGCCACAATTTGCGGAAGGTCTTCTACGGAAAAGTTATGGGCGGCATGTGCCCTCATGTTCAGATTCCCGACTCCCAGGTAAACCGATCCCGCACCGGCTTGAGCCGCAGCGGTAAGTGAGGCCCAGTTCCCGGCGGGAGCCATAATTTCAGGATTAAATACTTTCAAAAAATGAGATGACATGTTTTTCCGTGATTTGTTCCATACATTCATACGTACCTTTCCAACAGGGTTTTGCCCCGAAGATTGAGCATGGGCGGCAATCCAGGGAATATTGTATGGCTCGTTTCGGATCCTGACGAAATCCGTAAAAACCGGCTTTGGGGTGGGTCGCTCCCCAGATGGAAATGACCGGGATCCCCATTGCCGAGGCAAAATGCATATTTGCCGAGTCCATGCTTATCATCACATCCAGCTCCCTGATCACTGACAATTCCCCGGCAAATCCCTTCCCGTTTTCTCCAGCAACAATAATGCGGGGATTGTTTTTTTTCCATTCTTGCAGGATCAGGTTCTCTTCACCGCTTCCTCCGAATAAATAAACGGTTGTCCCTTTTCCGGCCAGGTATTCAACTATTCGTTGCATGCGTTCCAAAGGCCATTGTTTTCCCTTATGACGTGCAAACGGGGCAACTCCGGCTTTTTTCCAGGGACCTTTTTCCAACGATATGGTATTGGTTTCCCTCAACGAAGGTGTGGCAAATCCCAGCCTGTCCAGGGTTTGTGCATACTTTCTGTACACAGGGATCAACGAAGGGGACTTCCCGGGATTTTTAAGCAAATGCCTACGGGCCTTTCTTCCCTTATGTAAAAACACAACCGGATATCCTGAAACAAAAAGGAAAGTACGCAAAACAAACGTACGGATGACGCTGTGCAGATCAGCTATATGTGTGGGTTGCAAGTGGATGATCTGCCTGAGCATCCCAAACGGGGATTGTTTTTTGTTCACGGGAAACAGCTTCAGATTGGGAACGCCTTGAAATAACGGGGCAAGCAATCCGGGACCGGCCAGGGTAAACTGCACTCCCGGATTATCCCTGGCACAGGCTTTCAAGACAACAGAGGCAATAGCCACATCTCCAAGTGCAGAAAAACGAAAACACAATACATGTGGTGGATTATTTCCCTTTTGCATACAATACGGGATTAAGGAAAGGATCGTTGTACATTTTCATCTGTTTGTACAACTTCATGTATTTTCTTCCTGCTTTCAAATCAGAGAGTAACTGATCGATGGCCCGGGAAAGATCCTTGCGTTGAGTTGTCAGGATTTCCCATTTTTCCCTACAGGACTTTGCTTTTGGAGAATCTTTTCTTTCTGCTTCAATCTGCATATGGTAGATCTTCAGGGCAAGAATAGACAACCTGTCTATGGCCCATGCAGGCGTTTCTGTGTTCAGCCCGGCTCCGGGCAACCGGGGAACTCCTGAAAATTCACGGTAAAAAAGATCGTCCAGTTGTTCCACCAGATCTGTTCGTTGCTGGTTGGATGTGTCTATTCGGCGTTTTAACTGCAAGGCTTCGGCAGGATCAATGGCAGGATCACGGATCAGATCTTCCAGGTGCCACTGCACTGTATCAATCCAGTTTTTTCTGTACAATAAGCCATCGGGTGAAAGATCGGGATAAGGATTTTTACACAATGCATCTACATTGTCTTCTTTATGATAATCCCTTATTACATTATCAAAGATACGGTTGCAATGATCGCTGAATGAAGAAGTGTCCATGACTACCTGTTTCTGTTCATCAGGCTTTGAATGTATTCGGTCAATAATTCCGTTCGGTTTCCTTGTGGGTTGATTGTGCTCAGAATTTTCAGGGCTTCTTCCATATAGTAGTTCACTCGTTTTTCTGCCTCTTGTTTCATCCCCAGTTTGTTGTAAATTTCCATTATACCGTTAATTCTTTCCGGGAGCTCCCTGTTATTAAGCAACCGGGTGAGCGTGGAAAGTTCCTGTCCCGAAGCATGATGCAGTGCATATGTCAGGAGCCATGTTTTTTTATTATTGGCAATATCCGTTCCGGTAGATTTTCCGAATACAGTGGGATCTCCGTACACATCCAGATAATCATCCTGAATCTGGAAAGCAATCCCTAATAAGATACCGGCTTTATAAAGGTTCGTCACTGTTTTTTCCAGAGCCCTTGCGCACAAGCCTCCTATTTGTAAAGAACAGGCCAGCAGAGCTCCTGTCTTTTTGGAAATCATATCAATATATTCCTCTTCCGTAATATAGGTTTGTGATTCATACTCCATATCCAGCTGCTGTCCTTCGCAAACATCTTCTGCCGCTTTATGGAATGCTTTCAGTACCGACGGCAAAACATCCTTATTGGAGCGGCTGATGTATTTATAGGCCAACATACACAATGCATCTCCGGACAATATGGCTGTATTGAGATCCCATTTTTTGTGAACTGTCATACGATTCCGCCTCATGTCCGAATTGTCCATGACATCGTCGTGAACCAAAGTGAAATTATGGTATACTTCAAGACCAAGGGCCGGATACAGGACCTCTGAAGGCAAATTGTCCGAAAAAACATTATACGTCATAAGACACAGAACAGGGCGTAATCTTTTTCCTCCGGAAGACAGGGCATATTCAACCGGCGGATGCAGCCTGCTATGTTCGTAAGATTCTATCAGACTTTGAATTCCTTGGTTTACAAAGCCTTGTATTTCGTTTACAGTAAACATTTTACAAAGGTAGTCTTTTTTCAGCATTTTCGTACCTTTGAGCCCTTAAACCCGGGCCTGATGGAACAACAAGTCTTTCAAAACGCGACTGTCATAAAACAGACCGGATCCCTCTACCGGCTTACTTTTTTGCCCATATGGGATCCTTTTACGGCCGTATTGAGCGGAAAGCTCAGGCTTAAGGGCGACAAACTGACCAATCCCGTGGCGGTAGGAGACAAGGTTAACGGATTCCGACAAACGACAGACAACAGCAAAGAAAACCACGCGGTCATTACAGAAATCCTGCCCAGAAAAAATTACCTGATCCGAAAATCCGTAAACCTGTCCCGGCAGGCACATATTATTGCGGCCAATATTGATTGGGCCTACATCCTGCTGAGTGCCACTGAACCGGAAACGCCTTTTCCTTTTATTGACCGTTTTTTGGTTACCTGCCAGGCTTACCGGGTGCCTGTCACCCTCATTATCAACAAAACAGATGAATTGCAGTGGGCTACCGATTATATTGCGCGGATAACTCACACCAGGGATATCTATCAAAAAGCCGGGTACCATGTAATGGAAGTATCGGCAAAAACGGGAGAAGGAACTGCTGAGCTCGCCAAGCAACTGAAAAATAAGATTTCTCTTTTTTCGGGAATATCCGGTGTTGGAAAATCTTCTCTTGCCAACAAACTGGATCCTTCACTGCATTTAAAAACAGCCCAAATTTCCCGGGCACATCTTACGGGAAAACACACTACCACATTCTACGAAATGCACCCCTTGCAAAGCGGCGGATACATTGTTGACAGCCCGGGAATAAGAGGATTCGGCCTTTTGGAAATAACCAAAGAGGAGCTGTCTCATTATTTTCCGGAGATCTTTGCCGTTTCCTCCGGTTGTCGTTTTAACGGATGTTTGCATGCAGAAGAACCGGATTGTGCCGTACGGGAAGCAGTGGAAAAAGGACTGATCCCGGCAGAGCGATATGAAAGTTATCTGAAAATGCTGGAAGATCCCGATGGTGGAAAATACCGTACCTGATACCCCCTATGAAAATAAAAAGCATTAACCGGCAAATACTGGACCTGGCATTGCCCAGCATTTTGGCAGGGATTACCATACCCCTGGTAGGTATGGCAGACACGGCCATTGCAGGACGGTTGGGCTCTGCTACTGCCATTGGCGGCATAGCCATTGGTTCTACTTTATTTGATTTGTTGTACTGGAATTTCGGCTTTTTGCGGATCGGCACGGCCGGCATTACAGCCCAGGCATACGGGAAAGGAGACCGTTATGAAATGGTTCGTACCGGATTACAGGGACTTGCCGTTGCTTTAGGCTTTTCGTTGCTGCTGATCCTGATACAATGGCCTTTTGCGCGGATAATCCTGTGGCTGTCACCTTCTTCTCCCCAGGTGGAAATACTGGCCCGTGAATATTTTTTCATTCGCATTTGGGCCGCTCCGGCCGTACTTATGCTGTTTGTTCTAAGAGGCTGGTTCATAGGCGTGCAAAACACCTTTGCATCTATGATTATGGATGTGGTCATTAACGGTTCCAACATTGGATTGAGTATTTACCTGGCCCTTAATTGTAACATGGGATTGAGGGGGATAGCCCTGGGAACTCTTGCTTCCCAATATATTGGCATCCTCTGTGCCATGATTCTTCTTGTTGTATATTACAGAAAACTTGCCCCCTATGCAAAATGGGAAGCTATCTGGAGGAAAGACGGCTGGAAACGGTATTTTACCCTAAGTGGCAATCTGTTTGTGAGATCAATTTGTATGTTGCTGGTTTATACCGGTTTTACTTTTTTGGCAGCCAAATACGGAGATACACTGCTGGCGGTAGCTACCATCATGATGAAATTATTGCTCCTGTTTGCCTATTTTGTGGACGGATTCGCTTATGCCGGTGAAGCATTGACAGGCAAGTTTATTGGCGCACGGGACAAATTATCCCTGGTACGTTCTGTTAAATTGCTTTTTGTGTGGACAGCTGCTGTAGGTGTTCTTTCAACCATCTTTTATATCATTGGAGACCAATGGCTGTTACGCCTTATGACCTCTACACCTGAAGTCATCAATGCCGCTCAGCCTTTCCTGCCCTGGCTATACAGCATGCCGCTCATATCCAGCCTTACGTTTATGTGGGACGGGATCTTCATTGGGGCTACTGCAGGTAAGGCATTACGCAATACCATGATCATTTCTGTGCTTGCTTTTTATGCCAGTTACCTTATACTGGAACCCGGGTTAGGGATCCAGGCACTATGGATAGGGTATGCAGCACACCTGGTCGCACGTTCCCTTGTACAGACCGTGTTGGCACGGAAACATGTGTTCCGGATAATCTGATCCTTTTATTTTCTCTCGGGTGTTTTTATTTCCGGAGTACCACCGGAGGTGGGAGAAGGCGGAGGTATGGGAACGGCTTTTTTGTCCTCTTTTTTAGATAACTCGGGAGAAATGATCTGCCCGCTTATACGTACTGACGGTTCAATGGAAAGTTGATCTGAATGCAATTCCCCTGTGAAAATACATTTGTCGCGTAATGAAGCCAGTTCCGAAACTTTTAACACGCCGTCAAAACTACCACTGATATCTACGCATTTACATTCGGCTTCCCCTGTACATTTGCCGGTTTCACCAATAACCAGTTTGCCTTCCGTTTTTATCTTCCCATCCAGAAACCCGTCAATCCGAATGTCGTGCTGGGTGACTATGTTGCCTACAATTTTGGTGTTGCCGCAAATGCGGGTAACGTTGTTCAATTGAGCTGAACCGTTTTCTTTGTCTAGTGCCATGATCGTTTTTTTATTTGAAAACAAATGTAACATATTATTGATTCATTGTCAATACAGACAATGCTTTATGCAATTGAAGATCATCCCGGATCATGCTTCTGAGCCGTCCTTCCTGAAGGTAATAACGACAGGCGATTTCCTCTTCAAGTAAAGGTTGGATCTCCTCCCGGTAATGGTGCAAGTCACGGGATTTTTCTGCGGTAAGCACTTTTTTTAAGGCAGCTATTTCCTTTTCAATCAATTGGTCATAACCTTCGGCCTCTGCTGTTTTTGTAAATGTCTCCAATAGGATCTCCGTGGCACTGCGGTCGTCAAACTCCTTACCGGCTGTTACTTCCACAAAATCATTGTAATCCTGCCCGGACAAATAAAAAGTTTCTGCCGGCGGAATGGTATCGTTTTTTGTAAAATAACGTAAGGAATATTCATGCAGGTAGTCCCTGGCCACCAGCTCCATTGCTATCCGGCTATACATTGGCAAAGACACCTCATAATCGGGAACAATACCTCCTTCTTTATTCAGCCCGGGCGTTCCGTCTCCGT
>Ga0334896_1003184_pt1 | contig 10273 bp, 6 predicted proteins | sample GraSluR3_MG_8_FD_207734 | JGI IMG/M metagenome (GOLD analysis project Ga0334896, IMG submission 207734) | Sludge microbial communities from methane-producing bioreactor in Wageningen University, Netherlands - Granular Sludge_27_06-R3 | ecosystem: Engineered > Bioreactor > Anaerobic > Unclassified...
AATTGGTCTTCTTCGACCATCTCTGTCGCTCCCCTTTCCACGCCCCCGACCTCCTCCCCGCCGGGCCGGGCGGCGTCCTTCGCCATCGGCCATTGGAACTCTGCGGCAGGATCTCGAAGACGGCGCCTGATGGCCGGCCTGCGCCAGCGCCGCGGGACCGCTCGGCTCCTCGCCTCCCGCCCTTTCCATCCCCATCGATCCGCGAATATCGCCCGGAGGCGGCCTGCCCTCGGTACCGCCCCAAAAGAGGGCGCGGGCCGCGGTGGACCCGGCGATGTTCGGCGGGGCTGGTGAGGCGGGACCCCTCGGAGATCTCGCCGCCGAAGATCAAGAGATGATCGTCGGATGCCGGGGGACCCTTGCGCATGGGAGGGCGGCCCCGGTCCGCCGCCGTTGTCTAGGCGGGCGAAAGATTGCGATAAAAATAGGTGATGATGCGGGGGTGGGGACAGTCGCGAATCCGTCCGCGCATCAAAAGGGCCGGTTAAGCTTCGGTCTCTTCGGTCGCGTTTTCTGCGGTTTCGTTGCCGAGCTCAGAGGCCGGGGTATCGAACTGGACGATGGCGAAGTCCGAGACCTCATCAGGCGAAACATTCTGATTCTTCAACCACCAGAAATGGTACAATTCTGGCCCTTTTAACAGAGATCTCTGGGCAGATTAAAAAATAGAACGGCAGGGGTCGTCCGCTATACCATACCCCCATGGTTTTATGCAGCTTCTTATTCTGCCACTTCCGACTGCTCAGGCTCGTCCACCCTGGTTATGGAGATATCCGAGCTGCCATCCTGGCCGCATGTGGTGCACTGGTATTGCCTGCCCTCAGAAAGGGTGAGCTCTCCGGTCTTTGCGATCGTCACCAAATCACCACCGTTGACGAATATGGCATTCTTGGATTCCGCATAATCGAGGAACTGTTCCAAAGTATCCAGGTAACCATCGGTTCCAGATACCGATATTGTCAAAAGGACAACCATGGGTTCGCCATTTGCTGCCGATTCGTCGAGCTGGTCCACCAACATCTCGTACCATTCCGTTGAACTCAGACCGAGCTCATACATGTAGCGGTCATAAAGGGGCACAAGCTCCCCGGAGACCTCTACAGTGCTTATCGGTACAGCGTAAAAGTTGTGACCATCCACTTGATAGGGCCAGATATCTCCCTCGTGGCCGGTTGCGTAAATGACTCCCTCCTGGAAGCCCGCATTATACTCGATGCCAATATCGTCAAGGGCCTTGAACGTATCCTCATTTTGGTCGAAGGATGGTGGCATAAATCCCTTGACCTCTACTTCGGTGACGTCACAAATGCTGGTCGCTTCAGCGGCAATCTTAGAGAGCTCCAATCTGCGAACCTGCTCTGAATAATTCATGGAGCTCAATTCATCGTCTATGGTCTTCCCGGACAATGCAAATTCGATGGTGCTGAAGAGTGGAAATTGAGCTAGTTGTAACCTGGCTCCGTTAGAAATATCCTGGGTGAGGAATAACGTCGCAGTCAAGTCCTTCTTCTTGATTTGTCTATACACATTAGCCAGATTTGCCTGGGCAATATCTACTTCTTCTTCCGTGGGTGCTGCAAGAACATCTGCATCTATCATCAGGCTGACGATTGCAGGCTCGTCTTCAGGTTGTGATACTCCAGTGAGGATTGTGGCGAATAAACATGCTGATAACAGATATATCAAAGGCAGCCGTCTCATATTTAAACCTCCTTTGTAGGCGATTACTACGTTTAATATTGTTCAACTTTAAAGATCTATCGGCTAATGGTATCGTGGAGTGGAGGATTATTTTATTATTTTTAATGAATTGCTGAGTAATGTGGGTGAGATCAAACCTGGTCAGCTAAATACGTACAATAGTTGTATTCTTGCGGCAGGTTTTAGCTATAGAGGATTTCGAAAAACCTAATCAATGGTTAAGTTTATATACTATTATAACTATATAAACTTACATGAGAAACTTAATAGACTTTTCGATCATGCACGAATATAACAAGAACGTCCTGCCCCGTGGTGATAAGCTATTATCCATATCAGGATTGGTTGATTGGAAACGATTTTCGCCTATAGGTGATGGCCTGTACAAAAACAATACCGAACGAGGAGGTAGACCTAATATCGACGTTATTATAATGATAAAACTTCTCTTGCTCCAAGAGATGTATGGTCTCTCGGACCCACAGTTAGAACTACAAGTAGCTGATAGAATATCTTTTCGAGTCTTCTTGGGAACGACCGAGACCATACCTGATTACACAACCGTCTGGCTATTTCGCAAGAGACTTGAAGAATCTGGAAAGTACGAAGCCATCTGGAACGAGTTCATAAACCAGCTTCGAGCTAAAGGGTACGATGTAAAGAAAGGCGTGATCCAGGATGCTTCTTTCATAACGTCTGATCCAGGTCATGCTAAGAGTGATGTCCCTCGTGGAGATGCAGCAAAGACAAGGAGAAGCAGGGACGGTACTTGGGCGACAAAGGGGAAGAAATCCAGTTTCGGTTACAAGGCCCATGTCAAAGTCGACACTGAACACCAGTTCATCTGGGCTGTCGAAACGACCACTGCATCCGTTCATGATAGCCAGGTAGATTTGGCAGAAGCTGGAGAAGTCCGATATGGAGACAAAGCCTATTCCGGAGCCAAAACCAAAGGATATGATGCATCGATGAAGAGAGCAGCCAGAGGACATTCTCTTGGCATTTCCGATATCTTGCGAAATAAGAGGATCAGTAAGAAACGATCTCCGGTTGAAAGATGTTTCAGTGTCATAAAGACTGTATTCAGGTCGGGTCATGTCATGGTCACATCAGTAGAAAATGCTGGGATAAAGGTGATGTTCAAAGCTATTGGTTATAATTTATATAATCTCCACGGTCTCGTCAACAAAGAGGTGGTTTAGCGTTAGCTGTCGAAAAATCCAGAAGTATATTAAGATTAGAGGACAGAACAGGCAAAAATTGGTCGTAATTTGGAGGAAAACCCGACATAAGGAACGTTTAGATCGAAAATGTTGAGGTAAAGTCCCTCACAGAACGCCAATAGCATGATAATCGAAGTCCTCTACAAATAATATCATAACAAACTAAATATCATAACAAACTAAATGGAAAACTTTATAAAGATAAACTTCGAATATTTGCTAAACAATTTGGAGGCGAAAGATGTGAGGTTAAAGAGCTTAGCTCTAATACTATCTTTGTTGGCCATTGCGTTTTATGGTAGCGCAACGGCGGCAGACAATACTATGGATCCACACCCAGAAGAAGTACCACCTGGTTGTCCCGAGACAATAAACGTTGATCCCGGAGACTATGTAGAACTTAATGGTACAAATCCTGCGACTTATGGGGAGGGAACAGAGTATTGGTGGACGTTCGTTGATAGCACTTTAGCAGACTACCCAATATCTCTTAGTGGAACACCATTAGCGACTCCCACAGATTACGAAACTGGGATATTAGATTTTGACGCCCCTACCGCACCAGGCACTTACTACGCGACGTTGAATCTGGTCTACAAAAGAGATCCTGCTGGTGAAGCTCTTGGAGAATACGCATGCATCAGCGTGACTTGCCTGAAGATAATTGTGAACACGCCAGGCTGCCCGCTATGCGATGGCGAGTGGTGTGAAGGAGATGAGCCGGAAGCCGTCTATAATTCGGAAAACACTACGTATAGTGGTTTATGTCCGGCCTTCATAGACTATCTCGGCGCCCTGCCCGGAGGCAGTTACCAGCTAGTACTATTGGTCGATAGTTCGCCTATTACGCCCGTTAACGATGGAACAGATTTCGTAATAGACTGGTCTCAGTTCGACCCCGGCGTACACACCATGGAATTCTACATAGCGGATGGCTCTGGAAACAAAGTAACATACTATGTGAATAACCCCTGTACAGGCACAGTCAACATAGTTGAGCAGCCAGATGCCGGAATAAGTGTGACGGCTCCGTCATAGTACCGACCTTGGGAAATCAATTATGCCGTGGCAATAAGCTACGGCATAATTATATATATTTAAGATAAGAAACAAATCCGAACATTCATATAGCCTAAGAATGAAAAACCTAGTACTAAGATTTGATGTAGGAGGGAGATAAATGGCCGGTCGGCGATCCTCATGGGCTCTGAAGATATCTATCCTGGCGTTCTTATTAATATCAGTAAGTACGGCAGAATATTGGCCCTACTGCACTTGTAATCCAGGTACCGAAAGTATAAAAGTAATCCAGGCTGTGGTGGCAGGTGGTTTGAGTTACTACGATGAATTGAGTTATGGCGAAGATGCTTATCTTTGGGCAGAAATAGAAGTTCCTAGCGGCAATAAGTGGAGAGAGGCTTTTTATTATAGGGGGGTGCTCTGGGCCGATTACGGAACTGGTCTTAGTCCTATAGAAAACCCCGTTCGATATAGCTGCTTGAAGGCGTCGAACGGATATGGAAATCTAATTTGTTCAATAACTTCAACGGGAGGGACTTATTGGTTCCGTTCAGATGATCCTATAACAGGTTTCCCATGGGGGGCTATGGATGTTGCACTAAAGAATTTGGTCATTCAGTGGCAGACTCCTTCCAGCCCTTCATCACCTTGCCCATGCCCTCCGCCAAGTTATTCATGTAATCCTTCCTATCCACCTGGCCAGTGCTGGGGTGGAGAAGTAGCCCTTCATCTCTCTAACCCGTCTAAACTGGGAGATTTTGTCTGGCATGATTTGGATGCGGATGGCATTCAAGATTCTGTCGAACCAGGCATATCAGGGGTTACAGTAAGGCTGTACACGATTGCCGATGATCTGCTTGCAACTACGACGACCGATTCAGACGGATTATACGAATTCGGTAATCTTCCATCCGGAAGCTACTACGTTCAGTTCGTCCTTCCTGCAGATTACTATTTCAGCCCCGCAGATCAAGGAGCTGATGATACCTTAGATAGCGATGCCGATACCACCACCGGCAAGACTATTATCATATATCTAGCCACAGAGAAAACTGATTTCACTTGGGATGCTGGAATGTACAAACTGGGAAAAATAACCTTGACCAAGGACTCAGTTCCGAACGATCCCCAGGATTTCCTTTTCACTACGAACATCTATGGTCACACAGACATCTTTCTGGATGATGACGACGATACGACCTATCCTAGCAGCACAGAAATCTTCGTGATGCCCGGCATCTACAATATCATAGAAGGTACTGTTTTAGGATGGGTTCTCGACTCGATAACGATAACAGATCCAACGTCCGACTCGGTGTCCGTCCTGGCAGATCGGAAGGCAGAACTTCACATCAGCTCGGATGAGACTGTGGCAGTAACCTTCATGAATAAGAAATGTCAGACGGCAAGTGGAGGAGAGGACCAGATAACCTGCATGGGAGATTACGTTATTTTGGTAGGCACTGCTGAGAATTACGACGGAGTCTATTGGACTTTGACTTCTGGCGATGGCTCAATCCTTACACCTTATGATGGAACCCTATTTAAGGCTAAATATACCACATCGACGCAAGATTCAGTTCTTACCTTCACAGCGACTGGGGCATGCGATCCCGTCAGCGACGACGTGACGGTATATGTTGTAGAACAGCCGGATGCTGAAATTAAGGTAATTGAGCCGTCGTCTGGTGGGAGCTAGAGATGCGGGGGTATGAAGCTATGGAAATATTTACCTTGGGTTTGGGCAATCATCTTGGTCGTAAAACCGTTATGGATTCGACTAAGAAGCGCTACATTAGCAATCGGTTCATCTGTACCTCAATGTTGATTCTAGTTCTGTTCTTAAGTCCAGCAGCCAGTGCTTTAGATATAGATATATATTCGGGAGAGCTGTATGAATTTACCAGCACACCTATCGATGAAGTTCGGTGGGACTATTTCTGGACTGCAACAGAGGGATCTTTTGTCGGCGGGGCAAATGAGAAGGCTACTGTCCAATGGATAGCTCCTCCAGTTTCGATTCCAACTGATGTCACAGTAGCTGTGACCGTAGCTGATAAAGGTCTAATAACATGCATGGACGTCGATCAAGTTACTTTCACCGTTCTACCAAAAGCCAACATTACAGTGATCAAGAACGCGATCCCCGACGACCTTCAGGAGTTCGAGTTCAGCTTTACCGGAGAACCTGAATTTACTCTAGTCGACGACGGCACCCCCCCAAATAGCACGTCTTTCACCGATCTCCTGCCGGGAAGCTACGTAATAAGCGAGACTGATGTCCAGGGCTGGGACCTCTCCAGCATTGTCGCGGAGGGCGCGGCATCTGTCCAGTTCAGCTCTGACGGCGCGAGCTGGCACGATACGTTCGAGGAGGGCAACAGCTTCGCCAACGTGACCATAGCCTCGGGCGATAACGCCGTGGTGACCTTCGAGAACACCAAAAAGGGAAATATATTGGTCCATAAGTTCTACGACATCAATGGCAACGGCATCCAAGAACCTGAGGAACCCAGCCTCTCTGGGTGGAATATGTCCCTCTATTCAGGTCCTGACTGCACCGGTACTCCGATCGATGGGCCCGTCCCGACCGATGAGAAAGGCGACGTCACATTTGACGACCTCATGCCTGGAGTCTACTCAGTAAAGGAGACTCTCCAGTCAGGCTGGGTCGTGACGACACCCGCTGGACTTCCAAGCGAGTGCCATTCCGTAACTTTGGGAGCTGGCAATGAACTTGCGATATTCTTCGGAAACCGTGGAAATCTCAGCATCTCGGGGGTAAAATTCTACGATCCCGATGACAGTGGCGACAAGACCGGCAAGGATCTGCTCGGCGACTGGAGCATCATGCTGTCGAAATGGGACGGCACCGATTTCGTCGAATTAAAAACCGAGACCACTTCCGTGACAGAGGAGACCCTCGGCCAGTACTCTTTTGATCACCTGGTGCCAGGTCTTTACAGAGTCTGCGAGACCCTAAAGGACGGTTGGGAACAGACTTGGCCTGACATCTCTGATGGTTGTTACGAGTTCGATCTGACCGGCGAAAACGCGGTGAGTAAACCAGAAGCCGACTTCGGAAACCGTGGAAATCTCAGCATCTCGGGGGTAAAATTCTACGATCCCGATGACAGTGGCGACAAGACCGGCAAGGATCTGCTCGGCGACTGGAACATCACGCTGTCGAAATGGAACGAGACCAACTGGGAAAAATTGGAAACCAAGGCCACCTCGGCGGAAGAGGCGACCCTCGGCCAGTACTCTTTTGATCACCTGGTGCCAGGTCTTTACAGAGTCTGCGAGACCTTAAAGGACGGTTGGGAACAGACTTGGCCTGACACCTCTGATGGTTGTTACGAGGTTGATCTGACCGGCGAAAGTCCCAAGGACAAGAGCGACGCCGACTTCGGCAACCGGGGCGACCTCGTCATCGATCCCTGCAAGTTCAATGACCTCGACGGTGACGGGGTTTGGGACGACGGCGAACTCGGCATCCCAGGTTGGAATATCACTGTAACGGGTTCCAACGATTATGAAGAGACCCTTCCGACCAGAGAAGGCGGGTGCGTTCTTTTCGAGCACTTGCTGCCCGGCGAGTACACCGTCTCTGAAGAGATGAGAGAAGGTTGGACCCCTACAACCACGACCAACGAGACATTCACTCTCAGTTCTGAGAACTCGCCCTACTATATCGAATTCGGTAACTATCAACCTTCAGGATTCGAGGTTCGAAAGATCGCTCTCAATAAGACCGTTAAACGCGGCGAAGAGATCACATACCTCATCCAGATCAAAACAAACTTCACAACCCTCAATAACGTCACCGTCAAGGACATCTTCAACCGGGAGGTCGAGTTCGTCTCGGCTTCGCCGATGCCCGACGCCGACGGGATATGGAGGCTCGGCGATGTGAACGTAAGGGCTCTTGCGGTGGATGACGACGACCCCTACTGGAGGACCCTGATAACTCTGGTGGTCAAAGTCCCCGAGAAGCAGGACTTCAAGTATGACATGGCCCAGGGCGTGGCCGGAGAGGGGTTCGTCAACGTCAAGAACGATTACAGCACCACCTACCAGGCCTACGTCATAACCAACTGCGTCTACGTCACCCTCGACCAGTTCCCTGGACAGGAGTTCTCCGACTGCGAGAGCGTGACGGTCATGATCGATCCGGGAACCGAGCTCTCCACCAGAGAGCACGGGTCGGGCACCTACGAGAGCGATGAGCTGGTCTCTGTGAGGACCGAGAACAAGTCGATCTCCATGGAGAAAGACATGGCCGCCACCTACAGCCCCACGAGCATCGGCCTCTACCGCGGCAGAACGTTGGACTACTCCTCAAGATGGACCGAGGAGGCCAACGCCAAGAACCGGGTGACAGGCGCCTCCATGAGCGAGCAGTACAGGTACGCCACCTTCATCGACCGCGAGTCTCGGATGTTCCTCGACGAGAACGAGTCGGTGATGAACATCGACTCCGAGTTCGACGGGATGGGCCACATAGGCTTCCTCAAGATGCCATCCAACACCTCTACGTTCCACGATAAGCCAACCATCGAGGTCCGGGAGGACTACGTCGGAAGCTTCAAGATCCTCCAGAGGGTCGACGAGTACGGGTCGAGCGTATCCTACGAGAAGGCCGCGAGCGGCTCGGGCTTCGCCGTAGGCGACAGGCGGGTCAAAGACAGCCAGAGGTCCTACGAGTCCGGTACTGGCGCCTACGACTCCGAGGAGATCATAGAGACCTCCACCAACTACATCGCCAAAGATATCAGCCTCGTCTACGCTCCGATGAGCCAGAGCCTCACCGATGACGTCTCGGTCTCAGCGTCACAAAAGTGGAAAGAGGGGATGTACTCCACGACGCCGAAAGTGAGCTACATCGGCGAGGAGTTCACAAGCCTCGACTATCTCGATAAGGAGACTATCGCCAAAGGCCTCAACGAGATGAACACCCAGGCCAGCTTCGAAGGACGGGCGAGGTTCAGGGCGCTTCTCGAGCCGAACAAGACCGAGCCCGAGGTCGACTTCGACGAACAGTACGAGGGCGACTACTCCATCGAGAGGCACGTCCTTTTCACCGGGATCGCCAAGTACGACCGGCCTCACCTGAACCTCACCAAGACTCTCGAAGGCATCGTTGAGGAGACCCTACCCTGGGAGTACGGCGAGGAGCACCTCGAGGGCGCGGTGAAGACGAGAAAGGTGGCCACCTACACCATCACCATCGAGAACGACGGGAACGCGGCTTTTGACGAGGTATACGTGAAGGACACCTTCCCGCCGGGGGCCAGCTTCATAGAGCCTTCTTCGCTGAGGCCGGAGAAGATCACAGACACCTACGCCAACTGGACTCTGCGAAACCTTCCCATCGGCAGCGCCTTGAATATCATCCTGAAGCTGGACGTCACAAAGTACGCTCCGGCCGAGCTCGTGAATAGGGTGGATGCATGCGGCGTCTACGATAACGAAACCGTCTGCGCCAGGAACTTCAGCGCCCGTGAGATCAACTGGCTGACATGCTGCCTGATCGATGAGGCTGTATCAGTCAAGAAGAGCGCAGAGCTAGATCCGACGGATCAGAATGTCGTCAGATACAGGATCGAGATCGCCAACAACGAGAACGTCACCAGGGTTGCGACGGTGACCGATTGGCTCCCAGATGGCATGGAGCTCATCGACTCATCGATAGACTTTACCTCTTACGATGGAGACGTCATCGTCTGGAACCTGATCGAGATCCCGCCCTTTGAGACGAAGACGATCGAGTTCTCCGTCCTCGCCCCCGGCGATGGCAGGTTCACCAACACCGTCGAGGTCGATCCGAGGTCCGTCGATGGGCCCGTTGTCCAGCCCGTCACCGCCACCTGCGTCATCGACGTCGGAGTTATTGAGGACGAGTGTGGATCCGTATCCTGCGGGATATGGCAGCCCCCGAACTGGGAGCTCGAGCACTTTGGATATGAGTCTGACGAGCTGACCTGCGAGGATCTGACCTGCACCAGCTGCGATGCGACGGAATCTTGCCTTGCGCCCTGAGAGGGCGCGAGGCTCCCACTCCCCTCCCCTTCGTCCCGCCTATTTTTTCAGCTGTTCAACCGAGGCTCCGATCGGACTTCTGATGTTGAACCTCCCGAACAACGTCTCCCACTTTTTATAGAACTATCATTATAAAAAATTTCCGTCTGACAGATAGTAATTTAACCTGCGGGAGCGGAGAGGACGGAGCGGGAAGTCCCCATCCTTTAGGGTGGGGATGAAAGCGGAGTCCTCCCCTTCATTTCGGCCTACCAATAACTATTTAAGGGAATAATGGGATACACACG
>Ga0334896_1003193_pt1 | contig 10251 bp, 8 predicted proteins | sample GraSluR3_MG_8_FD_207734 | JGI IMG/M metagenome (GOLD analysis project Ga0334896, IMG submission 207734) | Sludge microbial communities from methane-producing bioreactor in Wageningen University, Netherlands - Granular Sludge_27_06-R3 | ecosystem: Engineered > Bioreactor > Anaerobic > Unclassified...
ACCTGTACTTTTTCTCTAAAATTGAGAACCAACCTGCGTAACCAGATTGCGGCAAACAAGAACAGAACCGCATCACTCACAATCCGTATCAGGTTCAATAAGTGGACCAGGACGCCTTTCTGGGCTGGATTTTGGCGCACTATTACAAAAAAAGCGCCATAGAAACCGGCGGTAAAAACCAGCCACACAATAAAGAAAATCCAGTTTCTGGCAGAGGGCGTCCATCTCCCTTTCCGCAAAGCAAACTGGATTCTGATCAGCCGGATCAGACTCCATAACCCGATGAAGGCCGTCAAGATGATGACAATTGTGGTGTAAGGCAGGTTCAAACCAGTCAGGTCCGCAACGAACCGGTCAACATCACCCCGAAACCGTCCAACCGCGACCCAATAGACGATAAAAAATACACAATGAAGTAATAAAAGAAAAGCCAGCAGATAATGTAATCGCAGTTTATGTCGGTTTTTTGTGCCAATAATTTCCGCCATTTACAGCTCACTCCATTTGTCTGGTCGGTAAGTACTATCATTATAGTCAGAAACTGGACATTTTGAAACTAAAGATAACTGAATCCGTAAGAATCACCGCCAAAATTCTCAGCAGATCAATGATAACAACATTTGTTATCCGACGTTTGATTCAACCGATTAAGTATTTTATGGGTAATGACCCCGGGGAAATTTTCGTAATATAACATTACAGAACCAAGCGCCCCAACAGGATGGTACAATCATTTCACACCGATCTTATTAAAAAGTTTTCTCAATGAGCAATTCCATCAACATCATCAAACGATATTTCAAAGGGAAATTTCGAGCGGATCTGAGCGCCGGGACGACAGTCGCCATGATCGTCATCCCCCAATCTTTGGCGTATGCATCAATTGCGGGGATCAACCCAATTTTCGGTTTGTTCACTGCTATCGTGCCGACCATCATCGCCGCTGTTTTTGGAAGTTTCCCTTTCCTGATAACAGGACCCACCAATCCCACCGCCCTGGTTACTGCCAGTGTATTATTGGGATACGCAGGTCGTGCCGATTATTTTGAGCTGGTCTTTGCTCTCGCGATTATCGCTGGTCTCTTCAACATTGTCTTTGGTTTGCTGAAGCTGGGGGGAATCACCCGCTATATTTCAAACTCGGTTCTGGTTGGTTTTCTCACTGCCGCTGGTGTGCTGATCATTGCTAGTCAATTAGGAAGCTTGTTCGGAATTGAGCTTTCAAAGGAAGGTAGGCTATGGGGGATCGTTTCCGGCTTAGGGTCCAACCTTCAAAAGGTGAATGTTTTCTCTTTGCTAATTGGCATTACCGGTATCGTCATGATGCTGTTTATCCGAAAATTGAACCGCAAGTTACCTGCCTCACTGATCACCGTCTTATTAACATCCCTCCTGGTCTATCTCCTGAAATGGAATGACAGCCTGGGTGTAAAGCTTGTGTTGGATATCGGCCTCCCCGAACAAATTCGCTTGGGCTTCCACATTCCGAACCTTTCCTTGCAGGATTTTGCTTCACTCGGTTTCTCCGGGTTAGCAGTGGCTTTGTTTGGTTTTATGGAGACAATATCCATTTCCAAATCAATGAGCCAGATGACAGGAGAAGACCTGGATCCCTCACGCGAGATGTTAGGACAGGGATTGGCTTCCTTTGTCGGTGGCTTCTTTCAATGTATGCCTTCGGCAGGTTCCCCCTCCCGCACGGTTGTCAATGTGGTCAGCGGCGCAAAAACCAGATGGGCCGGCGTAATCTCGGGAATCAGCGTCTTGACCTTTTTACTGCTGTTCTCCGGTCTGCTTGGGTATATTCCCATCGCCACCCTGGCAGCGATTGTGATCGTTTCCGCCGCTGGATTGATCAATATTCACCTGATCAAACTGACCTGGCAGAGCCGCATCCAAAGCCGGGTGGTCATGGTGCTGACCCTTGTATCCACCCTGATCCTGCCGATGGAATATGCAATCTATATCGGCATCCTTTCCTCCATTTTGATATTCCTGGGAGAAAGCGGTCAGGTCAAATTGAGCTATATCATCGAGAACGACGATGGACAATTTATTGAATTACCCATGGATCGAATTGAAGAACGTAAACCTCAAATCGCCATCGTCAATATCGAAGGTGATCTTTATTTTGCTGCGGCTGAGGGTCTCCAACACCAGATTGAGCGGATCCTGGAAATGGATATTAAAGTGCTGATCATGCGGTTCCGCAGGACGCATCTGCTGGCCAGTACAGGGATTATGACGTTGGACCATTTGATCCGCTCCGCCAGAAAAAAAGACGTTAAAGTCCTGCTTTGCGGTATTCACGATGAAATCCGGGAACCTTTGGAAAGCGCCGGCATTCTCAGGATTGTCGGAGGTAATCACAGTTTTAGTGCCAAAGAACAGCTGTTCGTCTCAACCCAGGAAGCGCTGAAAGAAGCAAAAGCTCTTATTAAAAACAAAACCGTACCAAGTTCTGAAGAGTGAACGGAAAGAGACCTGATGACCAAGCCAACCCCTGCCGACTCCAACAATAAGTCAAATTTTCCTCAGAAGGAGGAGTCCAAATATGATGCCCTAAGGCTACATGCCTATTATCAGGGCAAGATGAGCACCTTACCCAAATGCCCAGTCCATGGGATTGAGGATTTTTCAATCTGGTACACGCCCGGGGTTGCAGATCCCTGCAGAGCCATTGCAGCCCAGCCAGACCGGGTCTATGACCTGACCAACAAAGGAAACCTTGTCGCCATCATCAGCGACGGTTCACGGGTGCTGGGACTGGGAGATATCGGCCCGGAAGCCGGACTGCCTGTCATGGAGGGGAAAGCCCTACTTTTTAAGTATCTGGGCGGCGTGGATGCAATCCCCATCATGCTCGAGGTGGATCATCCAGAAGACTTCATTGAGACCGTCCTCCGGCTCCAGCCCGGATTTGGCGCGATCAATCTGGAAGACATTGCGCAGCCCAAATGTTTTGAGATCCTGAACCGGCTTCGGGAAAAATGCCGGATACCCGTCTGGCATGACGACCAGCAGGGCACAGCAACCGTCACGCTTGCCGGCCTGATGAACGCTCTCAAAGTCGTGCAAAAAAGAAAAGATGAGATCCGGATCGTCTTTATCGGTGCCGGCGCGGCAGGCATCGCATGTTCCCGCCTGATCTTCGCCTGGGGCGTTGATCCGGGGCGGGCCGTCATGGTCGATGCAGAGGGGATTCTTGGCGCACATCGGAAAGACTTCCCAAAAGGTACGCCCCAATACCAGCTTTGCCAGAGCACCAATCTGGAAGAATGCAAGGGCGGCATCCCCCAAGCGCTTGAGGGCGCGGATGTCGTCATCGCCTATTCCAAACCCGGACCCGGCGTCATCCTGCCGGAGTGGATTGAAACCATGGCGGAACGGCCCATTGTCTTCGCCTGTGCGAATCCCCTGCCGGAGATCTGGCCCGAGGACGCAAAAGCGGCTGGTGCTGCTGTTGTCGCGACAGGGCGGTCAGACTTTCCCAATCAGGTGAACAATGCCCTGAGCTTCCCCGGCATTTTTCGCGGCGTCCTTGATGTGCGCGCCAGGACGATCACAGACGAGATGTGCTTTGCCGCCGCAGAAGCTCTGGCAAACAGCCTCAATGGCCCTGATGAGGAGCATATCCTGCCAAAAATGACGGATATGGTCATCTATCCGCTCCAGGCCGCCGCAGTGGGGATCAAAGCCCAGCAGCAGGGTCTTGCCCAGGTGCAAATGGATTATGATGCCCTGCTGAACCGCGCGGAGTTCATGATCGGCTCAGCGCAGTCCGCGACCGATGTCCTGATGAACGAAAGATGCATCCCACCATTTCCTGAAGACTGAGAGATGAGACCATCCCGATAGGATGAAGTACAATATTGTAAAGATCACCGAAAATTGATCCAACGGAGGATAAATGACGGAACAAAAAAACAGGCAACCGAACCTGCCCCTGCTCATGCCGGTGGGGCTGCTGATACTTGAGATTATCGTATTCCTCGTGATGTGGTTGGCAGGGTACGAAATCAACCAGACTCTGTTTTTCTTTTTCATCCTCCTGGGTTTGTTTCTACTTTATCAGATTGCCAAACAGCTGTTTTCTGTTTTGCGGGTTCGCAGTGCTGTCAAAGGATTGGAGAATGCCAGAGCCAGGATTCAGGCCGGCCAGCCGATGGCAGCTATTGCCGAGTGGAAGAAACTGCTCCTCGGCCTGCCAAGAGATAAATATCTGGAAGTCCTCGCGTTGATGGAAGAGACCTATCAAAATGAAGATATGCCAAAAGCAGCCCAACAGGTCAAACAAATCCACTCAGAATCGATTGCGTTCTTTAATACGACCCAAAATGTAAAGAAAATCACAACAAAGGAACGCCGTGACTGGCAGACAAAGGCTCTGGAACTTCGGAGTATGATCAAAGCCCTGCCCGAGGAATAGAACGGAAGAAGCCTGAAAAATGAAGCTATGAGGGAGATTGCCTGATGCCCAGACCAGATTTGACATTTTTTACAGAGCTAGACAGTGAAGCGCTGAGCACATTATTTGAGGATAAAACGATCCTTGAAAAACTATTGACGCTTGAAGCATCACTCAGCCTTGGGATACTGGACCTATCCGAACAGCGCGCCGAAGTTGTCAAACGATTGAATGCTGCCGGAATCCCCGTGATCGGCTGGCTGTTATTACCGGAAGAGGATGGGTACTGGTTCAATATTGACAACTATGAAAAAGCCGCCGCCCGCTACATCAGCTTCAAAGCCTGGACAAGGAAACACAATTTGCAATGGGCCGGCGTCGGGCTGGATATCGAGATGAATATCAACGATCTCCGGCAGGTGATGGCGCGACATCAGGCCGACAGGTTTGTGGCAACCCTCTTCCAGCGATATCTGAACAAAAACCGGGTCACCCGAGCCAGGCGCGTCTATCAGGCCCTGGTCAACGTGATCCGTTCTGATGGGTATCCCGTTGAGAGTTACCATCTCCCGATCATTGAGGAAGAACGCCGCGGCAGATCCACGGTCCTGCAACGAACGCTCGGTCTGGTGGATGTTCAAGCCGACCGCGAAGTGCTGATGCTCTATTCCAGCTTCCTGCGACCGGATGGCGCTGCCGTCCTGTGGAGCTATGCCCCCAACGCGGATTCCATCGGCGTGGGCAATACCGGCGGCGGCGTTGATGTGGAAGGCGTGATTGACCTCGAACCGCTTTCCTGGGAAGAATTTTCACGGGACCTCCGGTTGTGCGTGATGCGCAATAAGCCTGTCCACATCTTCTGTCTTGAAGGGTGTGTTGCACAGGGCTTCCTATCCAAACTGGAAGATTTCGATTGGGATAAACCCGTTCCGATTCCGGAAAGGGTCAACAAAGTAAAAATGCTGCGGACCGGGGGCGCGGCCTTGCTCTGGCTGCTGGAACGCCCCTGGGTCATTTTGCTCACCCTTGCAACCTTTATTGGGTTGGGCTTCCTCTTCAAACGCAGCCAAAAGGATTGACCTGTTGAACAGGTTGTTATCCAAAACAAACCTGTTGTGATAATCTCGCTCAAACAAGATAAAAATTCAGGTGGCTTTACTTTCGCCTGACACCAGGTTCGTGTCGAAAAGAATTATCGAGCCAGGCAATCTATATTAATTCCCCCGCAACATTTCCTGTATCTCATTTTCCCAGACCTTGATTTACTTTTCTTTCAATATAAAAATTTCGTTCTGAAAATCTATATGGTTTCTCTTCATGTAAATATTGTTTGATATAATTTATTTAATTTATTGAAGACAATGCAGGCTTGCGCGATCCTTTTTATGAGTGTCACGAACTTGTAGATGAAAGACATTTGATCATGCACCATTTGAAAGCCGGAACCATCAATCATATTTCATCCACCTGCTTTTACCTCCCAAATAAGAGAATTACTCGCATGGCGGCATTGATGAATTAAACCACACCTTTCCTTTAGGATCCTACTTTTACTACATAGGGAAAAGGATAAGCCAATGGCTGAAGAACACGTCACACTTTTTAATAATGCCCTGGACGAATGGGAAATTGCCGCTAAAGAGCAAAACATGAGCGCCTATAATAATGCTATCTCGCTCATGCTCCTGGCTATTAAAAAATCACCGGAGCCGATTGCCAGAATACACGCTTATCTAGCCAGGGCTTATTATGAAGCTGCCGATTGCCAGCTGCAACAGCCAGGCCGGCATAGTGAAAAACAATTTTTTCAACTCATCAATAATGCATTGAGGTATGCGGATTCTGCCCTTAAAATTGACCCGCTTGAGTTCAGGGCTCAGCTTGTAAAAACCTTTTTGTCAACTCGTAAACTGGGAATCGGATTATTTTTTAGAAGAGAATTGAATCGTCTTAAAGAAATCTATGACCGCGCCTTCTCTGAATACTACGTGGACGCATCGGAATACTGTCAATTTACCAAAGACCTGCTGAATATCGCAGATTATTGCATCAACGACAATAAAAAGGCTATCGCAAAAGATATTTTTACCAGTATCCTGAATGTCAACCTGGATGACCTGGACTATGATGACCTTTCTGATGATGGAAAGGTCGAAGTCGGACTAGAGGTCGCAAAATTACGATCACTGGCGGAAGGCCGTCTGATGATGTTGACTTAATCAATGAATTATTCCGGCCCAAGTGTTCATTTCAAGGAGAAATATTTGCATACACATCAATCTTAATCATCGCACTTAAAATCTAATTTTATAAGAAAGAGGGACTGAAAAGATGAATTTAACACACCGTCTATGATGTCCCAAGAAAAAATTGATCGATTGGCAGCATTGATGAATTACACTCTGCCTTTCCTTCAGGATATATCATACACAACACAGGGAAAAGGACAAACCAATGGCTGAAGAACACGTCACAATATTTAGCAATGCCATGAACGAATGGGAGGTTGCCACTGAACAGCAAAGCATGAACGCATTTAACAATGCGATCTCACTCATGCTCCTGGCAATCAAAAAATCGCCAGAGCCTTTTGCAAGAATGTACGCTTTTCTATCCATGGCTTATTATGAAGCAGGCATCTGCCAGGCACAACAACCAGGGCGCAATAGTGAAAAACAAGCCAAACAACTCATCGATAATGCAATTAGTTATGCGAATTCTGCCCTCGAAATTGAACCACTTGAGTTCAGAGCGCAACTTGTCAAGACCTATATTGCAAGTGACAAACTTTTATATTTGCAGGGCGGTGTTTCCAATCTGATCCCACGTGCGGGGATATCCGCTGCCGGCGTGTTGGAATTCTTTGGCCGGGCTGCCTCAACAGGCGTTGCCGCAGGTAAAGTGGGTGCTTCCCAGATTAAATTTAAAGGAGAAGTAAAGCATCTCCAGGAAATTTATGATCAGGTTTTCTCCGAATACTTTATGGATGCAACAGAATTTTGTTACTTCACCGAACAATTGTTGAATATTGCAGATTATTGCACCAATAACAAGCTTGCTGGTGCAAAAGAGATTTTCACCAGTATCGTAAACGTTAACCCGGATGACCTTAAATATGATGATCTCTCTGATGATGGAAAGGTCGAAGTCGAACAAGAGGTCGTAAAATTACGATCACTGGCAGAAGGCCGTCTGATGATGTAAGCACAATCAATAAAACCTAGCCCAAGCATTCATTTTAAGGAGCAAAAATGGCAAACACATTAATCCTTGTTGATCGGTTGGATTACCCCATTCGTAAAGTGACGGCAACATTGGTTTGGCGCGGGGGCGGCTATAGCCGTGTATGGGTGGACGATTCCGGCCGCGGTCAATTCAATGGTACCGGTATAGTAATCACTGTCAGGATCCCGGGGGAAGATTTAGATGTTTACAAAACTGTGAACGGCTCCACAACCGTCGTTGCAAAATCAGACCGCAACCACTAACTCAACAAATCTTACTGGCTAGCTGCTAATAACTAAAAAACTCCCGGCAGATCAATTCCGGGAGTTTTTTGTTTCGTGTTTATCCAGATCTGTGATTCAGGTCAGCTTTTCGAGCTTCTCTCTCTTCTCCTGATGCAGTGCCAGCACCTTTTCCTGCATCTCCTTCAAGCGTTTTCCCCTGAGCGGATACCAGACCAGCAATAATGCGCCCAGCAGGCAGGCAACCCCCGGGATCACACCGCTGAAAAGCTTGATACCCAGGATGGCCTCCGCCGGCTGGTCCAGAAAGATCTCTCCAAGATTGGACGCCCGGGTGATGAAACTTGTTCGCTCCAGGATGAAGGGCGTGATCCAAATGGCAATGGATTGAGCGGGTTTTGTGATCAGGGCGTTGACGCCGAAGAAAGCGCCCTCCCGCCTTGCGCCGGATCTCAGTTCATCTTCATCCGCCACCTGAGCAAACAGGATATTGGTCAGGGTCTGAGGCCCTGCCAGGCCAAGGCCGGCAAGAGCAATGCAGACCGGGATCAGTGCTTTGGGCACAAATGCAACCGAAATCAGACCCACGCCGGCAAGCACCAGCAAGAATTGCTGCGCGCCGACCACACCCAGCCACTTGCGGAACAGGGTCGTCAGTGGAATACCGAGGATCAGGGGAATGAACAGGAACGCCAGCAACTGCATGGCCGGCCACTGGAGCACATAATCCGCAAGATAAAAGATCGATCCAAGGATCAGCGAACTCATCAGGATTGCCATAAAGTTTTCAGCGACAAGGACCAGAAAAGATTTGCTCGTGAAGGTGAATTTGATCGCATCCCATAACGGTACGGGATCATCCACAACGGAAAATTCCGGCCGTTCCTTGACCTTGAACGTCGTAATCAGGATCAGGATCATGCTGACAACCCCAACGATGATCATCGCCACATAAAGCGGGACGAGAGATGTCTCTCCAGCCTTCGGGCGGACCATATCCGGGATCAGAAAACCCAGGAGCGTTCCAAGCATGGCAAAAAGAGAACTGGAGATTTGCAGATCATTCCGATGCGCATCCGATTCGGCCACTTCTGGCAATAGTGCAGAATAAACCAGGCCAATGATCGTATAGAACGTGTCATAAAGCAGCATGGTGACCAGCATCCACCAGAACAAGGCCTGCTGTCCTGCCTGGGGTGGCGCAAACCACACCAGGATGAATGTCAGCGCCAGGAAAGGCGCGGTAAAGCGCATATACGGGATCCGCCGGCCGTGTTTGCTGCGGGTGTTGTCAGTGATATATCCGAACAACGGGTCGTTGATCGCATTCCAGAGCGCATAGATCGTGGCGGCAATTCCAATCCAGCGTGCGCCCAGGCCAAGGTAGTCCTGATAAAAAATCGTTAGAAGGCCGCCGTAAATCCCTGAAATCAGGGACGTCCCCAGCGCGGCCACCCCCCAGTAAAATTTATAGCTAAAAGTCAGTTTAGCGGGTTTGGGTACAGCTTGTTGGCTCATGAAGGTTCTCTCCTTTAGATAATTGGGGGATTAATTGGAGTCCGGCATCAATTCTTTAAGGGCGCGATAGCCGATAACCTGGATTCCTTCATTCTTAATAAAATCGCGGGTGGCATCGCTGGTAAAGGTCTCATAATCCGCGACCCGGCATTCCCATGAATCTGTGATCCTTCGCAGCTCCGGCGTGTCTTTTGAGGGATGGATAATGAAGTGCGTGATGCCGGGCTTCAGGGCACCAAGCACCTGTCTGGCCTGCTCAAAACGGTTCTCCGCTGAGACGAGTTCCAGCCCGGATAAACCGTCCAGGAGCGGGATACCCATTTCCTCCAGCATGGTCACCATGCCGGCGATCATCTGCGCCGTTTCGCCATCCACACTTTCCTGGGCAATAAGGTCGGCAGCCGTCAGGCGGGGGATCATCGGGGGCAGCCCATACTTGATCGCAAGCTGCACATAGCCGGGGATGAACGCGGGATGCGCGACGGAACCCATGTGGGTGTCAATATGGGTGAGGTTGATCCCTTCCGCCAGGGCGCGGCTGACCTGCGCCTCCAGTTCAACCGCCGCGGCATCAGGATCTGCATTTCCCCAGACCGCTTCAGACGTTTTGTAAAAGAACCCCTGCCCGTCCATCAACCCGGATTGAGGGTCCCGGGTACTGATCGGCCCCCAGCGATAGGTCTCCCATTCAGAGGTCAGGGTCAGGTGCGCGCCAAGGTCGGCTTCCGGATGGGCTTTTGCGTAACCGGCGGCTTCAAGGAACCACGGACACGGCACCATCACCGCGCCGCTTGAGATCAGGCCGTAATCAACCATGTCCGCAAAGGCGTCCACAGACGCCTGGCACATCCCAATATC
>Ga0334896_1003205_pt1 | contig 10184 bp, 7 predicted proteins | sample GraSluR3_MG_8_FD_207734 | JGI IMG/M metagenome (GOLD analysis project Ga0334896, IMG submission 207734) | Sludge microbial communities from methane-producing bioreactor in Wageningen University, Netherlands - Granular Sludge_27_06-R3 | ecosystem: Engineered > Bioreactor > Anaerobic > Unclassified...
TCCCAGTTCGGATCGGAGTCTGCAACCCGACTCCGTGAAGCTGGATTCGCTAGTAATCGCGCATCAGCCACGGCGCGGTGAATACGTTCCCGGGCCTTGTACACACCGCCCGTCAAGCCATGGAAGCTGGGGGTACCTGAAGTCCGTAACCGCAAGGAGCGGCCTAGGGTAAAACCGGTGACTGGGGCTAAGTCGTAACAAGGTAGCCGTACCGGAAGGTGCGGCTGGAATACCTCCTTTCTGGAGCCTGCCCTACGGGGTGGGCCGCCGAACCGCCCTCTTCTTGGGCGCCGATGGTCAAATAGTACTGAACGTGCGACGCGCGGGGTTAGAGAGTCCCGTAGCTCAGCTGGTTAGAGCGCTACACTGATAATGTAGAGGTCCCCAGTTCAAGTCTGGGCGGGACTACAGCGTCCAACGGGGAATTAGCTCAGCTGGCTAGAGCGCCTGCCTTGCACGCAGGAGGTCATCGGTTCGACTCCGATATTCTCCACAGCCCCGCCGGAAGGCGGGAGAAGTTCTTTGACGTGGTGGTGGTGTGAATAAACACTAGAATTTTATTTTAATATTATTGACAATTTGTGGAAAGAAAGCAATTTCTTAAGCAGAAGAGCAAGGCGATAACCGAGCGAACACCGGGCGCGAGAGCGCGCGGTAAGTGATTAAGGGCGCACGGGGGATGCCTAGGCTCCCAGAGGCGAAGAAGGACGCGACAAGCTGCGAAAATCCGCGGGGAGGGGCACATACCCATCGATCCGCGGGTGTCCGAATGGGGCAACCCACCCAGCTGAAGGCTGGGTATCCGCCGCAAGGCGGAGGCAAACCCGGAGAACTGAAACATCTAAGTACCCGGAGGAGGAGAAAGCAACAGCGATTCCCTGAGTAGCGGCGAGCGAAAGGGGACGAGCCCAAACCGGTGGCGTTACGGCGCGGCCGGGGTTGTAGGGCCGCCAACAGGCGAGGGAAGGCGAAGCGGAACCCGCTGGAAAGCGGGGCCAAAGGGGGTGATAGCCCCGTACGCGTAAGCTGCACCTGAGCCGGCGGAACCCTGAGTAGGGCGGGGCACGTGAAACCCTGTCTGAATCCGCGGGGACCATCCCGCAAGGCTAAATACTCCTGGGAGACCGATAGCGAACCAGTACCGTGAGGGAAAGGTGAAAAGCACCCCGAACAGGGGAGTGAAATAGTGCCTGAAACCGTGCGCCTACAAGCGGTCGGAGTCCGCCTTTTGGCGGATGACGGCGTGCCTTTTGCATAATGAGCCTACGAGTTGCGCTGTCCGGCGAGGTTAATCCGCTAGAGCGGAGGAGCCGAAGCGAAAGCGAGTCCGAATAGGGCGTTTAGTCGGGCGGTGCAGACGCGAAACTTTGCGATCTACCCATGGCCAGGTTGAAGGTGTGGTAACACACACTGGAGGACCGAACCGGTAAGCGTTGAAAAGCTTTCGGATGAGCTGTGGGTGGGGGTGAAAGGCCAATCAAGCTGAGAAATAGCTCGTACTCCCCGAAATGCCTTTAGGGGCAGCCTCGGGCGTACCACCGCGGAGGTAGAGCTACTGACTGGATGCGAGGGCTTCGCCGCCTATCAAATCCTGACAAACTCCGAATGCCGCGGTGCGATACCCGGGAGTGAGCCGCTGGGTGCTAAGGTCCAGCGACGAGAGGGAAAGAACCCGGACCAGCAGCTAAGGTCCCCAAGTGTACGCTAAGTTGATCAAACGTGGTGCGGCTGCAGTGACAGCTAGGATGTTGGCTTGGAAGCAGCCATCCATTCAAAGAGTGCGTAACAGCTCACTAGTCGAGCGGCCGTGCGTGGATAATGAGCGGGCATCAAGCGTACCACCGAAGCTCTGGATTTATGATTTATTATAAGTGGTAGGGGAGCATTCCGGACCGCGCCGAAGCGGCCCCGCGAGGGGCGGTGGAGCGTCCGGAAAAGCAAATGTAGGCATGAGTAACGACAAGGCGGGCGAGAAACCCGCCCACCGAAAGACCAAGGTTTCCTGATCAACGCTAATCGGATCAGGGTTAGTCGGGTCCTAAGGCTAAGGCGAAGGCCGATGCCGATGGCAAGCCGGTCAACATTCCGGCACTGCCGTGCGCTGCGATGGGGCGACGGAGGAGTGAAAGGCCCGCCCGGTGACGGAATACCGGGTTTAAGGGTGTAGGTACAGGCTGGGGTTAGTAGCCCCGGGCTGCCGAACCCGAAAGTACCGCGAGCCCTCGGGCGAGCGGATAGCGGCCCTAAGCATACTCCCAAGAAAACCCCCTAAGCTTCAGGCGTACGGCACCCGTACCGCAAACCGACACAGGTGGTCGAGGAGAGGATCCTAAGGTGCTCGAGTGAATCATGGCTAAGGAACTAGGCAAACTGACCCTGTAACTTCGGGAGAAAGGGTCCCGCCGCGAGGCGGGCGCAGAGAAATGGCCCAGGCGACTGTTTATCAAAAACACATGGCTCTGCCAAATCGAGAGATGATGTATAGGGCCTGACACCTGCCCGGTGCCGGAAGGTTAAGAGGGGATGTCATCTTCGGAGAAGCATTGAATCGAAGCCCCGGTAAACGGCGGCCGTAACTATAACGGTCCTAAGGTAGCGAAATTCCTTGTCGGGTAAGTTCCGACCTGCACGAATGGTGTAACGATCTGGGCGCTGTCTCAGCCATGAGCTCGGTGAAATTGAAGTCGCGGTGAAGATGCCGCGTACCCGCAACGGGACGGAAAGACCCCGTGAACCTTTACTGCAGCTTAGCGCTGGTTCTGGGCAGGCGATGTGTAGGATAGGCCGGAGGCTGTGAACCGGGCCCGCCAGGGTTCGGGGAGCCGTCCTTGAAATACGGCCCTTCGTCTGCTTGGGACCTAACCCCCACGGGGGGACACCGCTTGGCGGGTAGTTTGACTGGGGTGGTCGCCTCCAAAAGCGTAACGGAGGCTTCCCAAGGTGCCCTCAGCGCGGATGGTAATCGCGCGGGGAGTGCAATGGCACAAGGGCGCTTGACTGTGAGGCCGACAGGCCGAGCAGGGACGAAAGTCGGGCATAGTGATCCGGTGGTTCCGCATGGAAGGGCCATCGCTCAAAGGATAAAAGGTACTCCGGGGATAACAGGCTGATCGCCCCCAAGAGCTCATATCGACGGGGCGGTTTGGCACCTCGATGTCGGCTCGTCACATCCTGGGGCTGGAGAAGGTCCCAAGGGTTCGGCTGTTCGCCGATTAAAGTGGCACGCGAGCTGGGTTCAGAACGTCGTGAGACAGTTCGGTCCCTATCTGTTGCGGGCGTAGGAGGCTTGCGAGGCCCTGACACTAGTACGAGAGGACCGTGTTGGACGAACCGCTAGTGTACCTGTTGTGGCGCCAGCTGCAGCGCAGGGTAGCTACGTTCGGAAGGGATAAGCGCTGAAAGCATCTAAGCGCGAAGCCCCCCTCAAGATGAGGCCTCCCTCGAGGGCCGTGGAAGATGACCACGTAGATAGGCTGCAGGTGTAAAGGCGGCAACGCCAAAGCCGAGCAGTACTAATCGCCCGATAGGCTTACCGCGGGGCGCCGGGTGCGCGCCGGAGGAGCCTTGCTCACACCACCACGTCAAACCGTACAGCGGTCCGCCGAGCGGCGGGCCGGATAGCCTTCAGGTGGCTAGTGCGGTGGGGTTCCACCTCTTCCCATTCCGAACAGAGAAGTTAAGCCCACCAGCGCCGATGGTACTGCCGATCAGGTGGGAGAGTAGGTCGCCGCCATCCTTCAAAAGCCCCGATATTGCCTATTGTGCTATCGGGGCTTTTTTTTATATTTGATCCTCAATTATGTGGCGAAAATATAGCATCTTATTATTCCTCTTTGTATTGCTCTTTGCTAATGGCTGGAGCAGTATGCCTTTTGCTAATAGTGCTACCAACGATTTTGTAAATTATAGTATTGCTGATTCTCTACCTAGTAACGATTCAGTACCGAATCAAGATAGTATTGTTTTGTTAGATTCTATCGCTGGAAAAGGATTTTTTGGCCTACCTGATCAAATTGCAAGCCGATCAGCAATTGAAATAATTAGACCGTTTGCTGATAGCACACGTTATTTTTCGTGGAAGTTTAACTCAACCTTTTTAGAAAACGATACGGTTAGTATTGATACGCTCTTTAGGTTTACTCACTTAGTATATCCCTATCAGAATAAGTTTGAAACATATACTTATACAGGAAATTTAGGTGGCCCTGTACTTTACGATCATTTTTTTAGTAGAGACAATAGAAATGATTTTTTGTTCTCAAAACACTATAACGCTTATTCTGCTACCATTTCTGAAACCCCTCAGTTTAATGTTAGATCGCCCTTAACTCGCTTGTTCTATTCTACTGGAGGAGGCAATAGTGAAGCGGAGCAAGTTTTAAATGCATTGCACACCCAAAATTTAGGAAAGCACTTTAACTTTGGAGTTTTTTACAATTTTTATGGTACTAAAGGTAATTATGAAAACCAAGAAACAAGGAATAATATAATTTCACTTTTTGCCAATTACTATAAAGGGAACTTTTCGGGACAAATTGCATTTGCAAATAAAGTATATAATAATGAAGAGAATGGCGGGGTTACCGATACAAGGTTAATTACTGATACAATTGTCGAATTTGTACCCTTTAGATTATCAACTGCATCTAGCATACTACGTGAATTGTCCTTTTCAACAAATTTTGGATATACAATACTAAATGTAAATAAGAGAAAAATTGCTAAAGACAGTTCAAGGGTAGATAATTTTATACCTCTTGTTACAGCAAGGTTTTTGCTGGATTTTGACAGGAAATCGAGGGTGTATAATGATTCTAGACCCGATTCGTCATTCTATTCGCATTTTTATATATCGCCTAGTATAACGCGTGATTCGGTTGCTGTTCAGACATGGGATGCTAAGCTTATGCTAGAAATAGCACAATTTGCAAGAGTACCAGGAATGCCTGGTATTAGGGCATGGTTAGGTTATAATCGGTTTAGCTATTATTTGTTTAGGCCTAGTAATTTTTTATATCCTTATGAAGATCCAAAGGAGTCGTCTGCTCATTTTGGTTTAGCCGCTTTTAGCGATAGTCCATACCTAGGATATAGGGGTGCGGTTAGGCTATATTTTGAGGGCTATAGAGCCGACGATAAGGAAATTGATGGAGAGATATGGCTTTCGCCATGGAAGGATTCAAGAATGCCCCGATTAAAAGGATCTGTGAGGATTAGCGAAGTAACTCCAACAGTCTTTACAAACTCATACTTCTCTAACCATGCACAATGGAGTAATTCATTTGCTAAGGAGAAGCGTTTTATGCTTAATAGTGCTCTTGAAGCTAAGCGATGGGAGGCTGAACTTGGATATAACTTAGCGCACATACAAGATTATGTTTATTTTAACCAAGATGCATTGCCTGAGCAGGCTGATGATATTACAATAACCTCATTTTATATACAGAAAAATTTTAACATCTTAAATGGGCTAAACGTTTTCAATAGAGTAGTTTGGCAAGCCAACACAAATAGCGATGCCTTAAGTATACCTAACCTAATTGTGTTTTCATCAATTTACTACGAAAGAGATATTATTAAGGATGTGCTAAAAGGACAGCTGGGATTCAATGTTTACTATCGAACAATGTTTTTTGCCGATGCGTATAGTCCAAGCATTGCTCAATTTTATAGCCAACGCGCTGATAAGATAGGTGGATACCCACTGGCTGATGCTTTTTTAAACTTTAAATGGAAAAGGGCATTAATATACCTTAAATTTGACCATGTTAATCAGGGATTCCCTAATAATGAGTATTTTGCAACTTACCTTTACCCCTATAATCCGCGAATTTTTAAATTTGGCGTTTTGTGGACGTTTTATGATTAGTCGTCAAATTTACCTTTCAGTTTATACGAATTAACCGTATTTTTGCCATTCGTTTTTAATATAATTCATTAAACATGAAGATGTTTAGAAATTTATTTCTGAAAGTAAACCTTTTATTGATGATTCTGCTTCTTGCAGGTTGCGACATCGATTTTAAAAAGGCAAACCTTTCATCCGGTAAAAGTGGGCGAGATTTGGAGAGCATAAAGAAAGATGGTGTAATTACTGCTGTTACCGATTTTAACTCAACTAACTATTTTATATACAAAGGGGAGCCTATGGGCTACCAATTCGATATGCTTCAGGCTTTTGCTGAGCATATTGGCGTAAAACTTGAGTTGATAGCCGAGAACAACCTTGATGTAGCCTTTAAAATGCTTGAGGATGGAGAGGTTGATCTTTTTGCAAATAATTTGACCATTACGGCTGAACGAAAGCAGCGATTTTTGTTTACTATTCCGCATAGCACCACAAAGCAGGTTTTAGTACAGAAAAAAGCAGCAGGTTATTCGCCAATTCGAACGCCATTAGACTTAGCTGGTAAGATAGTTTACGTTCAGAAAGGTTCGGCCTCGGCACATCGCTTAAAAAACTTATCTGAAGAGATTGGGGCTGAAATAGTTATTGTTGAAATGGCAAAGTATGAGGCCGATGAGCTTATTGAGCTTGTTGCAAATGGTGAGATTGATTTTACCGTATGCGATGAAGATGTGGCCAAGGTTAATGCATTTTACTTCGATAATATTGATATTGAAACACCCGTAAGCTTCGATCAGAATTTGGCATGGGCTGTAAATACTTACTCTACCAGTTTGCATGAGGCCCTAAACCAATGGCTCGAGGATTTTACGCAAACCGCAGAGTACAGGATAATCAAGGGCAAGTATTTTAACAATCCTTTTTGGGCACGAAGGGTCCTTTCGGAAAATGTTAGAATAAAAATGGGACATATATCGATGTACGATGAGGGCTTTAAGCATGCCAGCTCGAGTATCGACTGGGATTGGCGTTTATTCGCAGCACTTGTTTATCAAGAAAGCCGATTTAGGCACAATGTGCAATCGCATATGGGTGCATACGGTTTAATGCAGTTTATGCCTGCTACAGCCGATTTCTTTGGGGTTAAGCATAAAACCGATCCAGAAACACAGATTAGAGCCGGAGCCAAGTACTTAAAATGGCTTGAAAAACGCTTCGATAGCATACCCGATCCAGAACAAAGAGTTAAATTTATACTGGCCTCGTATAATGCTGGCCTTGGCCATGTAATTGATGCTCGTAACCTAGCAAAAAAGCATGGGAAAGATCCAAATGTTTGGGATAATAATGTTGATTTTTTTATTCTTAACAAATCAAACCCCGATTACTACTGCGATACAACAGTGAGGTACGGCTACTTTAGAGGCGATGAAACCTACAACTACGTTAAGGAGATAATGCAACGATATAAGCATTATCAGAATATCTTACCCAACTAGGATAGTCGAATTTCCCATTAAAATAAGTCGATAAACTCGGATATAATCATAGCTGTTGCACCCCAAATAATTTCGTTTTCGGCGAAAAAGTAGGGTGCTGAAACAGGTTTACCATTTATACACAGCGTTTTTACCGATATGTTTGCCTTGTCATGTAAATGCATTAGGCGAGGTGTAATTGTATACTCAACCTCTTGTAGGTTAAGCTTCAAATTGTTGAGTTCAGGTATGATACCTACAACTGGCAAAACCATCATGTTGCTTACAGGAATGTACAGAGGGGTCAGCGTTCCTATTACTTCCACATCTTTTGGATTGATTCCAACTTCTTCTTCTGCTTCGCGAAGTGCTGTTGCTGTTAGGTCTGTATCTCCCTCTTCAAATTTACCACCAGGGAAACTTATCTGACCGCTATGCGCACCATTATATACAGTTCTTTTTATGAGAATTGTATGAGCAAAGCCAAGTTTTTGAAAAACGGCAATTAGCACAGCGCTTTGTCTTGTGTTTACGTTTGATTCCGATGGAAACCTAACGCCTTCTCTTAGCGTTGGGGCCATTCTGTGCTGTGCTGTTAAACCTGGTAACTCTTGTACAATATTATGTTTAAGGTTGCTAACAATTTCAATGTAATCGCTCATGCAATCGGTAACAATTGTTTAGCGTAAATGTTGGTCAACTATTTTCTGAATTGCCTAATAAAATTTTCAACCTCGGGAACTCCCCCTTGGTAAACAAGATAACCGTTATATGGTTCTTTGGGCGTAGTTTCACTGTTGATTGGCGTTAGCATAAGCCTTCGTACTTCTTCAGGGTCGTTGGTTTGACCGAGTGCCCAGCCTAATTTTATGTAGGCTGTTTCGGGAAGCATATTCTCACCTGGAATTACTCCCTTAGCCATCATATCGCGTCCGGTATCGTAAACAAACATATGCACGTAACCCCAAAGGGTTTGCACGGTCATATATACATGTACGCCCTTTTTGTGGGCTCGTTCTAGCGCAGGGTAAAGGGGTTTGTTTACGTGGCCCAAACCCGTACCCGCAATAATAATTCCCTTGTAACCCATATCAACCAGCGCATCAATAATTTCGGGTTGCATATTGGGATAGTAGTACTGAATTGTAACCTTCTCCTCAAAGTAGGGCATAATCTTCACGTTCCTATCCTTACGCCTGTGGGCGTATTCCTCTTTAATTGGCTTAACGCCATCTTTTCGGCTAACGGTGGCTACGGGAGTATCGCCAATGGTGCGGAATGTGCTTCGGTACGATGAGTGCATTTTTCGTACCCTAGTTCCTCTGTGGAGGAATCCGTACTCATCGGATGTTGGGCCAAACATACATACCATGGTTTCGGCAATGTCGGAATGCCCTGCCGCAATGCAAGCGTGCATAAGGTTTAGAGCAGCATCGCTGCTTGGGCGGTCGGAGCTACGCTGTGAGCCAACTAGCACAATGGGTACGGGCGAGTTTTGCACCATGAATGTTAGCGCTGCTGCTGTATGGCTTAGCGTGTCGGTACCATGACCAATGATTATTCCGTCTATACCGTTTTCTATCTCTTTGCCTATGGCAATTGCCAGCGCTTTGTATTGTTCGGGACCCATATTCTCGCTAAATACAGCGAAGAGTTTTTCTGTAGTAAGGTTACAGATATCGGCTAGTTCGGGAACGGCTCCATACAATTCGCCAGGCGAAAATGCGGGGATAACTGCCCCAGTTCGATAATCGAGTCGCGAGGCAATGGTTCCGCCTGTACCAAAAAGTTTTACCTTGGGCAGGTTGGGTGTATAAGGAAATTCCTTTTCGGGTATTTTGTAAGAGGCCTTGAAGTAACCAACCTCTTTCATATCGTTGATGGTGAATATATCGATACCTATATTGTATCCCGTTTCAATTTTTAGCACAATATGCTTGTCGTCGTCGTTTTCGGCCCGGGGTAGTATTGTGCCATTAAACTCGCCACGCGTAGTGTTAATAGTTACTTTACCCCAAACCCGTGCATTATACTTTTTTAAAATATCGAGTGCTCGACCTTTATATCCTTGAAAAAAATCTTCCATTGCTGTTTTTTTTAATGATGACTAAATTTTGGCTTCAATCTCCTTGCGTAGCTCTTTCAGGCAAACGTTGCCAATGGCTTGTTTGTGTAGCTGGCCTAAAACCCAGTTTACCACAACGGGCGTACTGTCATCTTTTGATGTTTTTATCTCTCTGAATTTTTCTATCAGATAGTCAACGGGTGCAAGAAGTTCCTCCTTGGTTTTGCGCTTAAAGCCAATGCTTGTAAGCACCGATTGGAAATCCATATTAGGATACTCGTAGATGTGCGGAAGCATTAGCTTGGCTAGCTGAAACTCCAAATCTTCCTGTTTCAAGAATTTGAATAGGTCAACAATTCGGCTGTATGAGAAGTTTTCATGTTTAGGATTTTTCCCCTCGATATGCTTTAGCGTGTGGCCTAGAAACGTGCCTGCAAAGCGTCCTGATGCTCCTAAATCAACCAATTGCTCAATAATTGGAACAAGATTCCGCTTAAGGATATAGGTGTACGTGTCGGCAGGAACTTTCCATCCTTTTAGCTGGCCGTATCGTTTTGAAACCTCTGGTGGTATACGATTGCTCAATTCCTCAATGTATTCCTCCTGTAGAGGAATTGGAGGCGAGTCGGTATCGGGGTACATACGGTCGGCACCAGGTAACACACGTTCAAAAATGGTTGTTCCATCGGGTAACGATTTGCGCGTTTCGCCAGGAATGCCCTCAAAGGCCATCTTGCAGCGCTCGTCCACAACGTCAATTGCTGTAGGAATATCGTCGGCTGGTCCCCAAACA
>Ga0334896_1003209_pt1 | contig 10169 bp, 13 predicted proteins | sample GraSluR3_MG_8_FD_207734 | JGI IMG/M metagenome (GOLD analysis project Ga0334896, IMG submission 207734) | Sludge microbial communities from methane-producing bioreactor in Wageningen University, Netherlands - Granular Sludge_27_06-R3 | ecosystem: Engineered > Bioreactor > Anaerobic >...
CGTCATAAACCTCTCTTTGTTCCTTATTGAGTTCTATTCTTTTGTATTCCGAAATTTTCTCGGATATGGGCTTTTCGTCCACCAACCTGGTTTCTATTTTTATGAGGTTCTTCTTTTCCATGGCCTTAACCACTGACAGGCTGGTATTAAAATCAAACAAAATGTCTCTCAAATCAGCTTCTTTAGCAGCGCTGATAAAGCGCCAGATTTCAAGTTGTTTTTTTGCACCCTTGCCTGCTATTTCAATGCCTTGCTGGTACGAAATACCAGTGTTTGCAACAATGAATCGTTCAACCCTGGTTGTGGTGTTCTTCCTGACTTGAAGAACCAGTCTTATTGCCCCTAATTCTTCAAGGGCAGATATTTCCCTGTTGAACCCACCATCATTATACATGGTTCTTAGGCGGGAGTACTCAATTTTCCCAGCCTCTGACAAGTCACTCAGGATTTTCCTTCCCTTGTCAGACACTAGGTGAAACCCCTTGAATTCCTCCCTTAAAACCACTATGGTACTTATATCTCTGAAGTCTCCGGGTGGCAATATTGGTTGCATGGATTCAAACCCTGTACTAATGTATTGGTCCTTGATCCATTTAGCCAACTCTAGTCTTTTCTCTGAAATCAAGGGTTTGTCGTCCAGTATTCTAACAATGTCCTTGGTTTTAATATTGGAATCCAGTTTTTCTTTCATTTCAACAATTATACCCATGGTAGGTTTGTTGTATCTTCCAAAGGGAACCACAACCCTAACTCCCACCTTGGCATCATCAAGGAGCTCATCTGGTATACTATATGTGAACCTTCTATCCACGCTGGTGGACTTATGATCGATAATGATATCTGCAAAGCTCATCCAATAACCCCTTTCAGACGCTACACCTTAATACTCCTTATACATTTAACAAAAGGGACTTTACCTTGTCCAATATTACAGAGGCCAAATCAGTCTTTGGCATCATTGGTAAATCTTCCCTGGTTCCTGATTTATCTATGACACTTACTATATTGGTATCTCCTTTAAACCCTGCCCCCTCCTGTGTTACGTCATTGGCAACTATGAAATCAAAGTTCTTCTCCTTCATTTTCATCAAGGCATATTTCTCAAGATTGTTGGTTTCTGCTGCAAATCCAACCATTATCCTCTTCTCCTTGATTTTTCCGAAGTGAGCAGCAATGTCAGGATTTCTTGTTAGTTCAACTGACATATTCTCAGAGTCGTTCTCCCGCTTCTTAATTTTCCTATCATGATAGTTCGATGGCCTAAAATCAGAAGGGGCCGCTGCTTTAATCAAAACGTCACAGGTGTCAAAATCGTCCTTTACCGCATCCAACATATCCTTTGTTGATTCAATTTGCACCAACCTAACACCTGTTGGTGGTTTAAGGTTTACCGGTCCAGACACAAGTACAACTTCCGCACCTCTCATTACTGCATTCCTGGCTATGGCATAACCCATTTTCCCGCTGGAGTGGTTGGAGATGAACCTTACAGGATCCATGGCTTCAACAGTAGGTCCTGCAGTTACAACTATCTTTTTGCCCAAGAGGTCCTTTTCTGTAAAAAAATATTCAAGATATTCAACAATATCAGCAGGTTCTGCCATCTTTCCTGCACCTACATCCCCGCAAGCAAGCCTTCCCTTGCCTGTGTCCAAGAATAGGTGCCCCAGCTCCTTCAGTTTGTTGATATTTCCTTGATTTATGGGATTTAGATACATGTTGGTATTCATTGCAGGAGCAAAGATTATTCTGGCAGTTGAAGCCATTATTACCGTAGTTAACATGTTATCTGCAATTCCATTTGCAATCTTGCCGATTGTATTGGCAGTGGCTGGTGCTATAAGAATTGCATCTGGTCTCTGTGCAAGGGAAATGTGTTCAACCTCCATGTTGCTTTCCAATCCGAACAAGTCAAAATGCACCTTGCTTTGTGACATGGTCTGAAAAGTCAGGGGACTTACAAATTCAGTTGCTCCCCTTGTCATTACAACATCCACCCTTGCACCAGCCTTTATCAGTCTACTAACCAGGTCAGCTGATTTATATGCTGCTATTCCACCTGTTACACCCAATAGTATGTGCTTGTCCTTTAACATGTCCTCACCTACTTAAAGCTTCCAGCAGAAGGATTAACAAACTCCACCTTTCCTTCAGCTATCTCATCCAGAGCAATTGTAACAGGCTTGTTGGCCTTTGTATCCACCCTAGGGGATGAACCTTCCACCAATTGTCTTGCCCTTCTCGCTGCAACCATTACAAGTGTATATCTACTTTCACCTGGCAAGCTGTTTTCCTTTATCTTATCGTTCATTGCCATTACCTCCTTTTCTAGTTACCTGTTCCTTGATTCCACTATGTCTTTTTACGCGAAGTTTTTCTGAGTGAATTATGGCTTCAATATCTGCTACTGCAGCTTCAACCTTGTCATTTACAACAAAAAAATCATACTCTCCAACAAAATCAAGCTCCTTGAATGCATTTGCAAATCTGGTATCTATATCCTCATCGGATTCTGTTCCCCTTTTGACAATCCTACTTCTCAGCTCATCCATGGTTGGTGGGAGAAGGAAAATAAATACCGCTTCCTTATAATTCTTTTTGATTTGCAGGGCTCCTTGAACGTCAATTTCAAGTAACACTATCTCGCCTTTGTCGATCTGATCAAAAACAAACTTTTTTGGAGTTCCGTAATAATTTGTATGAACGAATGCATGTTCTAAGAACTCACCCTTTTCGACCATATCCATAAATAGGTCCTTTTCATAGAAAAAGTAGTTCTCCCCATCCACTTCAGTTGCCCTGGGCTTTCTTGTGGTAGCCGATACCGAGAACACAATGTCATCCCTCTTTTTCATAAGAGCCTGACTTACAGTACCCTTTCCACTACCTGAAGGTCCTGAAAGAACCAATAAAAAACCTTTTGCCATAACTTTCCACCATCCTTCTCAATTAATCATGCACTTCCTCTTTGGCGTGGAGTCTATGTGCAATAGTCTCCGGCTGCAAAGGGGACAATACAATATGTCCACTATCCATAACGATAACTGCCCTGGTCCTTCTTCCGTATGTTGCATCAATAAGTGTTCCATGTTCCTTGGATTCCTGTACAAGCCTCTTTATGGGTGCAGATTCCGGACTGACAACAGAAACAACCTTATTGGAAGCAACAACATTACCAAAGCCAACATTAATGAAATAAACTAACATTTCAATGCCTCCTACTCGATATTCTGAACCTGTTCTCTGATTTTTTCAATCTCTGATTTCATCTCAACCACTGCCTTAACTATTTCAGTATCACTTGATTTACTGCCAATGGTATTTACTTCCCTGTTGAACTCCTGAATCAGGAAGTCTAGTTTCCTGCCAATAGCATCCTCCTCTGATAATATTGACCTAAGTTGAAGAACATGACTCTTTAGCCTTGTCAGTTCCTCATCAATGCTAGATTTATCAGCATATATTGCAACTTCCACAGCAAGTCTATCAGGATCAACAATAGTTCCATCCTCAAGAATTGAATTGATCCTATCATTCAATTTCCCCCGATACTCATCTACAACCAGAGGGGCCCTTTTTTCAATCCTGTCACTTATGATCTCTATGTTATCCAACTTTGTGTAGATGTCATTCCTTAGTTGCTCTCCCTCATACTCCCTCATCTGCAGGATCTTATCCAAAGCGATTCCTGTGGCTTCTCTTATGGTTTCCCAAACAAGGTCCTCGTCGAGTTCCTTCTTCTCAGTTTTTATAACATCAGATACTGACAGGATATTGTTCAGCCTGATGCTATCCTCTATTTCCAACTCGTCCTTCAACTCCTCCAAAGCCTTCTTGAAGCTTTTTGCCAATGGTATGTCCACCTTTACATCCAGGGAAGAAGCATCTGCGAAATCAAAATTTACAAACACATCGACCTTCCCTCTGTTGATTTTTTCCTTGACCAGTTTTTTTATTCCTTCCTCCAAATAAATCAAGTATCTAGGTAATTTGACATTTATGTCCAAATATCTGTGATTTACCGACTTTAGTTCAATTTTCAGCTTATACAGCTGGTTCTCAACCTCTCCCTTTCCATAGCCAGTCATACTTCTTATCAAAAAATCCCCTCCCTTATCACTCATAAATTTATTGTTACTTCAATATATGTTGGAATTATAAGCCTGACAATCTATGAGTTATAGACTATTATACATCTATGAATATAAATATCTACACTTTGTTACAAATTGTTAATATGTTTGGTGTAAATGTAGTTTTGTTTTGCAAATTCTTCATCCCTTGTATTTATGATATACTTATTAGACAAGAAAATTTATGGAGGTTTTATAATGTCATTTGACGGTGTAGTTACCAGGTCAGTTGTATCTGAATTGAATAGCATCTTGGTCGGTGGTAGGATTGATAAAATCTACCAGCAAGAAAAGGATGAATTGCTTTTACAAATATACAGCAAAGGAAAGAACCACAGACTTTTAATGTCTGCCAGCAGCAATAATCCAAGACTTTATATCACTGATTCATCAAAATCAAACCCCTTGTCGCCACCCATGTTCTGTATGCTACTAAGAAAGCACCTTTCTGGAAGCATAATCCTGGATATTAGGCAAAATCATCTGGATAGGGTTGTCATATTCACAATAACCGGCAAGGATGAACTTGGACATCCCACTGAACGGGAATTGATTATCGAAATCATGGGGAAACATAGCAATATAATTCTTATAAACAAGGAATCAAAAAGAATTATAGACTCCATCAAGAGGATTCCAGCAGAAATTTCCAGAGTAAGGCAGATACTCCCTGGATTGTCATATTCATATATCGAGTCTGAAAACAAGGAGGATCCTCTGGAGCTCAATCAAGATATTTTTAACCAGCAACTTGATAAAAGCAATGGTAGTCAGAAAATATTCAAATTCCTGTATCAGAGCTTTACTGGGCTAAGCCCTTTGGCTGGTAGGGAGATATGTAGCCTCTCAGGCCTTGAACCTGACAGAGTTGTCCTAAGCCTTGAAAATGACCACAAGGAAAGACTTTACAAAGGTATGAATGAATTCATGACTAGAGTTAGGGATAATAACTTTAGGCCAGTTTATGTTCTAGGTGATGATGGCCTTGACCTTGTGGCATTTTATGCCCTTCCTCTAACTCAATATAGTGGGTTAGAACAGGTCTACACTGACAGTGTATCCCAGATGTTGGATTTTGTATACAAGTCCAAGGATACCTCTGACAGGGTCAGCCAAAAATCTGCCTCCCTTAGAAAGCTTCTGGGTACCAAACTGGAAAGGGCTCAAAACAAACTCTCCAAGCAAAAAGAGGAGCTTTTGGATAGCAGGGATAGGGAAAAATACAAGATTTACGCAGATCTACTCCAATCCAACCTGCACAGGATCAATCGAGGCAGCGACCATGTTGTCCTTGAAAATTTTTATGACGAGAATATGGAGAACCTAAGGGTTCCACTTGACCCAAAGCTTAGTCCTGCTGAAAATGCACAACGTTACTACAAAAAGTACGGAAAGTTAAAAACAGCAAGTCAGCTTCTCCTGGATCAGATCCCAGAAACCGAGGCAGAAATCTCCTATATTGAGCATGTGCTTGTTAGCCTTGAAAATGCAACGGAGGTCAAGGATCTGGATGAGATAAAGGATGAGCTTATTCTTGAGGGCTACATTCAAAGGAGAAGCATGAAGCACAAAAATAAGAAAGTAAAGCTGGCAGGGCCACTAAGATTCACTTCTTCAGATGGATTTGAGATCCTTGTAGGCAGGAACAACAGGCAAAATGAAATTCTAACCATGAAGACAGCCAAAAAAGAGGACTTGTGGCTTCACACAAAGGGCATCCCTGGCAGTCATGTCATTATAAGAACTGACGGTAGGCCTGTACCGGATAAAACCCTGTCAGAGGCAGGAATTCTTGCTGCATATTACAGCAAGGGAAGAAATTCTGGAAGCGTCGAGGTTGATTACACGGAAAAAAAATATGTTCGAAAGCCTAAAAATGCCAAAACCGGTTTAGTGGTTTATGATAATCAAAAAACCATTGTGGTCAACCCATCAGCTTCAGTTGTGGATAGTATGAAAAAGGGTCACGAGGAGCAATAGACGTTGACCATAGAATGAAAAGATAGGTGATTGCCAACAAGGCGATCACCTATCTTTTCATTATTACCACTTCATCCTTGCCATCCGTTTCAAGTAGCTTTACTCCAACAACTTCGCTCCTTGAAGTTGGGACATTTTTACCTACATAATCAGGTCTGATTGGAAATTCCCTGTGTCCCCTGTCAACAAGTACAGCCAGCTGAACCTTTTTCGGTCTACCATTGTCTATTAGGGCATCCAGAGAGGCCCTAACCGTCCTTCCTGTGTATATTACATCATCAATTAGTACTACCTTCTTACCGTCAATCTCACCCTGGAATGTCTCATTTACAACAGGTTGGTCTCCAATTTCCGCAAGATCGTCCCTGTAGAGACTGATGTCAAGGGTGAATACTGGGACCTTCTCACCTTCAATTTCATAAATCTTCTCCGAGATCCTCCTTGCAAATGGAACCCCTCTTGTCTTGACTCCCACAAGAACCAGTTCCTTAACGCCCTTGTTCCTCTCAATTATTTCATTGGATATCCTGGTGATTGCTCTGGCAATTGCCTTTTCATCCATAATCACAGCCTTAACTATCATAATTGAGCCTCCTTGTCCAATCTTTCCAAAATCAGTTTGAAATCCTCTGGCAGATCACAGGAAAATTCCACATTCTCATTTGTAGATGGATGTATGAATCCCAGCCTTCTTGCGTGAAGTAGCTGCCTCTCCATTTTAAACTCGTTCTTTCCACCTGAGTAAACGGGGTCTCCCACCACAGGATTACCCATGTGGGATAGGTGAACCCTGATTTGATGGGTTCTGCCTGTTTCAAGCCTTAGTGTTACCAGGGTGTATTTACCATACCTTTTACTGACAGAAAAGTGTGTTATGGCTTCCTTGCTGTTCTTGCCAGTCACAGCCATTTTTTTTCTATCCTTCTGGTTTCTACCGATTGGTGCATCGATGGTCCCTGTATCCTGTCTGATATTTCCATGGACCAGTGCAACATACTCCCGATAGACACCATGATGTTTAAGCTGCTCAGACAGGCCTCTGTGGGTTTTGTCATTCTTGGCTATGACCAGTAGTCCTGATGTGTCCTTGTCCAGTCTGTGGACGATTCCAGGCCTTATAATGCCATTTATTGACGAAAGGTTGTCCATGTGGAACATTAGAGCATTTACAAGAGTGCCCGAATAATTCCCAGGTGCAGGATGGACCACCATACCATGCCTCTTATTGACCACAGCCAAATCACTATCTTCAAAGACGATTTCCAATGGGATGTCCTCTGGTGTTATTTCCAGTTTTTTTGGCTCTGGAAAAACTACCGATATGGTATCACCTTCCTTGACAATATAGCTTGATTTCTTTATGGACCCATTTACCTTTACCAGTTGGTCCTTAACAAGCTTTTGGATCCTTGTTCGGGACACCTCGTCAAGTTCAAGGGAAAGATAGTAGTCGAGTCTCTCGTTGTCCTCTTCACCTACATAAATCTCAATTTCCTTCACTATGCATCACCCATGGCTTTTTCGTACTTATCAAACAAAATTATGAATATCAGCAATCCTGTGCCAATGACTATAAAAATATCCGCAATGTTAAATACAGGAAAGTCATAGATCCTCAGGTCTACCTTTATAAAATCCACAACATACCCCAGCCTGATTCTATCTATCAAATTACCCAAGGCTCCACCCAGTAGAAACCCCATTGCCAATTGAGCTACCCTGGTTAGCTTGTTCTTGTTTTTTATCATATAAATAGACATACCTATCAGGACAAGACTAGTTATTGTAATAAAGAAAAACCTTTGATTCTGAAGTATCCCAAAAGCGGCTCCATAATTCTTGACAAAATGAAGTTCCAAGAGGTTTTCAATCAATACTACAGGTCTCTTATCCATAAGATATACAACTGATAAATACTTGGTTACCTGGTCTGCCAATATGATCAATGCGCCCAATAAAAATGCCAATATTCTTCCTCCTACCATCTTTCAATATACAGAACAAAAAGGAGCTGACGCTCCTCCATTCTACTCTTTTACTTCCATATCCTCTGAGTTATCTTCTATAGTCTCTACCTTCTTTTCGCTTTTGTAATACTCATCCAGGGAAAATAACTGAGACTTTAAAAATGATTCATACCTAGTCTTAAAAATAAATAATTCCTTTTGAAGATGTTCATACTCATCCTTTATTGACCTTACGTCTTCTCTTGATTGGTCGATGATTCTCCTGCCTGTGTCCTCTGCATTCTCAATTATTATCTCAGCCTTGTTCCTGGCATTTACAGTAACCTCATCAGCGGCTTGCTGAGCTACCAATAAAGTGCTCTTCAAAGTTTCCTCCATGGTTTGGAACTGTCTTATCTGGTCAGTAAGCATGTTGATTTTGTCCTTGTACTCGATGTTCTCCTTGTACATTCTCTCATAATCATCAATCATTTCATTCAGGAATGAGTTAACCTCCTTGGGGCTGAACCCCCTAAAGGTTTTCTTGAAATTCTTATTCTGTATATCTAAGGGTGTTATCATTTGATCACTCCATTACACTAGTTTTCTGATTTTCAGATTTATTCTCCCCTTCTTTGACATGCCCCCAATTTCGTGAAGGACAGTCCTACCCTTTCCCCTTACCGATACTACATCACCTGCATCAAGGGTCTGGTCAGCCTTGGCTGTCATGCCCCAATTGACCTTTACGTTTTCAGATTTTATAAGCGCTCGACTTTCACTTCTCGATATGTTGTAGGCAGCACTTAGGTATGAGTCAAGTCTTAATGAAGATACAAACTTGCTGATCTCAACGAAATCCATTTCGGGATACTCAATGTCCTCACCATCAACTTCTGATATGGTGATATTTTGCCTTCCGGCTTTTTCAAAATTCAGCAGGATGTAGTCCTTAATCTCCCTTTTTACAATTATCAATGTAAAATCACCGTATAAAAGAATATCTCCAATCTTTTCCCTTGTGATCCCAAGCCCCAATACAGCCCCCAAATAGTCCTTGTGAGTGAGGTCATCCAACTGACCGTCAATTCTTAGGTATGCGACCGCAGATGGCAAATCCTTTTCATATACGTATTCAGGATAGATAAGAATGCACTTTCTCTCCGCCTTTTCCATACCTCCATCGTAAAAATAGGATAATTCTTGAAACCTGTTTAGTATGGACTCAGCAGTTTTTCTTTCATAGGGGTCAAAAAAATCAGTAGTTATGATTGAATGGTTCTTCATCGATGATTGAATCTGGTCCAATAGTCTTTTCATTTTAAATTGGACCTCATTGTCATGGATGTGATTGAGATAAATATCTTTGTCCAACATAAATTAAGCTACCAGGTTTAAAATCACTGTGTAGAGAACTCTTAAAAAAATTATGGCCACCCATGGTGAAAAATCTATGAAGCCTCTTCCTATACCAATCTTGTCCAAGAGTGCTCTTGCAGGAGCCATGATTGGCTCTGTAAGCTCATAAAGTATTTTGCCGAACATGTTGTTCACTGGCACTCTGAAAATGTTGACAAATATTCTAACAATAATAAGTATTTCCAATAAGTCAAATAGTATTCTTACAGATCTTAACAACGTATACATTCATTTCTCCTTACCAAGGGAATATTCCCCTATTCTTCAATTCGTCCTTTAATCCGTCAATTTCTATATTGTTAGGGGCAAGTATAAATATATCCTTGGTAACCTTTTGTATCTTGCCTTCAACTGCATACAATCCACCGTTTATAAAGTCAAATATCTGTCTTTTGACAGTTGTGTCCAGCTGTTCAAAATTGACAACTATTGCCTTCCTCAATTTAAGATCATCAATGATTGCTGGTGCTTCTTCATAGCTAAGAGGTTCATGAACAGCTATTTTCATATTGCTGTTGGTGTGGATGTTGACCACCTTGTTATTGAATTTTTTTGTTGAAGGTGCAGTCCCTGCTTCAAGCTCATCAGCAGTTTCCTCCACGAAATACTCCTCTTCCTCATAATCGTCGATACCTATAAAATACTTGAATTTGTCGAATATATTGCCCATTTCATACCTCCTAGTAGTTTC
>Ga0334896_1003217_pt1 | contig 10139 bp, 5 predicted proteins | sample GraSluR3_MG_8_FD_207734 | JGI IMG/M metagenome (GOLD analysis project Ga0334896, IMG submission 207734) | Sludge microbial communities from methane-producing bioreactor in Wageningen University, Netherlands - Granular Sludge_27_06-R3 | ecosystem: Engineered > Bioreactor > Anaerobic > Unclassified...
CATTGAAGTATTTTACAATAGAGAAAGATTACATTCCTCTTTAGGTTATTACACACCGGAGGAATATGAACAGTTAATGTTAACAAAATTGTCTTAACTTAGTGTCCGGATTATCGGGGGAAGACCACTTCTCTTGTCATTGCGAGGAGCGCAGCGACGAAGCAATCTCATCCCTTTATACCCACAAGGAAAGTATTTTATTGAAACATGGAAAATTGGAAGAGCGAAAAAATGGTAAATAAATATATAATATTATAAATAGACTTGGAATTTCTTGTATTAACCATCATTTCAATATTGCACTTATTTTCTCCATCATTGCATTGCCTTTTCACATCATTGCATCATTCCAACATTCCATATTAGCTTTTTCTGATACTATTCCTACTAAATACCAAATACTAACTGACAAATATCAATACATCGCGAACCCAAAAATATCAGGAGTTCGCGAACTCTAATTAAATATTGTATCAACACATCGCGAGCTATTAACATAAATATTCTATACTGACCTTAGAAATAAGGAGGTCAGTTAGAATATGAAAAAGATAAGAGAAAAGGCAATAAAAAGATACTTAAACGGTGAATCTCCGAAAGAGATCTACTGGAGTCTGGGTAAAGGGAAGACCTGGTTCTTTAAATGGCTCAAGAGATACAAATTAGATGGAACTGACTGGGCATGTGAACATTCCAGAAGACCCCATCAAAGCCCAAAAAGGATTAATCAGGAGACAGAACAGATGGTTGTTGCTACCAGAAAGAGACTGGAAAATAAGTTATATACACAAATCGGCGCTTCAAATATTGACTGGCAATTAAGACAGGAAGGCATGAAGCCTCCTTCTGTTGCTACCATTAATCGTATTTTAAAAAGAAATAAACTGATTCGCAGAAGGGAAAAGTATGTTCCAAAAGGGACTTCCTATCCCTCTCCTTGTGTAACCCAAAGCAATGATCTGCATCAGCTGGATGTAATAGGTCCCAGATACCTAAAGGGAGATGGCCGTTTTTATTCCATCAATGTCATTGATGCCTATGACCGCAGGGAAAGTAATTACCCTCATCGCAGAAAGAACCGGATGGCTATTTTAAGCGGACTGTTGTACTGCTGGTCTATGCTGGGAATACCCTGTTATCTACAGATGGATAACTTGCTTTGCTGTAGAGGCAGTAATCACTATCCACATTCTTTTGGCATTATCATTCGAGTCTGTCTATATTTGGGCATACAACCTATTTTTATTCCGATTAGAGAACCCTGGCGTAACGGGATCATTGAACATTTCCAGCTTAACTTTGACCAGAAATTTTTTCGAAGCCAGCCTTTTGCTGATTTTAATGACCTGTTTCAGAAAGCCAGAGAATTTGAGCAATTTCACAATAAGAATCAACGTTATAGTACCCTGGGAGGATTAACTCCTTACCAGAAATGTACTGGCACTATTCATTATTTATCAGAATCTTTTCGATTGCCGGAAAAGTTAACTATTTCTTCCGGATATGTCCATCTCATCCGCTTTATTCGTAGCAATCACCTCTTGGATATCTTTGGGGAAAGATTTTCTGTGCCGGCTGATTTAGAATATGAATATGTCTGGGCTACGATTGATACGGATAAAGAAAGGCTAGGCGTTTATCATGATCATAAGTTAATAGTTGAGTATGATTATCCTTTACCAAAAAGCTCTATGTTATTGCCAAAGATCGAATGATACAGTTCACTATGTCTTGATACTTTTTCTTGTTAAAAGTTCGCGTTCTATTGATACTTTAATATCATTAAAATAGTTCACTATGTCTTGATATTTGAGAACTAACTGCTAAATACTATAATAAGATGGACAGAAATGCCCTGTCCGGGCAGGAATCGTTAAAGTGAATAAAGAGGATTAAAAAGCAGTTGAAGGATGGGAAGATGAATTGGGATCAGAGCTGGAATTGATAATTCAAGACAGTATCTGATCCCATGTATTTGATATTATATAATCATCCTTCTATCTAGAACATCTACTGTTTTTCCCACTTACTCCCGTCATAGTTGTAGGTCCCGGCTGCTTGTTCGGGATAATAGACTCCTATAAATCCGATATATGTACCCATGGTATACAGATCAAAGTCAATATCTACATCTGATCCGATGGTAATGGATGTTAAATTATTACCATAGAACGCATAATAGCCAATGCTGTTTACACTGTCGGGAATAGTAACAGAAGTAAGATTGTTCGATTGGAATGAATGTCTACTAATCATGGAAAGGCTATTGGAAAGAGTGATGGAGGTAAGATTGTTAAATGCGAATGCATAAAGATCAAGCTGAGTCACACTGTCTGGAATAATGACAGAGGTAAGTAAGTTATCAAAGAATGCTTGTTGTCCAATACTGGTTACACTATCGGGAATAGTAACAGAAGTAAGTCCCTTACTCTTGAATGCAGAAAAAGCTATCACCTCTACTGGAGTTTCGTCTATCATAGGCGGAATAATCACATCTTGTTCAATGCAACTGTAAAAAATAATCATCCTGCTTAGTAAATCAAAACCAAAGCATATAGCTGGTGTGGCAAAATTTGCTATATAATTTACTTCATCTTCAGTCATATTAAAAGTATGCGGGTTATCTGTTGAGATGAATGCATTTCCATCATCATCATCAGTCCAGTTGACAAATTCATAGCCGTCAGCCGGAGTTGCTGATATAGAAACTTCATCTCCTTCTTTATATTTACCATCTCCGGTAGTAGTACCTCCCTCTTCCGGTTTAGCAGTCAGTGTTAAGATATAGGCATTTACCAGGGTAACGGTCACTGTCACATCCTCAGCCGGCATGATGAAGCTATATTCTTCACCTACTTTTTCTACTGTAGTTTCTATTATATTGGTATTATCATTTCCAGTTACTTCAATAGAAGAGAAGACCTTGCTGGATTCAATATTGCTAATGGAAACCGTAACATTTTCTCCTTGCGAAATGTCAGTATTTGGATTCGCAGCAACAGTTGCTGTTCCACCAACTACGTCACCTATGGTTACACTATAGGTTGGCACGAAATTAGCGGTTATCGTAGCATCAGTAAAAGACATGATGAAACTAGTATTAGCACTATTACTATCATCAAAGGAACCTGCAGTTGAAGACCAGTTGTCAAACTTATAGCCTTCTTTAGCTTCGGCAGAAATGCTTACCCAGGTTCTTGCAGTATAAGGACCGTTATCCGTATCATCGCTTGCAATCCCGGAATCTTTCGGGTCAACAACCATTGTAAGAGTATAGGTTCTTTCCATCGGTATTAGTGGAATATCCGTAACATCCGCTCCATCTACGACAAAATAGCCAGGTTGAGGTTCTCTTGGTAAAGACAAAGAATCGTTTTCAGGAGGATAGTCTGCATGGCCTTCTTTGGTTACCTTAAACCAGTATTCCCCATTGGGAAGTATTACTGTTGCTTTACCATCATTGTCAGTTTCGGTATCAGTTTTCTTTGTGTTTCTTTCTGCTTCTGTAAAGATTTCTATTGTAAATCCGGATAAATCAGGAGAAATAACTTTTCTACTGCTTATTCCAGCTGGTGTACCATCAGCTATTTGAAAGCTTACCTTATATTTTTTGGTGGCAGGTGTGCTGCCTCCACCTGAAGGTTGTGAAGTTACAGTAATCTTAATACTATCAGTGAAAGCACCATCATCTGTGGTAACCGTGATATTAGCTGTCCCTGTTTTTAAGGATGTTACCAGACCATTTTTATCTACTGTAGCAACATCCGGGTTATCTGATTCCCAGGTGATAGCCTTGTTGGTGGCATCTTCGGGGGTGACTAATGCTGTTAACTGCAGGGTTTTGTCAACCCTAAGTGACTGATCTTCTTCTGTGATATCCACGCCGTTAACATCTATTACTTGGGGCACCGGGGGTACACAGCCGTAGAAAGCAAAGGTCAGAGAGAATATCAGAAGTAAGCTGAAAATAAGAAAGAATTTTTTATTTTTGTTTTGTTCCATATAATTGTTCTCCTATACATATTATTTTTAAGTTTTGATTTTCGTTCTTAACATACCTACAAATAATTATTTGATATTAAAAATAAAAAAAATCGGCAGCGTGGCAGCCATAGCAAAAGTTTGCTTTAGACCCATCGCTTTGCGTCCTGTCTTTTCAGGCAGTTTGCCTTTCTCGATTTATAAAATGATTTATTAAATTTAGAAATTAAATATTAAACAAAGATTCATTTATTGCATCATTATATTTGAATAAAAATAAATTCTCTAAGTTGTTTTAATCAATCGAAATTATATTATATTTTGATAGCAATTCCTTATTCTTTGTTTCTCTTGTCCCTCTTTTCTTTCTTCTTCATGGTCATTAAAAACAAAAAACAATGTTTATAATTATAATTGAAAAGGATTAAATTATCAATAACTAAATGATATTTTAGAAAGTATCTGACTCCCTATATGACCCCTGTATTTTTTCCCATGGAATATTTCCAACCCTGTTCACACAACTCATCCAAATCCAAAAAACATCTAAATCACACCCTGCTAAACTTTATTGTCAGCAGCCGTTTATTGCTCATAAAACAGGGTTTAGCGTTCCCACTTTAGATAAATCATATCAACAAGCTGTTTTCCTTTTTCATAGATTGGGTGGTCATAGTTGTCTGTGAAAAAGTTTTTTATTCGATGTGACTCTGTAAAGCCACATTTATGATAAAAATTAAGTATACGAGGGCTGTTTCCAGTTCCTACAAGCATAGTTTTACAATCAGGGTAACAGGAAAACAGATATTCTATCAGCTTTTTGCCATAGCCTTTACGCTGGCAATCAGGTATGACCGCAATGTTTTTGAGTTCATAAATATCATCCGCTTCTTTTGTGATCACACATTCAGCCTTTATACCGTTATCATCTAAGATAAACATTTCACCGCGCTCTAAATATTTATCTACCATATTTTCCTGCTCGTCTGCTAATAATAGCAGGTCAATGTATTGTTTTTTGTCTTCCGTTACTTTTCTTATCTCCATAACGTCCTCCAACATGATACAGGGTATGATACAGGGGATTGTTATTTATATCATGCTCTAAAATATTTTCTTAAATACTGGCCGGTATAACTTCTATCACATTTTATCAGCTCTTCAGGTAGCCCTTCAAACAATATCTCACCACCTTTAGAACCGCCTTCAGGACCCAAGTCTATTATCCAGTCAGCATGTTTGATAACATCGAGATTATGTTCTATAACAATTACAGTATTATCATTGTCAATTAAATTTTTTATTATTCTCATTAACTTATCAATGTCTGCCATATGCAATCCGGTTGTTGGCTCATCCATAACATATACATTACCTTTTTTATGTAACTCAGATGCCAGTTTGATTCTTTGGCATTCTCCACCCGATAAGGTACTTAGTGGCTGACCAAGTTCAAGATAATCCAGGCCAACATCACATAAAATCTTAAGTTTCCTTTTAATTTCTTTATTTTCAAAAAAAGTAACCAATTCTTTGATAGTCATATTAAGAATATCAGAGATGCTTCTCCCCTTATATTTTAATTGTAAAACCTCTTCGGTATACCTTTTCCCATTGCATTCATCACAAATAATCTTGACCTCATCCATAAAACTCATTTCATAGCTAATCGTCCCAAGCCCTTTACATTTTGGACAAGCCCCTTTGGAATTGAAACTGAACAAGGAGGGATTTGATTCTGTTGCATTGGCAAATTCTTTTCTTATCAAATCAAAAACTCCGACGTATGTCGCAGGATTAGAACGGGAAGATTTCCCTACAGGAGATTGGTCAATTATAATTGCATCCTTATTATCCTTCACAAAAACATCGTTTATCAAACTGCTTTTCCCTGAACCTGCAACTCCGGTTATACAGGTCAAAATTCCCTTTGGAATCCTGGTATTCACATTCTTTAGATTATGTAGAGTTGCGTTTGAGATCTCGATAGAGTCCTGCCATTTCTTCCTATGATTGTTAATCTCTTCATGTCTGTTCAGATACCGGGAAGTCAATCCTTTTGATTTTATCAAACCTTCAAATGTTCCTGAATAAATTATTTCTCCACCTAAACTTCCTGCTTTTGGCCCAATATCAATGATATGTTCAGCACATCTGATTAACGCCGGGTCATGTTCAACAATAAAAACACTGTTGCCTTTTTCTTTTAGTTGAACCAGCATTTCAATTAATTTGTTTATATCTCTTGGGTGAAGCCCTATGGATGGTTCGTCCATGATATACATCATATCTATCAGATCACAATCAAGCTGTCTTGCCATCTTTACTCTCTGACTTTCTCCTCCGGATAATGTGGCAACAGAGCGATTCAAAGAAAGATATCCCACGCCTATTTCAATAAGATGAGATAGAATCTGTCGCATCTTCTTCACTATCGGTTTTGCTATATCGCCTTCAATCGTTCCAAGAAAATCATAAAGGTCACTAAATTCCATATTGATCAAATCAGGAATGGTTTTACCATTGACTTTAACACTTCTAGCTTTTTCGTTAATTCTTGAGCCACCACAGAAATCACAATCAGCATAAATAAAATACCTTTGATAAGCATCCTTTCTATCCTTGGACAACTCTTCTTTTGCCTTATTCACATATATCCTCTCAAGTTTTCTGGCTATGCCTTCAAAATTTTTTGAATATGTCCCGGCTCCATGCTTTTTCACAATAGGAATAGCTTTTGCATAAAGAAAATCATCCAGCTCTTTTTGTGAAAAATCTTTTAATTTTTTATCCACATCAAAAATACCGGTAGAAACCATCTCTCTCCAGTTCCAGCCCCCAACCTTGTGATCCGGATGGTTAATGGCACCTTCCCTGATTGTTTTTTCTTTATCTAAAAGCATACTGATATCAACTTTAATGTGTTTTCCCAGCCCTTTACAATGTGGACACATACCTAAAGGATGGTTGAATCCAAAAACAAAAGAAGGTCCGATAAATTGATCGCCGCATCTTGAAAAAAGAAGCCTTAAATAAGTGTATAACTCAGTGGCAGTCCCAACAGTACTTCTTAGAGTGGTTCCCATTCTTTTCTGGTCAATGACAATCGCTGTTGAGATATTCTTGATTTCTTCAACCGGCGGTTTGGACAATTTTGGCATCCTTGCTCTTGCAAAAGAAGAAAAGGTTTCTATTAGTTGTCTTTGTGATTCTGTGTAAATGGTATCAAAAACAAGAGAAGACTTACCAGAACCTGACACTCCAGTGAATACGACTAATTTATTTTTAGGAATCTCCAAAGAAACGTTTTTAAGATTGTGAGTTTCTGCGTTTTTTATAATTATATTTTTCATCGTTTTACCTTTATCATTCTTCATTAATTGTTACTTTTTATAATATTCCATTTCAAATAATTTATCATAAATAAATCTTAATAAACAGATTATTCTATAGTTTAGTATTATTTTTCAATTATAGACTCTATTGTATTTTATTTTGGGAATTGCAACAATATGAATATCAAAATGTGAAGGCCTGACCCCAATTTAATGTATTCAAAGCAACCCCCCCGGTTCTTAAGAATTCAATAACTAATCTATTATAATAAAAAAATATAAAAGATAATAGATAATTTTCATTAAAATAATACTTCTAAGTTTAAAAATATTCTTATAAGATAAACTTTGACCCTGCTTACCTCAGGTAACAACCTACTTACATTTCTTACCCAGGGGTACTTACCTGAGGTAATATGAATAATACTAAGATGAATAAAACAAATCTCTCCTGAAAGAGAGGTTTTTTGTTTTTAGTTTATGGTTTTTAGATAAGATAAAAATCAAAATCTATTTTATTTGTCATTGCGAACACCATTCTTTTCTGTCATTGCGAACGACCGAAGGGAGTGAAGCAATCTCATCCACTTATAAAATAGTATCAAGTCGTTAATATCGTGTATGTAGTTAAAGAAATTTAAAACCGAGAGCCTCTCCTATTAATTGGTTAAGCTGAATTATAGTATTCTCAACGCAATACGCACGACGCAATATGCAATACGATATTTGACCGGCAGATTATGTCTTGTATTTAAACTAAATACTAACGACCAACAACTAAATAGGCAATCTCATTCCCTTATACCCACAAGGAAAGTATTTTATTGAAACATGGAAAATTGGAAGAGCGAAAAAATGGTAAATAAATATATAATATTATAAATAGACTTGGAATTCCTTGAATTATCCATTATTCAATATTGCACTATTCCATCATTGCATTGCCTTTTCACATCATTGCATTATTCCAATATTGCAACTTTCCATCATTTCATTCTCTTATACTATTTATACTAAATACCAAATACTAACTGCTAAATACTATAATAAGATGGACAAAGTACCCTGCCCAGGAGGGGAATCGTTAAAGTGGATACAGAGGACCAAGAAACAATTGAGGGATGGGAAGGTGAGTGGTGAATAAGGGAGTAAAACTGATAATCATGACCTCGCTACCTAAGATTCTGTATGGCATTTAATCAATCCGGGGAGAGTCTCTGTATCATTCCCTGTATTGTTTATAATTCCCTGAAGAATTGTTTGACCTCATCGAAAGTTTTCGATGCATAGATTTTATGCTTTATTTCTTTTACATATGGTCTACCAAAAGCAAGATATTTTGTGAAGGCTTTTATCCTGAGAAGTCTTAATTCAGGCGGGTAATATTCTTCAACAAGATCTATTATCCTTTCATTGATCATCTTTTTATATTCGTAGCCGGGCAATTCATTCAGCATTTCCACAAAAATAAACGGATTATTTATTGCTCCCCTACCGATCATTATTCCATCTACTATATTTAATTTTTCCAATGCTTCATCCCGGTTTATAATATTTCCATTCCCGATAATCTTTAAACCTGACCGCTCTTTAATTCTCTTGGCATATTCCCACCTTGCTTTCGTACCATACTTATCCGTTTTCAGTTTGAAATGAACAGTAACAGCATCAACCCCCTCATTCTCAAGTACTTTTAGTATCTCGAATACATTCTCCTCTTCAAATCCAAGTCTTATTTTTACCGTGAAAGGGATACTGGTTATTTTCCTAACCTCTTTGCAGATCTCTCCAATTTTTTTTGGATCTTTGAGTAAAGCTGCACCTGCCCTCTTTTTTATAACCTTCCGTGCCGGGCATCCCATATTTATATCTATCCCGGAAAAGTCAGTTTCCCCTTCAATATATTTTACTGCATCTATGAAAGGCTCTGGTTCACTTCCTAAAAGTTGGATAAACTGCGGAGTTTTAAAATCGAATGGCTTGATCATTGAGAGGGTTTTCTTATGTTTCCTTCTGAGCCCTTCCGCGGAGATTAGTTCAGTTACCATAAGTCCTACCCCACCAATCTCATCAACGACCCTTCTGAAAACAATATCAGTGAGGGATGCCATAGGAGCAAGTACAGTCCGGTGTTTTAAGTGCAGATTACCGATCTTGAGATTTACCATCATGACTTATTAAATGAAATTTTGTGGTCAAATTTTGCAATATAATTTTTCATATTCTCCATTGATTCCTTTAATCACTCTGCTCGCTGTAGAATTTGTTTGTCAGTTGACAGTTATTTGTTAAAATTCAAAAATGTATATTTACCTTGTTGAATCACCGGTAGCAGTTAACGCAATTATTGTTTTCAAATTTACTACATCTTAATATTAATACCATAAAAAGTTTATAAAATCATTCTTTTTTGAAAGAAAAGTTTTTTGTTTTTAAATAGAAAAGAAAGGGATGGACTCCCACTCTACGATCAGGAGGAGAAGATGTTTTGCTGGTTGATACCTCTGGTGATAATGTGGTAAATTCGGTACTTCTTTTAACATGGGCTACCCTGGGCATAGTAGATTACTATTGAGATAAGATAATTTACAAAATTATTTTATAATATAAGAGAAAAGTAGATTCTCACACAGTCTGCGTTCCATGATAATTAATTAATATTGTGTCAAAGGACCGTCCCTGGTTTATTTCTTTTCGGAATTACCTGGTAATCCTGAATATCCAGGAACCAATGTGGCCAAAAACCTTCTCTAAGAATCACCTGGCTTTTTGTAATCTCAATCTCTCCATTTTTAAAGATGGGACCACCAATAACAAAGGTGT
>Ga0334896_1003231_pt1 | contig 10106 bp, 12 predicted proteins | sample GraSluR3_MG_8_FD_207734 | JGI IMG/M metagenome (GOLD analysis project Ga0334896, IMG submission 207734) | Sludge microbial communities from methane-producing bioreactor in Wageningen University, Netherlands - Granular Sludge_27_06-R3 | ecosystem: Engineered > Bioreactor > Anaerobic >...
ATCCTAGCACTGCAAGGGCCTCCACCCGTTCAGGGTGCTGATATGTAAAGAGCTGGGACAAAAATCCCCCAAGGGAATGTCCCACCAATGTGGCTTTAGCCACTCCAGCATGGTCCAAAATAGCAAGAAGGTCCTCCACATGAACCTGTAAAGTTGCCTTCCTACCCATTGGGACTGAAGCTCCATGACCACGCATATCCCATGTCAGGACCCTGTAGCCATTTTTTACCAATGCTGGTATCTGATCCTGAAAGGACATGTGGTCCAGAGTGGCCCCATGTGTAAGGACCACCACAGGATTATTGCTTTCTCCATCCAACCAATACCTTATCTTTGAACCTGCTCTTGTAATCGACCTATTCTCATTCATGATCTCCATCTCCCTTGCTTCATTTTAATGCCAGTAAAACCTACACAAATATTATCAACCAGAATATACCCAGACCTGTCGCTATTGTCAGCAATAGATTTTTGGTCTTCCATGCTATTGCAATAGCAACCATACCCGCAATCAGCCTTGGGTTCTCGTATGAAACCCACAGTGCTTCATTCCTAATCAATATAGCAGGAAAAATCAATGCCGAAAGGACTGCTGGAGGAACAAATCTCATGGCTCTGTGGACCCACTGTGGAAGCTTCATCTTCCCATAGAGAAATATGAAGGAGAATCTGAATAAGAACGTACCAAGGCCTATTATCAATATTGTCAGTATGAGCTGTAAATTATTCACGATTCCCCTATCCCCTTCCTCTTGTCAGATAGACTTCACTGAGGGTACCTGCTGTGATTCCAAAAATTGCCGCCAAAACCAGTCCGATATTCATTGGAAGCCCTGCCCCGGCAACTGCAACTACACCACTTGTTATTATGGCAATCAAACCTGGCCATCCAACAACCCCTTTAAATAGGATTGCAATAAAGGTCAGGGGAATTCCAAAGTCCAGACCCAGCTCAGGTGGTATGATAGAACCCATCAGGTATCCGATTATTGTGTTTACTTGCCACACTACCCAAAGGGTGGCAGATGCACCAAGCAAAAAGCTCTTGGCATCCTCCTCCGGATTGTTCAAAAAATGAACCGTGGAGATTGCATAGCTTTGGTCAGTCATGCTGTATGCGAGAAGAGCCTTTAATCTCATTTTAATTCCCTGAAGATAAGGGGCAATTGACAGGCTGTAGATCATCATTCTAAGATTAATGATCAATGCTGTGTATATGATTACAAGCATATGGGCATTGTCACTTACCAGCTGGAGAACAGCAAGCTGGGAAGCCCCGGCAAAAATCCCTACACTCATAAGCATTGCCATTCCAAGTGATATCCCTGTGTTTGCAGCTGTGATTCCACTGATCATTGCAAAGGGTACTATTCCAAGAATCAATGGAGCTACTGACTTAACTCCCCTAATTACACTTTCCTTATTAAACATACCTTTCAACCTTCCTTAATTTGATAATAATAACTTGTATTCTATCACAAAGGCCCCTTTTTAGCTATTGCAGAAAACCCCTGATGCACCTTCTAGGTTTTGTGCATCAGGGGTTATAAATCAAAATCATTGTTTTTCCTTGCTGGACTAAAAATCGTAGCTTTGCCCAATCTCCAGTATAACTGTTTCACAGGTCTTGTTTTTTTCCTTAAACTCCTTGGGATCTGCCTCTATTACCTGGAAGGTACCATAATGCATTGGAATAAGTATTTTGGGCCTGATAAAATCAGTTGCGATGATGGCATCGTCTATATCCATTGTGAAGTTCCCACCTATTGGCAGCATTGCAACATCGATTTTCTCTGATTCCAACAGCTTCATATCCATGGTAAGTCCAGTATCACCTGCATGGTATACCTTCTTGCCATTTACCTCAATGACAAATCCTCCGGGTTTCCACCATAAAGCATCCCCTTGTCAGTCTTTATTCCAGACCCGTGTAGGGCTGGTGTCATCTTGACCGTTCCAAAATCGAACTGGAATCTCCCACCAATGTGCATGGCATGTATTCTTAAGCCCTTTGATGAGAGATAATCCGCTATTTCCGCATTTGTTATAACTAGTGCATCATTTGCCTTTGCAAGCTGGACTGCATCACCAATGTGATCCCCATGCCCATGGGTTATAAATACATGGGTCAGGTCCTTGATGTCCTCAGGCTTGGTTTTCGAAGCCTGGTTTCCGGACAGGAAGGGATCAACTACTCCTTTGAATTTACCCTCCTCCACCAAGAATGAAGAATGTCCAAGATAGGTCAGCTTCATAAAAATCACCTCTCCTTTTTAATAATCATACCCAGCTACTCCCAGTCCTCCCATATTTCAGGCTTGTAGCCCACTGTTGCCTGCTTGCCGTTTCTTACAATTGGAGTATTGAAAAGCTTTGGATTTTCAAGTATAATCTCCTCACGAATTGCATTCCCTCTTATTTTGTGCAGATTCAGCTTCTCGTAGTCCTTTGACTTTGTATTTATTAGGCTCTCCATTCCAACGGCAGCTTTTATGTTATCAAACTCTCCCTTGCTCAGTCCGTACCTGTACAGGTCCTTGTACTGGAATTTTATTTTCCTTTCCTTAAAGTACCTTTCTGCCTTTTTAGTATCAAAGCACTTGTTAGCCCCATATATCTGTATATTCACATCATCACCTGCCTAGTCTTCCAATATTTCCTTCACTCTGCCTACAGTTCCATCCTGGAGCATAACCTTAATACCATGAGGATGGGTTTGGGATTTTGTCAAGATCTTAGCTACAACTCCCTGGGTGAGTGCTCCCGACCTCTGGTCCTGTTTTTGGACAATACTTACTTTCGTTCCTAACATAATGCTATTACGGGTTGTACCCTCCATATAATCATTTCCTCACTCTCGTTATGATTCCACTGTTGACCCTGGTCAGCTCCTGACTACTCATACGTACCAGGGAATACTCAGACCCGCCTCCAGAATAGACATACTCCTTTTCCATAACCCTTGGATCCACAATAAAGGTGGCATGGTAGCCGAATGATGGAACTCCACCACAAGGAAACCCTGTCTTTTCAAGTATTTCCTCCTCAGTTGCTGTTCTGGGCCGTTCAATTTTCAGAGCCTTGCCAACCCTTGATGTACTCACCCTGTCTTCACCCTTTACAATGGCCACAATAAGATTACCCTTATCATCAACCATACAGATATTCTTAACCAGATCATCCGGGGTAGCACCAGCTGCATCCGCGGCTTCCTGTACAGAGTGGCAGCTTTTATCAAAATGCAGGTGGTCTGCATCAACCTTGTTATTTTTCATGTAATCCTTAAGCTTTTCTTCATATTCCAGCATATTGCTCCTCCTTCCAAACACCAGGGACGGTTCTTTTTGTTTGCTTAATAGAATGAAACAATCATACCATCTTTCCCAGCATAAGTTCCCATTGTAGCTCCCATATGATTTACTATGACTTCTTTTGGTTTATACTTCTTAACTATTAACTCACGTAGCTTCTCAGCACCTTCCTGGTTGCATACATGAGTAATTGCAAATACAGTATCTGAAAAATCATCCTTTCTTTCTCCAATGACTTCAATTACTCTATTGATAAACTTTTTTGTACCTCTCACTTTATCTTTCATCTCAACTTTTCCATCTATTCCTTCAAGTAAGACTTTGATATTGAGTATATCTGTCACTGCACCTTCGTACTTACTTGCTCTTCCTCCCTTTACTATGTTTTCAAGGGTGTCCAGTAGAATCAAGATATTAGACCTGCTACGATATTCCTTCAGCTTTTCTACCACCTCATCAATGGAATGACCCTCTTCAATTAGCCTTCCAGCTTCCATTAGCTGCAGACCATGTGCCATTGATCCTGCCAGTGTGTCAAAAACCCTCACATCTGCACCTGCCATATCCCTTCCTAAACACGCTGATTGATATGTACCGCTTAAATGCGAGGAAATGGTTAGGCATAGAACTGGTCCTTTTTCTGATAAATCCTCAAAATGCTCTCTGAAAACTTCTGGTGAAGGCTGTGATGTCTTTGGCAATTCTCTTGAATGAATCATCTTATCATGGAATTCTTCTGCTGATATGTCAACTCCTTCTACAAATTCTTCTCCGTCAATCGACACCCTTAACGGAACTACTGAAATATCGTATCTTTCAAGGATTTCCTTAGGTAAGTCAGCAGAACTATCAGTAACTAAACTAATCATATCATCTCTCCTCTTTAAATCAAGTAGCATTTTTCAATGCTTTTGATTTGTTCTTTTGTTTTTTTTATAGATTATTTCTTAGAAATAATGGATTTCTTTATGAAATATCTATTATTATCCTCACCTAATAAACGGTAGCTCTATTATCTTATATAAACAATGGCTTTGCTCACTCTATATAGCAGTAGAACCTCTTTCTAACAGGATTAAATCCCTAACTTCCTTCGTCCAACTTAATCTATATGTGAGTCCCGTTATGCTCGTATACAGGATTATATCCTAATGGAGGACTTACAGGATCGCCACTTTTGTCGTTTGTTATTCTTTGTATTATAATTTGTGTTTTATTGGCTACCTTTTCAATAAAACAATTTTTTAGAACATTTTATACCTTATTGTTTTTTGTATAATGAGTCTTATCTTACGCAACAGAAATTAAAAACTCTTCAGGATACCTAATTTCAGATTTCATCTTATTCTCATCATAATCCGTGTCTTTTACAATTATGGTGTGTATTATCCTTAACAGTTTCCTGCATAAGACGATTATTGTTTGTTTGCCTGTAAGTTGGTTTTTGTTTCGGGTCGTGTAGTAAAGATACATATCTCTAAATGCAGTGTTTGTTCTTATCATTCCTAATATCACCTGATACAATATTCTACGAAGATCTTTGCGACCTCTTCTACTTATTGTTGTCTTTCCTTTTATTTTGCCAGAACTGTTCTCCGTTAAGGAAAGCCCTGCCATCTTTATCATTTGTTTAGGATTCTCGTATTTTCTTATATCCCCTAATTCTGCAACAATTCCACTTGCTGTCACGATGCCTATGCCTTTTATTTGTGTTATCTTTTCTGTTTCATCAAGGCTGCCACAAATTTCCACAACCTGCTTATCAACCTCTTCAATTTGCTGTTTAAATCCTTCATATTTTTCTAACAGGTACTGAATTTCCAATTTCGCAAATGAAAGTCCCTCTTTAATACCTATGCTGTTTTTACTGGCTGTTACCAGTTTTTCTATTTTTCTATGTCCTACACCTCTTCTCATCTTTGGTGGTAGCATCTCATAGATTTGATTTGGTGATACCTTTTCAATTTCAGACGGAAAGTTGTACTTCTTAATTATTCTTATAAATGATTTTGACTCCCAATTCACATAGGCTTCTTTGTATTCCGGAAAATACCTATCCAACCAATTGTAAATCTGGTTCTTTGTCCGATTCAAATCCTTTGTAATTACCTGTCGTAGGTTCTTAGCATTCCTGAGTTCTTCATACTTGCCTTCTAGCAGGTTAGGTGTTGAGTATCTAGCATCTTTTACTAGCTGTGCAACTATTTTAGCATCTTTCTTATCTGTCTTTGTTTGATTGTTATCGTCTAGTTCTTTTATCTTTTTTACATGCATTGGATTTACAGTAACAACTATATACCCTTCTCTATTTTTAAGATATCTAGCAATGTTTAACCAGTAATGGCCAGTTGGCTCCATCCCGATAATTACTCTTTGTTTATCTTCGGCTAATCTGATCTCCCTTATCCAGCGTTCAAATTCTTGGTACCCTGATAGGGAATTTTCAAATTTGATAGGTTTGCCAAATTCTAAACCTCTAATATCTTGTGCTCTTGCTACATGGAATTCTTTCGAAACATCAATTCCGATGATTAAAGTTCGGTCTGTTAATTGATTAAGTCTCATATTTTGTTTATAATTCATAGTGAATCCTCCTTAAAATTAAGAATTGTTTTCTCTCAATTACAATTATACCTTAATTTATTTGTGAGGATTCTTTGTATTTAGAGTATCACAGGAAGCTCGTATAATATGTTTAGAGCTACTTTTTTAGTAGTCAAAACATATTGTTTTTTATTTTTTACTTTCGTGTTAATTGAGATATCCTAATGCTTTCCAAACACTAGGAACTGTTGTTCTTGTTTGCAACATAAACCCTATGCACACTTGTTCCTGCAAGTTTTGCAACCTTTCTATAGGACAAACCACTTTCTAGTAAAAGTATAATTAGGTTATCCAAATCCTTTAATTGGCCCTTCTCAACCATACCATTCTCTTTAAAAAATGATTCGATTATATTCCTGATGCGTCTGTCTTGATTCTTTTCTTCCTCCTCTCTTATTTCTAGGTACTCACCTTCATCGGTCTTCCTGTGGAATTCCATAAAACTATCCTTGGAGTTGAATGCCCCAAGAATTGTTTCTTTAGTTTTACCCCCAATTAAAAATGAATCCTTCGTTATATACTCCTTCATGCTACTCCATTTATATTCTTCTGGAGTATTAACCATATTGGCCACCACAGGATTATTATGAATATACCTTAATACCCCCATTAGGTGGCTTTCACTTAAGATGTTTTCACTTTTAAACCTGTCTTGAAATACAGGTCCTATGCGATTGTGCTTCCTATTGTAATACATCGCATAGGAAATATTAACTCTTTTCATAAAGCTTCTTAAATCCTCTATCTCTCCTCTCAAAGCAAGATGTAGATGATTGTCCATGATACAGTAACTGATACAATCAATAGCAGTATCATCAAGCTTCAATCTCAAAAACTTCATCAATTTTTTCTTATCACTTTCTCCTGAAAATATCTTATCCTTGTTTATTCCTCTTGTAATCACGTGATAATGCTTTGTTTCACTTTCAACTCTTGCATACCTTGGCAAAGTAATCACCTCTTTATTATTCTAACATATTTTTGACATAATTCAAACAAAAAGAACCGTCCCTTTTGTTTGTGATAATTAACCAAGCTAATTGGGTAAAAGGAAGTAGAGAGTAGTTTAACCGTGAGCTCTTAAAAGGAGGCTTTGAAAATGTCAGTGGTTAAGGTTGTTGAAATTTTAGCGGAATCCAATGAAGGTTGGGAAGCAGCAGCTCAGAAGGCAGTTGAGGAAGTATCAAAGACAGTAAAAAATGTTACATCAGTTTATGTTAAGGACTTTCAGGCTATTGTTGAGGATGGCAAGATAGTCAAGTACAGAGTCAATGTGAAGGTTTCATTCATCGTGGAGTAGACTAAAGAAATTGGACCATGGAAGCATAACAGGCCTCCGTGGTCTTTGTTTTTTCATGAAATGATTGATATTAGACCAAAAAAATGTTATGCTACGTCGGTAAAGAAAATATGTTGCCTGACCACGGTTACTTTAGCCACGAAAAATTATTTGCTTAAGAGCTTATTGTTTAAGCTCTTTCATTTTTAGAGAGAGGTATTAATATGATAAAAGTTAATGAGTTATCCTACTTCCTCCCACAGAAAGACCTATACGACAAGGTTTCATTTGAGCTGACAGACGGCCAGCACTGTGCCTTTATTGGTTCAAGTGGGATTGGGAAGAGTACGTTGATAAATATAATTATGGATCCGGAGAGCTATATGTTTGATGGTTCCTTGGAGATTGACCCACTTTGCAGGATTGGATTTGTAAGCCAGTTTTCTCAGCTGGATAAATCAGATGAACTGACAGTGTTTGAATATGTTGGAGAGAATTATCTGAAGTTGCAAAGCAGGATAGAATCTATCTTTTCTGAAATGGAAAGCTCAGGAGATATTGAAGCCCTGCTTGAGGAATACCAGGTGCTTTTGGATTCTTATGAAGCCATTGGTGGAGATGGTTTTGAAAGCCTTATCGACAGAAAGCTCAATCTTGCCAACCTGCAGGGTTTAAGGGACAAGCTGGTGACTGAGCTAAGTGGTGGTGAATTCAAGCTTATACAGGTCATTAAGGAAATGCTTGCCAAGCCTAACCTGTTGATTATGGATGAACCAGATGCATTTCTTGATTATGGGAACCTCAATTCACTTAAAAATCTTATAAACTCCCATAAGGGAATCCTTCTTGTAATAACACACAACAGGTATCTCCTTAACCATTGCTTCAATAAGGTCCTGCATCTTGAAAACAAGGAAATCCAGGAATTTAATGGTAGATATATTGAGTATAACTTGGAGTTGCTAAAAACAAAGATTGAAATGCAGGAGCTGGCAGCAATCGACACTGCAGAAATTGAGAGAAACAATGTTCTAATAGAGAAATTGAGATTTGAGGCAAATCAGAATGCTGAAGCTGCCAAGGGTAGGTCCGTAAATGCAAGGGTTAAAATCCAGGAGAGACTGAGGGCTCGCAGAATCAAGCCCCCATTTATAGCCATTAAGCAGCCTGACATAAGGTTCAGCACAGATAGGGAAATAGAAGACAGGGTTATTCTAACCCTTAGAGACTTCCAGGCTGCCTTCGAGGATGTAATCCTTGAAAATATCAGCTTTGAGATCAACTCAAGGGACAAGGTGGCACTAATCGGATCGAATGGCACCGGAAAAACAACCCTGCTCAGAGAAATTTACAAGAATAGCAACGAAGCAATTGAACTTGATGTGGATGTAAAGGTGGAGTACCTGTCCCAGCTTCAGGGAGAGATGCTGGATGAGGAAAGCACAATAGCCGACGAATTCTTCAACTCTGGCTTCAAGTCCTATGATGAAATCAAGCTTTGCCTTTCCAGCTACGGATTTGATGAAGGGATCATCGATCAAAGGATAAGTTCACTATCCGGTGGAGAAAAGAACATGCTTCAACTTGCAAAGATATCTTCAAGCAATGCTGACTTCCTTCTACTGGATGAGCCTACAAGCCATCTGGACACATACTCGCAGATAGCTCTAGAAAAAGCTTTGAAAGAATTCGATGGTTCAGTGCTTATGATTTCACACGACTACCAGACAATCATAAATTCCATGGACTATATCCTGATTATTGAAGATAAGTCCATCAGAAGAATGAGCGTACGGAAGTTTAGGAAGATGATATACGATGCCTATTTTGATAAAAACTATTTGGAGATTGAGCAGAAAATAAAGTCCATTGAAACAAGTATAGAGTTGGCCCTTAAGGATAATGACTATGAGAGGGCAAAGATACTCTCAGAGGACCTTGAGAAGGTTATTGGCTTATAGATATAAGCTCTTGTCAGCTCTCCCTCTTGATTCTTGCCATAAGGTCACAATACTCATTTTCAAAATGATTATTGTGGCCCTTTACATATCCAAACTCGATTCTTCTATTCTCACAAAGCAGATCAAGCTTTTTCCACATGCTAATGTTCTTGGCCTTGGTCCCGTTAGCTGTGTGCCAATTATTAAGCTTCCAATGGATGATCCATTCGGTGATCCCCTTTCTGACATACTGAGAGTCTGTTACGACTCTCAAGTCACCCTCATAGATTTCTAGTGCCTTTATCACAGCCTCAAGCTCAGCAGAATTGGAATCCTGGCTCTCACATAGAAATTCCCTGGCTTCATATGAACCGTCGGGCTCCTTTCTAAGGACACAGTATGCTCCCTTGTTTAGCCTCTCATCATAGCTGGCATCAGTGTATAACTCAGGCAGGTTGCTACTCTTACAAGCAGGTTCTACAAAGACCTTGCCCCTATCCCTTATGATGATATTATCCCGGTTCTTAAACTTGGAGATGTCCTTACCATCTATTATGGAAACATCCAGCTTGAATCCCTTGTAATAGCTTTCACTTTTCTTGTTATGTAGAATCCCTCTAAACTGACTTTTGTTATTGGACAGAAACCCTGCCAATTCATTTATCCCAGGTATTTGAAGGTCTTTTGTCTGCTTGTCATAGGTAATTACAACCTGGTCCATATCATCTGAAATTCGTATTGAGTACTTATCATTCTCTTCAGCTATGATCTCCAGCTGCATCTGCTTGACCATCATGACTATGACCTCCTTTCTTATTTTCAATTGTAACAGAACATATGCCCTTATTCCATCAAAAAAAACCCATTGGAAATACTCCCAACAGGTTTTTTGATTCTTGCTTTCTAAAGTACAGTAACCCTATCCAAGATTTGTCCTTGATACAAATAAACTTATAATGCAGGCGTGCTTGC
>Ga0334896_1003253_pt1 | contig 10046 bp, 9 predicted proteins | sample GraSluR3_MG_8_FD_207734 | JGI IMG/M metagenome (GOLD analysis project Ga0334896, IMG submission 207734) | Sludge microbial communities from methane-producing bioreactor in Wageningen University, Netherlands - Granular Sludge_27_06-R3 | ecosystem: Engineered > Bioreactor > Anaerobic > Unclassified...
TTGCCGTTAGTATTGTTGGGCTTTGGATTATTCTATACTTTGTGCCAATTGGCTTGTGGTTCTCCGCTTTGGTTAGCGGTGTTAGGGTATCGCTTCTTCAGCTTATCCTCATGCGCTGGCGTAAAGTACCACCAGGTGTTATTGTACAGGCATTAATTGAGGGAACAAAAGCAGGAATTCAGCTTTTTCGCAACGATTTGGAGGCACACTACCTTGCAGGCGGACGCGTATCAAAAGTTGTGCATGCGTTGGTGTCAGCCCAAAAAGCGAATATTCCGCTCGATTTTAAAATGGCAACAGCCATTGATCTTGCTGGCCGCGATGTGTTTGAAGCTGTTCAAATGTCGGTTAATCCTAAGGTTATTAATACTCCTCCAGTAACTGCAGTTGCTAAAGATGGTATTCAGCTAATTGCAAAGGCTCGAGTTACCGTTCGAGCTAACATAAAGCAGCTCGTTGGTGGAGCAGGTGAGGAGACGGTTCTTGCACGAGTTGGAGAGGGTATCGTTTCGTCCATTGGTTCCTCCGATTCGCATAAGAAAGTGCTCGAGAATCCCGATTTCATCTCACGTGTAGTACTTGAAAAGGGTCTAGATGCAGGAACCGCATTTGAGATTTTATCAATTGATATTGCCGATATTGATATTGGTAAAAACATTGGCGCTGTTCTGCAAATGGATCAGGCAAATGCTGATAAAAATATTGCACAAGCTAAAGCTGAAGAAAGAAGGGCTATGGCTGTTGCTTTGGAACAGGAGATGAAAGCTAAAGCTCAGGAGGCACGTGCTAAGGTTATTGAGGCTGAATCAAAAGTGCCATTAGCAATGGCTGAAGCTTTTAAAACTGGTAATTTAGGCATTATGGACTACTACAAGTTTAAGAATATTGAAGCCGACACCAGCATGCGCGAGAATATTGCGAAGGAACCCAATAAAGGGAAAAAATAGTTTCTTATAAATTCGTACAGATGCTTTGCTCTTAAGTTTAGGGCAAAGCATCTTTATTTTTTTAACAGTTTGATATGGATAAAACCTTGAAGATTAGCCGTGTATTTTTTGTATCCATTGTAGTGCTATTCATGCTTTTTACATTTTTGCTTGTTGTCGGAAAGGACATTTACAATACTATTTCATTGGAGGATAACCTAGTTGAATACATTGGCTTTGTTTTCCTCTTTGCTGCTGGATTATTCGCAGCTCTTGCGTCATGGAAAAATTTTGGATTAAAGAAACCCATTCCCGCTTCAATTCTGTTGGGAGTTGGCATTCTTTTTATTGTTGCTGCCTTTGAGGAGATTAGCTGGGGACAGAGGATTTTTGGTTTTGATACACCCGAGAAGTTGCTAGCAATAAATGATCAAGATGAGTTCAATTTTCATAATATCGACAAGAGATTTTTCGATAGAGCTTTAGATAGATTGAATATTCTATTTGTAGTTTTTACAACAGTGATGCTATTTTTAAATCGAGATTATTTTTTAGGAGTTAGAATGCCAGATGTGTTTTTAACTTTATCCTTTGCTCTAATTCCGTTTTACCATCAGTACAATGTTATTTCACTCGATTTTTATCATTTGCTCTACTTGCCATTGCTTGCCATTTTCTTTTTAGGAATTATACAAAAACAGCATATTATAAGCTTGTCAACGGTAGTTGCATTTTTATTAACCATTTTTTTGTTAGTATTTCACACCGAGTTCAACGATCACTTTTCAATAAGTAAGAATAGCGCAAATGAAATTAGGGAGATGATCTTTTCCATAGTATGCGCTTTCTACGCATATCTGCTATACGTTGATGTGAAAAGGGTGAAACACATTTCTTGAAAAAAAAGGGGAATATTTAATGCCCCTTTTTTTATTAGTTTCAATATGAATACCCTGATTGGGTGAAGAAGTATTTACTTATCGAATAGCTTTGCCCATTCGTATTTCTTACGGTTTTTCCAAGTGCCTTTGTGGTAAACGTAGCTGAGTATAATTGGGACAACACTTGTGGCCTCGGCGTAAACCATCTGCTCGTAGGTAGTGTCTACCTTTCCCCACGATGAGGCCTCTTTTAGGGTTGAACTTGAGCAAGCGCCATCTCTTGGATCGGCAACGGTAATTTGTACGGCATATTTATGCATGGGCACATCGTGTCCAAGTATTTCGGCGCAAACTACAGTATCCTGAGCAAAGTTTTTGGGTGCTCCGCCACCAATCATGAACAGACCAGTTGTTTTACCGGCAATCTTAATGTCGGTAAGCTCGCGAAAATCCTTAACAGAGTCGATGGCAACATGAGCATCGGGGTTTTCAACTTGGTTCTTAACAAGGCCAAATCCGGCGCTACAGTCGCTAAATGCAGGAACAAAAATTGGAACATTATGCTCGTAGCAAGTTTGTACGAGGCTATCCTTTTTAACCGAATGCTGAGTTAGGTATTTACCCATCTCTTTTATAAACTCGCGCGAGCTGTAAACACCAGGTTTCATGCCGTCGGCAATTTTCTTAATGGTAGCATCGCACACCTGAAGCTCTTCCTCATCAATAAAGGTATCGTATATCCTGTCGATATAGTTGTTTCGTAAGTGGTTATCGTCGATAAAAGGGGTTCCTTTGTAATGCTTGAAGCCGAGAGCCTCAAAAAAGTCCATGTCAACAATTGATGCACCAGTTGCTACAATTACATCAACCATGTTGTTTTTTACCATCTCAACGTAAGCCTGCATGCAACCTCCAGCACTAGTACTGCCGGCAAGAATTAGCCAGTTACTACATTCCTTATCGGCTAACATCATTTCAAGCGTATCGGCAGCAACAGCCGTGTCGCGCGAGGTGAATGACATATCGCGCATGGCGTTGATGATGGGGGTTGAGTCGAACGATTTAATATCGATGTGCTTAACCACATCTTTAAGCAGGTCTTTTTTCTCCATTTTTACAATTTATTACGTTGATAATTAGGTTTATTGACTGTGTATTACTTTTTTGCAAATTTATACGAAAGTATCTTGTAAAGCAACTTAGTGGCTAAAAAGTCCGACGATTTTTCATTAGGGTTTGGGCATAGTTCAACAATATCGAATCCTACAAGGTTTTTTTTCTGAATCACTTTGCGTAAAAACCTAAGCGTTTGGTACCAATGCATACCTCCTGGCTCGGGGGTGCCGGTTGAGGGAAGTATTGATGGGTCAAACCCATCTAAGTCGATTGTAAGGTAAACATTATCTGTTAGCTGCTCAATTGCTTCATCCATCCAATTATCGTTATCCATAATGGTATGCGCCCAAAAAACTCGCGATTGATCAAGCCTGTCCTTCTCGCCTATGTCCATGCTGCGTATTCCTACTTGTACAATAGGGCAAAGGTCTTGAGCGCGAGCCATAACGCAAGCGTGGTTATTTTTCGATCCCTCGTAGCTGTCGCGCAAATCGGCATGGGCATCAATTTGAAGCACGCTGAGGTTGCTATATTTTTTTGCGTGTGCTTGTATTGGTCCAATGCTAACTGAATGCTCGCCGCCAATGGTAACCAAAAATTTGCCCTTATCAATGTATTGTTTTGCTACACTTTCCGAAGCAGCTACCATTTTCTCAGGGCTTTTGTTTTCTTCAATAGCTGGGGCGGTGAAAATGCCATGCCTATATACTTCGGTATCGGTTTCTATATCGTAAAGTTCCATATTTGCCGAGGCTTCTAGCAAGGCCTCTGGTCCTTTATCCGATCCTTTTACCCATGTGCTGGTTCCATCGAAGGGGATGGGAAGGACAACTATTTTTGCTCGCTCTTCGTTGCAGAACTCTTCAGGTATTTCGCCAAAATGTACCATAATTTTAATTGTATTTATCAACTTTATGTTTTGCTTGCTCTTATAACAAGTTGATTATGTTTTAGTTTAAAGTGTCAATTACAGACAGCTATTGCTCTGCAATTTTAGCCAAAAAAAAGCAATAATTGGTAGTTGGGTAAAAGTAAAAAAGAAAGAAAAATCCCCCATTGGCCTACTGACCAATGAGGGATAACACATAAGCGTTAGGAATACTTTTTAGTTCCAGTATCCGCCAGTTCGCATGCCTCTTCCCATGCCTTGGCCCATGCCTTGGCCCATACCTCTTCCCATACCAGCTGAGCCTTTTCTGCCCATTCGGCCTTGTCTTCTGGAGTTGTAGATAACCTTTTGCTCATCGGTGAGTAACGATGCAACTTCGGCACGATGCGCCGCACCCTTTTTTTGGATATTGGCTCTAATGCTCGCCATCTCATCAATGGTTTGGTTTATTTCATTGAGATTGGGGTTTTCGGCTGTTTGTAGCGTGCGAAGTCGAGCACGTTTTTCGCCTAGCTCATTCCGCAAAGGAGTAACTTCTTTTAAATGCTTAGTGCGTAGCTCAGTAATTTGGGCATCTTGCTCGGGAGTTAGATCAAGAATACACTGTCCGTAACCGTATGGTCTTTCGGCATTATTCATCATTCCTTGTCCTTGTGGGTTGTTTGCAAAGCCACGGCCTTGTCCGCGTTGTGCAAATGCGCTACCTGCGGTAGCTAAAGTTGCCAAAATGGTAATGGCTGCAATTGTTCGTAAAGTTTTCATGGTATTGTAGTTTAATTGTTTAACAAATTATTATTGATGTTAATTAGCGCTAATCTATTTTAGTTATTTCTAAGTGAATCAATTCTTTGCGACCTGTTAAAACGCCTGTTTCTTTGCATAGGTTCTCTTCTGTGGCGTTGTTCATTGTTCATCATTCGCATGAAATGTTGCTGAAGCTTATGGTATTGCTCATCGGAGCAAAGTGACTGTAATGTTAGGAAATGATCAATTGTGGCATACTGTTGTTCCATGTGCAATTTTCCAATTTCTTTTACCATGCTATCTAACAATGCTTTGTTCGATGAGGTTGAGTTTAGCTCTCCCATTATTGCTCCGTATTTTTCTCTTAGTGCTATTCTGTTTTGCTGCGTTTGCAAAAAGTAGCTTTGCCTAAGCTCTTGAAATTGTTTTTCTTGCTCTGGTGTTAGGTTAAGCTCTCTTGCAAGCATCTGACCTTGTTTATCAGGTTCAATAGGGCCAACCATAGGTTGATTATCTTTTATATGATGAAACCCTAGTGTGATAAGTATTGCAATGTTTATTGCCGCTAGCAGTATAACTGCTCCAATCAGAATTCTGTATTTGGTAAAATAGTTCATGGCTTGTGCGTTTAGTCGTTATGCTTTAACTCTTCGTATGGCGAAAACATATCGCTTGGGAAATAGTCTTCCGCTAGCTGCGTCCACTGCTCATCGTTTGGGCTTACTGTTGATGATGATGAGGTGTTGAATAAGGTTCCAATAACAATGCCCAGTGCTATTCCTGCGGCAGCCAAGCTAACAACTGCTCTGCGGGTAAACGGAATAATGGTTGATTCAGCGTTTTGCTTACTGGAGAGCCTATCCCAAATTTTTTGAGCAAGAAACGGGTTTGGTGCATACTCTTCAACTTCAGCATTAATGCTTTGGTAAACCTCTTTAAATTTTTGAAACGATTTTGAGCACGTTTGGCAGCTTGCCATATGCTGTTCAAATGCCTTTTGCTCATCGTTGCTCAAGGTTTTTTCAATTGCGTCTATAAAAATTGTATTTGCTTTTTTGCAGTTCATTGCTTTGCTGTTTGTTAGTTTAGACAAGCTAAATTGGAAAAACTTGCGGGTTAGTGATATTTTTTTTGCTCATGAAGCAATTTTTTCTGTAGATTTTGCTTCGCTCTAAATAGTAACGACTCAACCGATGATATTGTAACATCCATTACTTCGGCAATCTCCTTGTACGATAATTCATGATATTTGCTTAGCACAAATGCAATTCGCTGATTTTCGGGTAATGAGGCAATGGCTGTTTTAAGCATTTGCTTATTTTCTTGCTGCTCAATTCTATTGTCGGCATTTGAGCCCCTTTGGCTGACAACATCCATGCTGTTGCTTTTGCCGTTATCACCAAGTCCAAAAAAACTTTCGATGCTGCGAGCTGCCCTATGGCGTTTCTCTCTTCGAACAAAATTTAGCGATTTGTTCACTGCAACTCGGTATAACCAAGTTGATAGCTTTGATTGTTGCCTAAAATTTCCAAGCGATTGATACACTTCGATAAAAACTTCCTGAGCAATATCCTCGGCGTCGGCAAGCGTGCTTACAAAGCCAAGGCATGTTTTGGTAACCAAAGGTTGATACCGATTTACCAATTCCTCAAAAGCCTTTTGGCTGTTATCGTTAATTATACTTTGTATAAGCTCGGAATCTGTAATCATATTTTTTAAAGGGCTTATCTTTATCGATATCCTTTTTGACACCTGCAATTTACAAAACTTGCGTTGCTTTAAATAAAATTCGAAAATTATGCTCCAAATGAGTGGGAGTAACCCTTTCTTTTTACTTTTGTACTAAGAAAAATATATGCTATGGGTATACGAACAAAGATAATGATGGGCTTCATCATTCTTGCTTCAATGCTTTTTATTTCGGGAGCAATTTCAATTTTTGAGCTTACCAAGCTTGGCAAAGCCGTAAAAGGGTTAATTTTCGATAACTACCGAAGCATTGACTATTCGAGGAATATGCTCGATGCACTGGAAAATCAGGAAAGTGCGTTACTTCTGTTCGCTAATGGCGATACTATTTCTGCAAAAGAGGGAATTCGGCAAGCTCAATTCCTTTTTAAAGCTAACCTCGATAGTGCGATACATAACTTTACGCTTGACGATGAGCGCATGCTAATTGATTCGGTTAGCCACTCCTCAACGCTGCTTCAAAAGAAGGTTGATGCTTTTTTATCATCAAATAATAGTTCGTTAAGTAATTATCTCAATGAGGTAGGCCCTTACATTGCAGCTACTAGCAATCATGTTAAAAATCTTATAACGATAAATCAGGATGCACTATACGATTCGGCCACTTATCTTGAGAATAGCGCCCAAAGGGCATCGATGCCTGGTTTAATAGTTATTATTACTAGCCTGATATTCACTTTTGTTTTTACTTACCTAGTTCACCATTACTTTGTATCGCCCATAATTAGGCTTACTAAGGGTATAAACGATTTTGTTAAGTATCGTAAACCCTTTGAGGTATCACTTGAGACCAAGGACGAACTGCTTAGCCTTAAGGAATCCATTACTAGCCTTACCTCTTTAGTAAAAACATTAGCTAAGAAAAACGAATAGGAAAAGCCATGCGACCTCATATTATTATTCGATACATTGGTTTGGTTTTGCTGCTTTGCTCGGGGTTAATGTTTGCTTCGTTTTTGGTATCGGTATATAATTCCGATAGCGCGCAAATACCGTTACTGCTGAGCTGTATATTAACTGGTTTAACAGGCGTTTTTCCTATGGTCTTTGTTCCTGCATCGGGCCAAATATCGCATAAAGAGGGATATGTAATAGTAGTTGCAAGTTGGATTTTAATCTGTTTTTTTGGAATGCTACCTTATGCCATTTGGGGGGGCGAGTTTAGCATGATAAATGCCTGGTTTGAGAGCGTTGCCGGGTTTACTACAACTGGATCAACAATTCTGAACGATATCGAAGCACTCCCAAAAGGACTTTTGTTTTGGCGATCGTCAACGCACTGGTTAGGAGGCATTGGAATTATCCTGTTTGTTCTGGTTATAGTTCCTGCCATAGGTAAGGTTCGAATGTCTTTATCTCGACTTGAGATGTCTCCTTTAGCCAAGAGCAATTTCCATTATAAGTCGAACAAAACATTAAGGGTTGTTATACTTGTTTACCTTGGCCTTACAGTGGCCGAAACTATACTATTGTATGCATTTGGTATGAGTCTTTTCGATGCCGTTACGCATACTTTTGGTACTGTTGCCACAGGTGGTTTCTCTCCCAAAAATGCAAGTGTTGGCTATTATAACAGTGTTGCCATTGAGGTTATTATTATTTTCTTCATGTTTTTAGCCGGAATGCACTTTGGGGTGCTCTATGTAATTTTTACGCTTAAAAATCAGAAGTGGTATAAATCATCAATTCTACAGTTCTATTTTTTTTCAATTTTAGTAGGGATTGTATTTGTTACCCTAAATACTTGGGGAAGTAATTATGATTCTTTTTCCGAAGCACTTCGTTATTCCGCATTTCAGGTAGTTTCCATTGCAACAACTACGGGTTATGGCACTGCCGATACAACGTTGTGGCCTCCTTTCTCCATTATGCTACTTATGTATTTTACGTTTCAGTGCGCTTGCGCTGGTTCAACAGCAGGAGGTATTAAGGTTGATAGGGTGGTTATCTTTTTCAAATCGCTTAAGCGTCAAGTGTTAAAACTACAGCACCCACAGGCAGTTATTCCTGTTCGAATTGACGGTCAGCCTATTGACGACGATACCGTTGATTCGGTTTTGCTTTTTATCGTTCTTTACATTCTTATACTTTTCGTCAATGGTTTGGCTTTAACCGCTATGGATGTTGATATTACAACTGCATTCTCGGCATCGGCTGCTACAATTAGCACTGTTGGTCCGGGTTTTGGTGAGGTTGGATCGGCCTCTAATTATTCTATAATCCCCGATTTTGGAAAGTTTTTGCTTACCCTTAACATGCTTTTAGGCCGTTTGGAAATTTTTGGCCTTGTGCTGCTTATCTATATGAAATCGTGGCGGTAAATATTTAAATTGAATTTTTGATGATTCCATATCTACAGGTTGAAGATGTTAGTAAATCGTTTGGCGATTTAACTCTATTTCAGAATATAAGGTTCACCGTTGCAAAGGATCAGCGCGTGGGCTTAATTGCACGAAATGGTGCAGGTAAAACAACTCTGCTTAGAATTATTGCCGGAGTTGAATCGAAAGATGCCGGTAATATTGTTTGGCAGAACGATTTGCAGCTCGGCTACCTCGATCAAAATCCTAAACTCGATGCTTCTAAGTCAATAATCGAAAACGTGTTCTCCTCAGCAGGAGACAAGGCTAATGCCATTTTTAGCTATCAAAAGGCACTAAAATCGGGAGCGAAGGATGATATGCAAATTGCCCTTGAGCTAATGGACAAGCATAGCGCTTGGGATGTTGAAGTAAAAGCCAGACAAATACTAACCGAGCTAAAAATCCTTGACCTTGAGCAGCAGGTTGCAACCCTGTCGGGAGGACAGCAAAAAAGGGTAGCGCTTGCAGCAGCCTTAGTTAACGAGCCCGACTTTTTAATTCTCGATGAGCCCACAAACCATCTCGACCTCGATATGGTTGAGTGGCTTGAGGATTTTTTAATAAATAGCCGAATTACCCTGCTCATGGTAACCCACGATAGGTTTTTTTTAAATAGGGTTTGTACCGATATTGCAGAGATTGACCACAAAGAGCTATTCTGGTACAAGGGAAATTACGCATACTTTATTGAGAAGCGCCAAGAGCGCATTAATGCTCGTTCAACACAGGTTGACAAAGCATCAAACTTGCTTAAAAAGGAGCTCGATTGGATGAGACGTTCTCCTCCAGCACGAACCACTAAGGCGAAGTATCGGATTGATGCTTTTTACGAGCTACGGTCGAAAGCCACACAGCGGTTTAGCAACAGCAACGTGCGAATTAACGTTGGAGCTGCAAGACTCGGGAAGAAAATTCTGGAAGCGAAAGGGCTGGTTAAATCCTTTGGTGAGCTGCTAATCCTTAACGGTTTTTCCTATACTTTTAATCGCTTCGAGCGACTGGGCATTGTGGGCGACAACGGTACGGGCAAGTCAACTTTTTTAAACATTATCACTCAAGCAATCCCTGCCGATAAAGGAACTATTGAAGTAGGCGAAACGGTTGTGTTTGGCTATTATAGGCAAGAGGGGATGCGCATAAACGATAACCAAAAGGTAATTGATGTTGCTCGCGAAGTAGCCGAGGTAGTTACGTTAGGCGATGGTAAAACGCTTTCGGTATCGCAGTTCCTATCCATGTTTCTGTTTGAACCCGATGTGCAAAATGCCTATGTTAGTAAACTTAGCGGTGGCGAAAAGCGCAGGTTGTATCTTCTTACCATTCTCATGCGAAACCCCAATTTCCTTATACTCGATGAGCCTACTAACGATTTAGATAT